>Ga0126342_10008839_pt1 | contig 18043 bp, 29 predicted proteins | sample Cyp1metagenome_FD_92528 | JGI IMG/M metagenome (GOLD analysis project Ga0126342, IMG submission 92528) | Coral microbial communities from Lord Howe Island, Old Settlement Bay, Australia - Cyphastrea 1 metagenome | ecosystem: Host-associated > Invertebrates > Cnidaria > Coral ... | reverse complement strand
CCGAACAACACGAAGCATCCCACGGTTCCAGAAATCTGCGCTATCGTCCAGAGCAAGTGAGGGAGAAAGCGTCGGTTGGGGTTGACGCCAATGGTGTTGTAGTAGTGGACCGGGAGGGTCACCAAAATCCTTCGGTTCAATCCAGGCGGCAAGTAAACACATAGCAATCCCATAATGTAATGTCCATATAATGATATTAGGTCTGGATATCCTAAGTTGGTAATGTTGTATCCTGATTAGTACCATGCGCCGGTATTGGGTCAAGTTTTCCCAAAATTGTTCTGACCCTGTGAATTGATGGGGGTTGGTCGGTATTGTGTCATTTTTTCTGGTCAATTGTTTCAGCATTTTTTTTGCAGTTTTTCATTGTTTGAACATGTTTCCATTTTTTCAGTTGAAAAACAGAAATCAACATAGCAAGTCCCTTATTAAAACACCATTAACTAAAACATAGCGCCCAAACAATTTTTCAAGGGGGTAGCCCATGAGCAACATTGATCTTCAATAGTATGTTTGTTGTGGTGGTCCTCTATTGAGATTTTTTTCTGGGGTGAAAATTTTCATATATCCCTTTATCCCTTCCTTTGCTATAGCTTTTCTCTTTTACTTTTGTGAATTTGGTACGGAATCGTCAGCAGCCCACCGTGTTCAAGTAGTGCGAAACACTCAAGGGCCCTAAGATCCAAACGGCAACAGCATGTACATGTCAACCCGGGCATTCACACGACAATGACATGAGATCAAATTGACACTCAACCTGTTCTACGGGTGACATGCGGCTATACAGGAAAAACGTTGTTTTCAAACCGGGCTGCTGAACTAATCAGCTTAGGGCCCTATCGCTTTGGCTGTGCTTGTCTATGGACTCGGTACAATTTTCCTTCAGCACATGCAGCATGAAATCGGGCTTCATCGACTTCGTCGAGCAGTCGGAGATCATAGTGGCAGTTGAGATATGTTGAGATCCACTCCAGACAATCTCCTCCATTCTGCATTGAAGTCCATGTCTTCTGACCATCACGCCACAAGTTGTCATGAATGGCAGTCAGCTCAATGCCAAGCCGCTTGTCATGCACGCAAGCCGGAATCTCGGCCGCCAGGTGATCTGCAAGACTTCGACAATCTGTGAAACCAAGATGTGGTATATGCACATCCTTGATCCTCTTCCCTCTTCTGTCGGCCCCGAATCTGGCCCTTCAACTCGGCGATCACTCCTCTGAGTTTGTCACCAGCTTCGAGACCATGTTGCAGAGAATAGGTCTCCGCTTGCAAGGTCGATCGGCACACTCGGCGGATCGTTGTTGAGCCAAACGAAAGTGGCAGAACCCGATAGGTGTTCTTCGGATCCTTTGCTTCATTGATGCCTGTCACAAAATGAAACCTTCCTTGCTGCGATCTGTAATTGGCTTCATTCGAGAAGCTTGCATCTGTCACTGTGAGAAGCGCAATCTCATCCAACTTCAAATGGTTCATGGGAAATCGCAATTTCACTTCGCTTCTCGTGCTGCACGTACATCAACTGTAATTGTCCCATCCGGATCGCGAGCAAATTGTTTTCCACAATATCTGCAGTTGTCTATTTCGGTTGATCCAAGGTCGAATTTCAACAAGGCTCTCCTCACTGTTTCCTCCGCTTCGGGTAGGTATGCGTAGAGCAAATCATCCACATGCGAAGCCATAACCGCAACGCAATCTCCATCTGAACCATGAAGACAGTACAACGCTGGGTAAATGTGACTAACATTGAAGCCTGTACCATCATCCAGTTGCAGCCAGAAACCACGGCCTGAATCTGTCAAACCGTAAATGGGAACGCGAATTCGAGTAGCAATGCTTCGGGGTCAACGCCTTCCAGCCCGCCCCTGGGCTGAGCCATGAGCAAGACTCGATCCAGTGGCCGAGCCTGAAAGTTTGCATTCGTGACATCAGCAGAATGCAAACTTATCCTGTGACAGGATGTCCATATGGCTATCAACAAGTGAAGGTCGATGTCCGCCGTCGGCGAATCACTGCACAACCCCGCGGTGGTTTCCAAAGTTTCCGCATGACACAAGCCTGCTCTTCCAGACTGGAGCATAGTCGGGTGAGCCTTTCCTGTGTTCGGCTTTATCCGTGTCTACCCACTTGCTGGGCACCACGGTGTGTCCCTCTGCCAGGAGAATTTCCTTCTCCTGTCCGGTTAGCGGGATCGCTGCTGCAAACTGTACAAACTTATTCCACTCTTCGGCACGCAAAGAGTAACAGCCTTCCTGCACATCAGGCGGAGCGGAATCAAAATGGATGACTTTCAGCACCTTCTTGCCGGGTGCTTCATCAACTCCTTCAACCCCTTGGGAAAGGAAAGTTGAAAACATAGCTGTTGCATCTCCATGATCTTCAAGTTGTACTGCTTGCGCACGAGCGAAGTGCTCACGGAGTTGTTGAGGCAAATCATCAAGGTTTCGATGAATGCTGGGCCAAGAACGCGGCGCAGTCGCGCGCGATGTAGGTGCACTTGCCGATGCTGATGCACTTGCAAGACTCTGTGCGTGAAGGCATCAACGCTGTCCCTCTACCGGACTCCGGCTGTGGCACTTCCGTTCTTGGCCTGACATTTCTGTCAGGAGCAACCACTGTGACTGTCCTCCATCAGCTCGGAATTGAATCTGGAAGAAGTTCACCATCTCCACCACCATCAGTGTCATCTCCATCAAAGATACCAGGTCGAACGCCCCAAACGGAGTCATCGCCCTCTTCGACAGGTTCTAGCTCTTCATCATCTTCTTCAGGAACAGGTGGTAGATCTTCATTCCAAATTGGCAAAGCATCATCCAAAACAGAAGGTGACGGGCCAGTGACGGGGCCATGTCGTCCTCGCTCGCTGCTGCAACTCTTCTTGCATCCAAGAAAGATGTTGCCCACCATCATTGACAATGTTTGCTGGTATAACCATTTGAGAACTGCCTGAGCCAAAGCTTCCGATGGACTCGCAATCCTCACATTCTGCGAAACAACCAGAACTGGAACATTGCCACACAACAGCCACAAGTTCTTCGGCCCTTCATGGCCAATCACTCTCGAGGTAGGTGACCATGATGTATGTCCTCTGTGATTGTCACGCTGAAAAGTGACCAAATCACCCATGGAAAATTCTCTTGGAACAACTGAAGCATTCTTGGTAAGAGCACGCTGTACACGCCTTGAACAATCAAGATTCACATAAGCCTTTTGAGCTTCAATTCTTGCCATGTGTTGTAAAGAAAAAATACTTGAAGGGTCATGTCGAGCCTCGATTGCACCAAGCTCTGCAAACTGTTCCTCCGACATGACTGAAGACATTCCTCTGGGTGCTCTGCCACGTACCCATTGAGCAGGGCTAAATCCTCCAACTCTGCTGCTGTCGTTCTTGACCATCAAAACCTGGTTGAGACATTGCTCAACCTGTTCTCTGCCAATAGCACCAACCTCAGATGATGCAACACGACGATGCATGGCTTTGAGCAAGCCACCATGCCGTTCTGTTCTCCCAAGAGACTCTGGGCTTTCCAACGGAACATGTTCCACTTGTATGCCGTGTTCATCCATGTATTGTTGAAACACACCTCTGTTGTGCAACCCTCTGTCGCACACTATGAAAACTGACACACCAGCCCAGGCTACCCAACGCGGAATAAAGCTGTTTAGGCAATCACGGGTTGAAGCCTGGCCTGCACCGATCTTGATCACTTCGGCCTGTTGAAAACAAGTACCCAAACGCACCATGTTGAGCACCTGATACTTCTCACCACAGGTGTTGGTGATTTCCAGTAAATCCAAACCTACAGAGCTGTTAAACGTGTACTCATGAGGCAAAGACGCTTTGTGTGTAGGGCGCTTGGGCGCTGTACGTTCACAAGCATCACAACGATGGAGCCGCGCGGCTTCTGCAAATTGCTTCTTGATCTTTGCTGCCCTCAAGAGGTTGACCATTGTGACCTTGGGAATGTGTCCAAAAGCACGGTGCAAACGACGAACTGCAATACGAACACGCTGTGGGAGTTTGTGTGAAGCACGGCGTCTCTCAGTCTCCGGCAATCCAGGCACGCCAACATCATCCAACAATGTCCCTTCTGCAATTAAATCTTCAACAGGATAGGACCGTGCCAAATCATCAGGACTCCAGGCTACATCAAGTGTGCCTTCCTGATCTTCTGCCTCGTCTTCTTGCACTGCGGCAGGAAATGCAACACTCATACTATCAACAACCGATTGTTCTGCTGACCAATCTTCCAACCACTGACAAAAATCCCAAGTCGAAATACCATCCGTCACCAAAAGAGAAGAAAAATCACCAAACGCTGAAATCAAATCATCATTGTTGCAAACGTATGCCAAACCAAGTTCATTGATGTAAGGCACTTGTGGTGTTGGATAATCTTCCCACCTTCGGGTCTGTGCATCGTCCACCATGAGAAAACTACATCCTGTGGCATCACAAAAGCTTTCCAATTCAAACAACATACGAGAATGGTTCAAACGAGTTTCAGGGGTTCTATACTCAATTGCAACTATTACCAACTTACAACCATCAAAGATCTGTTGCCAGTCCACCACATCAGATACGCCATCCAAGTTCTCTGCATACACCCCAACGTCGTAGACGTTCTCGAATGTGTCCTGGAAAAGGATCGGATGCGAAGTCACAACAGCAACATGGGAAAGATTGGGAAGCTGCAATGGTCTCATCCCCAAACTTGACCGCATTGTAGTGGCATGTTGATCAAAAACTGTCCTCCGATGTTTCCTAGACTTGGCTGTCCTCTCATCGGGATGGACCGAAGGTGAATCAACTTCAACCACAAAATCTGAATCTGAACCCAATCTCAAATGCCATCATCGCAACACGAGGTGAATCATCGGATGCTCTCTTATAGGTGTACGAATAGTCAGTTTCATAGTCAAAAGGTTCTTGTTTGACAAGTCGTTCAAGTTTGCTGGGAACAGGTTCAACCTTGACTTAAACTGGATCTTTGACAATGTTCTGAACACTTGGGGTCAAAACAACATGAGGTTTTGCTTTGGATTTCACCGCAAACATCTTCTTGGGGCTCAATGGCTTCTCAAAAGCATCACGAACATCCCTCAACTTCGGGGTCCGCCGCCCCACAGCTGCAGCCCTCAGGCACAGGGCAATGACTCGATTCAGAGCTTCACCATCGACCAAGTCTGGTCTCGCAGTGGCACCGTGGTACTTCCCCTGGGCCAAGTTCTCCCTGAGTGGATCAGCGACGACGGTGAAGAGGAGGAGGTTCTGGAGGTTCTGGAGGTTCTGGAGGTTCATGTGGTGTCAGCTGCACTGGAGTTGCACCACGCCAGCTCGAAGATGTGTGTCCCGTTTCAGAACTTGTATCACGCACCCGTCTCACCGGAGATCGGGGCCGTCTCACGCTGAATATGTCTCTGGTCGAACTGCGTCACCTCGAAGGACTCCAATCACGTCGACGCCTCGGCACTGATGGAGGTCTTGGTGGCGCCGACACCTTGGAGGTGTATATAGGGCACCGCTTGGACCTCCGGGCCAATCGGGAGCGTCTCACTGATCTGGATCTCCGCGACTTCTGGGTCCCTCGGACTCCTTTGCACCTTTGGCTCTTGAAGCAGCTATCTGATATCTCATCTCTCAGGTCCTCCAACCTGTCATAGATCACATGCACTGTCTTCTCCATGTCTGCCAGATGCTTGGGGCTAAATCAAACCGCATCCACCACTGAGACATACTCACCTTGACCGTCGCCAGCTCCACCGTCTCGAACATCACGTTCAGGACGCGCTGGCATTGCCTTTGGGCGAGCAGGCGCTAGGATTGGTCCACGGTGTTGAGGAGGAAGGATAGAGTCGATCTTTGCCAGGCATCGGCTGTGATCACGGCACGCAGAGCACATTCCACCGCACTTCATAGTTGTCCTGTGTCCCCTCCGTTTCATCTGCTGCAACGCACAAAATCCAGCGCACGCATTCCAGATTTGCAACGGATCTCTATCAAGATTCCTTCGCTGTTGTCGCAATCCCCAACCAAAGCCTTGATGCTGCTGAGCACATTGACAAACTCCGGGGCTCCGATCAAGGACCCACTGATGCCTGCGACCCACCCCACGTGAACTGTCATCGCGGGATCCCGTGCTGGGTCCTGCAAGTGCTCCACATCAATGATCACATGCTTCCTGCCACCAGTGTCCAACGGTTGGGCTCCGAAGCGCTTCCCCCTTGTGACTATGATGGCACTTGCTTCAGGGCTAATCACCAATTCGCGTTGGACTTGTCAACGATCTTGATTGTGAAAACCCACGACCGACATCGAAGTCTCGTCCAAAGCGAGCATCGCTCTGAGTCGCCTGTGGGCCTTTGGTATGTCCACTGGGGCCCCTAGAGTGAGATGTGTCAACCCTTCAGTGAGATTCATCATCAATAAATCTGTTTTATGGCATCTGTAAACCTTGAGTTGTTCTCCATTGATTGGAATTGATACCATTCTTCAGGTCCTTTGCTAGGCCTAACTTCGTCTGAGCATGCAATGACAATAGAAGGGGGCTATGACCTGCTGTCGCCATTGACTTTGTCCGTCTTGAGCACCGAAGAAAACGGAATTGAGCATACCCCTTCGGTCTTGGTGCTACCACTGCCCAGACCAGCAAAGCTCCTCCCCCCATCATCCTTCAATGGCATGGTGTAACCAAACCAGGCTAGCTTCTTCTCTGGATCAGCTGCCCATGTACTGCTATGACAAGTACTGTTACAACCTTCCTCCAACAAAGCAAACACATGGGAGACTTCTCAACGTCGATTGATTCGAAATTCATATAGACAAGGTCTGAAGGAAAATGGCTCTCACTGCCGTGGAGGCATACCCCAACGTAACCCGCAGCTGGACGAACACCAGGGTCCAATTGACCCTCGTCCCCAACAACAGAGAAACTGTCCTCTTCCAAAATGTCGTCGATCAATTGATGCAGAAGTTCATGAAGTCGAGAGCGCGTGATGTGATGGCCTCAGATTCAGCAGCGGAAGAGCAAGTTGTGCAAACTGGGGTAAAATCTTGTCCAACTGACCAGGAGTGAGAATCTGGGAATCCTCATCAACAATGCTTTCAATGACAGGCAACTTGTTCACCTGAACAGTCTCAACCTTCGTGGCTATGGTTGTACGTTCCTTGAACACTTGCATTGGGGCCTCATCAATGTAAGTACAACACTGTTTGCAGTACACACGACGTGTGGTCCTACTGGATCCCCGATGGTCAACATCCTCATGTGGACACTCATCAACTGGATATGTTGGCTCTTCCTGTCTACGCTCTGTTGTACAATGACCACAATCCAAACAAGTTTTGCGAATTGTGTGTCCAGTTGACCCCTGGTTTCGTGAAGTCCTTGCAAACTTGACACTTTGCAGGCTTTGGAGGGTTTGGTGGTTTCCTCCTGCCCGAATCCCGGGTCACGCGTGAATCAGGTGCATAGTATGGAGTAGTTCGCATGAAAATACCAACTTCATTGATGTCAAAGTATCGGTCAACCCATTGTATCCATTCCCAACAGTATGGGCTCTTAGGGCCATTCTTCTTTGCCGATCTGTGGAAATTGGTTGATCATGCAAACATTCCAAAATGTCAAGCCCTTGAACTGCCCAACAGGGAAAACAATGTCACTCTTCTCGGGCCTCATTGTAACATCGAGGTCACTGGTCGATGTTCTGCACTTGATGAAGCTGGAGCTGAAGCCTTTGCAGATGGTCGAGGCTGAGAACCACTCGGCCCAGACCGACGCACTGCCATGTGTGCCACATGCTTTCCTGCTGGAGAAGCTTCAAGATAAAGTCCATCATCGTCTGAACTGTCGCTCATGCCGGCAAGGCTGGCAGTGGGTTTCACCGTACTGCTCTTCCGAGCATCTGGACCTCTCGATCCAGGAAACTTGCATGCTGGATCTCCAGCCCAGTGACCAATTGCACCACAACGTATGCACTTTGATCGCTTCTTCAAGTCAGCCAGCTTTGCACGACGTTGCTCGATTGTAAGATGAGAGCGAACCAACTTGCCCTTGCCGGGTTTGCCTTTTTGGCCAAACTTGCCCTTGGCTTTGCCACAAGCTACATGAGCTGCCAATTGCAATTGAATCGCATCACCAGCTTGCTTCTCATCAGCGTCTTCGACATCCAACAAACAGTTCAATGCCATTGCTTCGTACTTGTCAACATCATCGAAGTAGCCATAGTCATCCTCACCAGCTGCTTGAGGTTCATCTTCAATTCCACCAAGAAGACCAATGTAGGATTCGTCCTCATTCCAAATTTGTTCATCATGCCGATGTTCTTCCCAATGCTGCTCATCAACGTCCTCCCCATCGGGGTGGGCGGTGTAAGCTGAACGTGGATACGAACCCTTTCAAGAAGAAGATGTATACTTCGCCTTTCCGGGGCCCTTTCCACGCGACTTTCCAGGCAACGTAGATGTAGGTACACGTCCTGTCCAGGATCGTGAGCCCTCACGAAGATGTATCTGTCCATATTGTTCGACAAGTACCTTGGCGGCACCTTCAAAGTCCTTCTTGTCGTGACAAACCAGACAATTCAAGCATCAGTTCCATCCTGAGTGAGTCTGACAACTGCATCAATGGGTCTAGCTCTATCAGAGTCTTCCACCATCTTCTACGCCGCTGTGTGTAGCTCAACATAGTAGGTTCCAATGACTCTCTTACCAATGGTCCACCAATCCTCCGACCAGCTCGAAACAACTCCTTTGCTTCTTCCTGCGCTCTGGGGAAAACATGAGCCTTGATCTGAGTGATCAAATGCTCCAATCCACCAGCTGCAGTCAGCTGATCAAGTCCAACATCACGAGCAATTGCAAAAGCATCTCCACGCAGTCCCTCAACGATCTTGTTGACAAGAGGTCCACGGCCAACAGGCTTTGTCGAAGTCGATCTCGCTCCACCGGCCTTGCCGGAGCTCGGAGTCGAGGGTGGTTTCGAAGTGTTGTGTCTTGACAAGTCTGGAAACGTAGGCATGTCTTCGCTCTCCTCATCCTCATGCTCTGCAGCCACAACCGGGCCCGCAGAAGCTGATTCAAACAAGGCTATCCTCAGACCTGCTCTGAACTCCCAATCATGAAAGTGTCCAGCGTCCCCATGGTAGATGTAGGATCCTGACTTCGTCTCCAAAGGTGTAGAGCCATACTGCCCCTGAACGAACTTCAATCCATTCACGGACATGACAATCTTCCGTCCCTTCCGGATCGGGATGCCCGCTCGGCCGCGAGTCGGACAATTGCAGAACCTTCCTCAACTTGAGGTCGGCCAATTTCAAGAATAGCGAGATTCAAATTGTCTTACGGAGTTGCACAAAGATTCCCTGGGTCTGCGACGTACCAGGAGTCAGGTCATCACCTGCCCCGCTACCAATGTGAATTTGGTACGGAATCGTCAGCAGCCCACCATTTCCAAGTATTGCGAAAGATTCAAGGGCTCTAAGATCCAAACGGCAACAGCATGTACATGTCGACCCGGGCATTCACACGACAGTGGCATGAAGTCAAATTGACACTTTCTTAGTTCCATTCTTCTGGATGTCTCAAAATGACTCATTGCCCCAATTTCAGTGGCTTTTGAAAATCACATTTAAACATGAGCAACTCTGATCCTTCAATAATATGTTTGTTGTGTGGGTCCTCTATTGTGTCAAGATTTTTTTGAGGTTATTTTTCGAAATCACTTTATCCTGTCCTTTAGTATAGCGTTTGTTTCTTACTTAGTTCAATTCTCCTTGCATCCTCTCCTTAATTTCTATGGTGTTCCTATATGTTTCAATGGAACGTCTGTGGGATTGCTATGGGATCTCTATGGAATTTCTCTGGTGTTTCTATGGGACCCCTATGATATGTAGAAGGGGTTTCTACGGGATTTCTTTGGAAATTCTCTTAGGTCTCTCTGGGATTCCTATGGGATTTCTTTGACTACTGTGAATTGGGAGCAGACCACGCCCAGGAACTCCTGTTCCTCTTCCAACCAGCTACCTAGCTGCAAACGCTCGGACTCTTTCACACCATTGCGGACATGAGTCCAAAAGGATCCTGCACATTGAGCCCCTAGGGTATCGACGTCGGATGTTCCTGCAAAGGTGGACCCTGGCTGGATGCTGTGGCAATTGACGCTCACTCTATTCTAAAGAGAAAAAGGGAAAAGTCAACGTCCCAACGCTGCTCATATCCAACTTCCAAAAAGCAAAAACGCAAGAGCGCAGCATGCCTCAAGACTCGATCTCTCACCGTACACCCTATTTGAGGATGCGAGTCAAACTAGTTCCAGGGATCACCGGCAACTGGCTGGTCACGGCCGTCTGGTGACGACGCACACACAAGTAAAGGCTCAGATCCAGCAAAAGGCCCTTGGCACCTTGCACTTGCTTGACTGCCCACTCCACATAGGAAATATTCTCTTCATCAGCGCTGGAAAACGACTCTTCATAGCTCAAACCTTCAGCACCTTTCTTGGCCATGCAGCGCCCAAACTGGATCACGTTGCGACCCCAGGTTTCCACACTATCCATTCCTTCAGGCAGAAAGATAGGCTGACCATGAGGAGTCATGCGCAAGGCCTGACGATCGGATCCGTCAGGATATCCCAGAGGTGACAAGGCTGCATATGCACGCTTGGGCTGGCCTTCCAACAGTTCATCAGAGCCACGACGCTTGGAGGCATCAGTCATGGCATGACCTGACTCAGAAGGATCAATGAAGGCGAAGCTACCCGGTGAAGAAGGCTCTGATCCATCCACCGGCACGGCAGCACGTGCCAGAAGCTCTTTCAGCATGGCACGTTCTTGAGCACTCAGTGGTTGACTCATATTGGGTCAAGGCACATGATGGAAACAGCGGTGCTTGAACCTTGAACTTCGGCTGGAGGAAAGCAATACTTCAATTTCCCCTTGAAGGCAGTACTTGCATGCTGCATGCTTGAAAAACTATTTAGCGCTCGCACTAAAATTACCTCAGTAAGGAACTAGGTTCATTGTGGTTTGGTGCGAGAGTTCACACTCGCCTCTTGCGTTCTTCTGCTTGAAGTTTCAAAACTGTTTCTTCAGGGCTGATTTGGTATGTGGTGTTTCTGATGCAAGCCCTCAGCAAATCCGTGGGATCACCAGCACTTTTGGTCAGGGAGTCTGCCAGCATTCGGTTGGTCGGAACCCAACTGACAGAAGCACTCAGATATCCTATGCTCTGCCGCAGGATTACAATATCTATTGAGGTTCTGCAATCTTCTTCTGAGGTCGGGGAGGAAACAGCAATGAGATGGTCGTAAAGAGACCTACAGTCAGTGACAATTACTGGAGGACGAGTCTTCAAGTGATTGACATAGTTACGAACATCTGTAATACCTTCCAAGGCCTCAGAAGAAGAAGCGCAGTCCATTCTGAGGTTCCTGTTGCAGCAACCATCGCCGGCGCTTCAGCTGCCAAGGTTGAGCCTACGGCCCTTGACAACTTGAAGGATTTCCACACGGCAGGAGTCCATGTAGTCCCCTTACCAAGATCTAGATCATCAGTGGAAAATCCAATGACATAACCTGCTTGAGTGTGGTCTCCTACGTTCACAAAAGCAGCATCGGAGTGCACGCACAGTCGCAACTTGCTAGCTGGGATGGGCTGAAATGACAGCTCGAGATCTGAAAACTGTTTGGCTCTGCGCACGATGTTATTGGCTTCCAACAAGTGATGCACTGTGGGGGTAGGAAAACACTAGCCTGGGCTGCTAAGTCAGGCCTACTTTGTGAAGCTAACCATCCCAAACTGCCATTGACCGCACAAGACACTAATTTCCTTAGGATCCATTCAAGGCTTCGGCAAACGAACGCTGAGTCATGTGGATAATACCAGTGGCTACATCTTGTCGATAGTGGGCTCCTGTGAATTCACCTTCCTGAGTACGCCATTTCCTATATGGAAATCCAAGGCTTGTTGCTACTTTTTGCCCTCTCCACCAGTAGCTGCGTCATCAACATGTGCACCAAGGACGCCGGTCAACTTGCCATGTTCCCTCATAAAGTAGAGGCAGCTGTCCAGCTTACTTCGCTCAAAACCTGCTCTAAGGACTTTTGGTCAAAAACACGATACCAAGCTGCTGGGGCATCGTTCTGCCCATACACATGTCCAAGGATTTCAATCAGACATTCTGGATCTACCCCAGGAATTCGGGCTTGTAACATGCAGGAATTGGGCCCGCTTCGAGAAAGGCCCCTTTAATGTCTCCCAGTTGCAACAGCCATCGATGAGACGCTATCAGTTGAAACAACACAGTGCGGCCCATCTGAGACAAAGTAGGTGATTGCAAACGACCTGCGCTTGCCTTGTCTGACAGGTCAGGGTCCAAATGAGCTTGCAAACACCAACGTGCTTTTACCTTCCAGTGACTCAAATTGCTTGGATCGGCTTGGCCACGTGTCTCAACGATGTCTTCTTCCGGCTTCTTGACAATCACAAAACGACTACCCATGATACGGTTGGCTTTGTGGTTACGTATCCAGTTAGACTCATGAGCAGGGACAATCCTCACAGCACCTTTGTCGATCAAGGTTTGCCACTACGATACCTTCGCCTGGTCAACCCTGGCTTGCAGCATGGGTTCATTTCGGCTTGCAGGAATCTCTTTCTGGGCTCGTTTGTTTTAATACTGTTGAATCAAAACTTCAACGGCATTTACTGAGTATCCCTAAGGGCATTCCACAGGTCACGAGACTCTTGCTTGGAACATTCAGCGGCTTTAGGCTCCGGCTCTTCGGCTGAAGACTCTGCAGGACGTCTCTTGTCTCCAGAAACTACTTGCTCCTCCCTAGCTACCGCATCTTCAATCAATTGACGGACTACTTCACGCATGACACCGACAAAATCGTCATGTTTCATGGCAGCTGGGCGGAACATGGTCAGTGGGCCGCTCTTTGCTGGGATTCTGGACCTACGCACGGGATCATAGGAAGTGGCTCGGCAGGTGGTTGCTCTGCAGAGACAGTTCGGAAGACTGTTCATTAGTGATCATCGGTTGGTCTTCAAACACAGTGGGTTCTTCAGCATGTGACTTAGGAACCGATGCTTCACCAGTTACTGCAACTTCCGGTTCTACTGACTGGCTAGAGGCATGACTGGAAGACTTGACATCTGACGACACGGCAGGAGATTCACCGCTAAGACCTTGAACAACAGACTCTTCTTGAGGAGGATACGACTGTGCCAACAAGTCTACATATTGAGAGCTCCTGAAAGTGCCGCTTTCGATCATGTCTTTGATTCTCGGTACCTGGAGTTTCGATCAGAAACTTTTCCTCTCATGTCGCTGCAGGCACTTGTTCGGGGCGCATCGGATGATGTGATTGCGGTGGGCAACTATGACATTGCGACCTATCAAACCAATGACAACACCACTTCCATACCATTTACCTTCCTGAGACAACACCCCTTGGGACCACTTTTGATCTCTCCAGTAGGCAAGGGAGAGATCACTACGTGGTCTGGCCAGCAACGCGCGACGCAGGGCTCGGTCATCTTGCAAGGCCAACACTGCCTTCCGGGCTGTCAGTCTCACAGACTGAGCTTTGGCTACCACTGCGTCTTGGATGGATGCACTACCAGAGACAACATTTATGGGTTCGTTCAGCAAGTCCCCGGGAACTTCAGGGTTACGACCGACTCTTTGACTAGGAGTAAAGTAAAGATCATCTGATTCTTCACATGAGACTGCATCACACATTCCAACCAGTCCTCCTTGGATTGGGGCTCACGCTCCGCCACACCTTAGCTAACACGCGGCTGAACCAGCCACCATGAACCTCGTTTTTACCGAGGTGCCAGTGGGCACCTGCAGCGGTCACATGGATGTGAGTCCCTTCAAGTTCTGTTGGAGAAACCATTGCCTGACCCAAGTTCGTTCGAGCAGGATCTAAAATGATCTCTTTACAGGGTCCCGCCCATTGAACCCATTTTTCAAGATACAACTTCCTCAACACTGTGGAAGTCTCAGTTTCGAAAAATGGCACCATGATTTGAAAAAACGTCGCATGATCCACCATGTTTAAGGCAGCTATTTTCTGATTAGGTTTCCAACCCGGTAAGTACTTGACATCTAACCCCACCCTTTGGTTAAATTCAGACACTGAACTGGTCTTACCTGGGTTTGCGGGTGCTGGCAACTGTCTCGACTTGCAGAAATCGCAGGACAGTGTTCTGGCGGCCTGAATAGCCTGCTCGCTGGCATTTCCGTGCTTCAAAACCCTGACTAGATCACTGTTGCTAGGGTGACCCAAATTCTTGTGGAGTTTGTGCAACGCGCTGTCAATCTTTGAGGGTTCAACTTGTTCCATAACTGCCAAGGCTTCAAAGACGGCTGCATCAGGGACAAGGCATGCGTCCTCAACACATGTCAAACCTTGGGCAGGATTCCTGAATCTTGGAACTGTGTTCAGGACAGCGGAAACAAACTGCGGAGTATATCTACCTGCATGGGTACTCACTTGACCCAGGCCGGGCTCACTTCCTGCAACTTGTCGGTGACATACATGGCTTGGGTCATCGGCTCCTGGACAATTCCGGCGCAGCACACACATGTCGGCATGACTAAACAACCGGGTGCTCTTACGAATCAACTGCTTAGGATGCGTATCTGTGGCAGGGACATGTAAATCGAAACAGCACATGTGGGTTGTGAAGGAGTGATGACACCAACTGACAAATTGTTGGTCATCTCAAACGCAAGATGGGCTCGGATGCTCAAACAACACACGACCACCTAAGGCAAGTTGCTGACGGATCAGGCGTTCGCAAAAGGCGTTCTGCTTCTTAAGGGGCAAAGGACGTTTCAACACCTCATGGATGGGCATTCGAAGGGCGTTGATATGGAACCAACCCCCAGCATTGGTGCAGGGAAGACATACCACCAGGAGTTCTGGTGGGTGTTGACTCAGCTCTGTTTCTACCCACCGAAGGCCCATCTTCTCCACCTCAGGAACAAAGCGCGGCGGACAGAACACTTCAACCACTCCATATTTGGCACCTATTTGAGGAGTTTTGGTGGCACTTTTGACCTGGTTGCCAAGTTTCCGGAGTTGCTTCTTTGTGAGACTTCCATCTTTCTTTCTAATGGGAATGTTGGCCGCTGCATGACATGAATGGGAGGGACACGGACAAGACACACCCTCGGTCGAGGGGGCAGGACAACAGACCTGATTATCCCGATTATCCCCACCATTATTCAGCTTATCCCCATTATGCCCAAATTTATCCTTATTACCCTTACTTTGGTCAACCGGTTCATCGGCTATTCCCGGAAAAGGCACTTCACTCGGTTCAGGGCAATCGGAGGGACCATGTGCACCTCAGTCTTGACCGTCTTGGCCTCAAACTTGGGAAAGTCCATGACGTCAAGAACATACTGTCCAGCTGCATTAGATGTCAGATCGATCTCAACAGCACCAGAAAACAGGCACATACGATCTCTGTCAAAATCCAGCACCGCTCCAAGCTTCTTCAGAGCCGGTCTGGACAGGAGCAGGGGCGCATCACCACGAACGATGGCAGCTTGCACAGTGCCGTATCGGCCTGCCAAGCCAATCGGCATCAGTACCACTTTCGTGGATGTTTCACGATCACAGTTTCCAAATTTGAACACGTTGGTCTCACTCTTGAACTCCGGGTTGAATGTTCCATCCTTACTCCAGATATCTTGAAATTGTCGCAGTGTGTGTTCGCCAAGGATGGTTTTACCGCACCCCGAGTCAATGACTGCATACCCAGGACTGCTCACCAGGAAAACCTGCGCGGGGCTGATTCCGACAAGACCGTCAGTGAATCACTGTTTGCCACACGTGCAGAGAGTTGTTGCACCAAGGTTTGATGACACCCCACCGACGCCACAAACTGAGGCATCTCACTCACACCAGGCTCTTCTGGGATGACATAGCTGGCACCAGTTTCTTTGGAGAAGGTCTTAGAGGTAGTAGACGAAGAGGATGCATGTGGAGCTACAGGGTCGCGTTTCTGACGACACTCACGAGCCCAGTGTCCAACACGACCACAGCGATTGCACTTTGTTTGACGTTTCATCTCCTCAATCTCCACCCGGAAGGACCGTTTAAGATCCCACGCCTGATCAAAGCGCCTGGACTCCTGTAGCTTGGCAATCTCAGCTCGTTTCTCCTTCCATGTCGTGGCTAACACTTCTGCCACATCACCTTCCAAAAACTCAGATGTGTCATCAGCTTGAGGGGGAAGTTCATGATCGGCCAAAAACAGTTCTATATCATCAAAACCAGCAACGTCTGAATTAGAAGGAGGGGTCATTGTCGGATCATCCTGGACTAAGGCCACTGCCTTTCGCAGATTGACGACAAAGTCCGGATAACAGCTCCCCATCGCCTTGCTGATCTCCTCACGTTTGAGAACTCCCAGTGACCTACCTTTCACACAGCTTGTTGTTCCTCGTTCAGCCCACTCCACTTGAGCAGCATGAAGCCTCTGGCTTCCTCCGGGAATTTTACCCCGCTTTTGCGCTCGCAACGGTCGAACAACTCCGTTGCTCTACTGATCCAGCTTCTAAGGGACTCGCCATCTTTGGCACGCAGGTTGAAAACTTCGTTCAGAACCTCAGCCAGCTCGTCAGTCTCATCTCGCTGAGGAAATCTGGCCTCTAACAAACGAAGCAAAACTGTTTCACCATCGTCTTTCTGATATTCCTTGGGGTCCACATGTTCGACGGTCTCCAAGGCCTTCCCAGACAGACATGTAAACAGATAAGAACCCCGTGCTTCCTTCGGCAGCTTGTCCAAGGTCTGGAACTTGTTCAACAGCCACAGTTTCCACCTCCTATATTCCTTGTGATCCTCCGTCTCACCGCTAAAATAGCGGACAGCTCCAGTTCCATCAGAGCTTGAAGACATTCTCAAAGGTATAGGATGCTGTGCTCGACGTTTGAAATGTCTATGATATTTCCATGGGATTACTATGGGTTTTCAAGCGGGTTCCTGAAGGATTTCCATGATATTTCTATGAAAATTCTATGGGATTTCTATGGGATTTCTATTAGATTCCTGTAAGGTTTCCATGATATTTCTATAAGATTTCTATGGGATTAATATGGGGATTTCAAAAGGATTTCTATGGGATTAATATGGGGATTTCAAAGGATTTCTGTGGGATTTCCATGGGATTCCTATGGCGTTCCTATGAGATTTCCATGGGAGTTTTATGGGGTTTCTTTGTGGTTCCTATGCTATTTCCATGGGATTTCTAAGGGATTTCTGTGGGATGTCTATGGTATTTAAAAAAGATTTCTATGATATGTCCAAATGATTTCTAAATGGACCGACATGAATTGAAAATATGAGTTGAGTTATCCTTAGTATTCTTTTGATAAGGAAAATGAGTCGAAAGTAAATTGATATGAATCAAACTCCTTACTTACCAAAAGGACAGTCAAGTGAAAGTAGATGGATATCTATCGAAGTCCGAAGTCCTGTCTTACCCTTACATTTTCTTGAGGTGCTAAAGGAAAATGAATTGAAAGTAGATGAATATCTATCGAAGTCCTTACTTAGATTCAGGCAATTAAATTGAATTCCATTGAATTCCTTTCTTTTCAACTGATTTCTTGAAAATTTCAAAAGGAAAATCAGATGAAATCCATTGAAAGTAAATTGAAATCAATTGAACGTAAGTTAAAATCAATTGAAAGTAAATTGACAATCAATTTAAAAAAATTGAAATTAATTGAAAGTAAATTGAAATCAATTGAAAGTAAATCGGAATCAATTGAAAGTAAATTGAAAACAATTGAAAGTAAATTGAAAACAATTGAAAATAAATTGAAAACAATTGAAAGTAAATTGAAAACAATTGAAAGTAAATTGATACTAATTGAACGTAAATTGAAATTAATTGAAATCTTTACTTAAGATATCTTAAGATCATGAACCAAAATCATTCAGACCCCGATCCCTCTTTAGGACATACGTGTGTCCCAAATGGTGAATTTCCCCCAGAATTCACCATACGCCTT
>Ga0126342_10008838_pt1 | contig 18044 bp, 14 predicted proteins | sample Cyp1metagenome_FD_92528 | JGI IMG/M metagenome (GOLD analysis project Ga0126342, IMG submission 92528) | Coral microbial communities from Lord Howe Island, Old Settlement Bay, Australia - Cyphastrea 1 metagenome | ecosystem: Host-associated > Invertebrates > Cnidaria > Coral ... | reverse complement strand
ACTAAAGCGGCACCCCCAGCTGACCTAGTGTCCGTTGGGGGACCAGCGGCAGGCGCCCTCTGCAGAACTGAACTGCCGAGAGATGAAGGCCCAAAAGCGTTTGGGGCATGGGCCAAATCCAACCGGTTGATGTGTTGAAAGATGTTGAAAGTTTATGAAAGTTTGATAATCCCGATCGAAGGAAGTTTAGTAGTCAAACTTCCGACAATATGGATAGATGGAAAAGCCAGAGGTGGGAAGAGTCAGAGAGGAGAACAGCAGAAGAGGAAAGATCAGAGAAGAGAAAGGGTGAGAAGAAAGAAGATGGCGCGCGAAAAGGTAGAAAAGTCGAGATTCACTGCGTTTTTCCTATGATTTGTGGCTCCGGAGGGTCGAAAAGTAGGCTCGTTAAAGGGGCGGGTGCGGAGACATCTAGGGAGATGAGAAATGAAAAATTGCACGCCGTTGCGGCGCAAAGCACATTTCCAAGTCAAAATGTACAAAACACACCATGTTCGGAGCACTTTTGGAAGTTGAGATGTCGAAAAAGTGCACGTAGTTGTGGCGCGAAGCACGGTTCGAAGTCAAAATGTGCAAAACACACCACGTTCAGACCGCTTTCAGAAGTTGAGATGTCGAAAAAGTGCACGCCGTTGTGGCGTGAAGCACATTTCGAGGTCAAAATGTTAAAAACACTACATGTTCGGACCACTTTTGGACGTTCAGATGTCGTTTCGCGTGGCCAGCGCAAGGGATTGTGCACCTTGTCAAAAACGAGAAAAATGGGACAGACAGACAGACAGACAGACAGACAGACAGCCAGCCAGGCAGGCAGGCAGGCAGGCAGGCAGGCAGGCAGACAGACAGACAGACAGACAAGGTAGGTAGGTAGGTAGATAGATAGATAGATTAGGCAACTACAACCACAACTACACTACACTACCACTACAACTACAACTACAATACATATATACCACGCTGCAGTACACTAATTACACTACACAACACTAGCACACACTAATTACAGTACACTACACTAATTACACTACAACTATAACTACAACTACAACTACTATTACTACTACAGCTACAGTTACAACTACAACTACACTACATTACACTACACTAATTACACTACACTGACCGCACTACACTACGCTAGACCACAACAACAACTACACAACACTACGCTACACTACGCTACACTACTAACTACAACTACAGCTACAACTACAACTACACTACTTTACGCTACACTACAAAACACTAGGCTACACTACAGCACACAACGCTACAGCACACTACACTACACTACACTACACTACACAGCACAGCACACTACACTACACTACATTACCTTACACTCCACTCATTACACCACACCACATCTACAACTGCAACTACACTACACTAACTACACTACACTACAACTACAAATCCACCACACTTCAACTACAACTACAGCTGCACTACGCCACACTACATCCAACAATTGTTGGTGAGGTGACCATTGCAACCATTGCAGCCATTCCGAAAAACACAACTCCAACCGCCTTTCGGTCCATCAGTGGATTCGCTCTCCCATCCGTGATTCACGACAGCCAACCTCTCCTATAGTGTCCTATCTTTGAAACTTCCGCCACCGCCTTGCGCGGTACTACTGGTATTTCTGCAAGCCAAGTTCTTTTCGCCGTGGGCCAGTTCCATTCAACCCAATGATCACAACGCTGTGCATTTGAAATGGAATGGTTGATAGAAATATACAAACATGTACAAACAATGACCAACATGTGCGGTTTGCGACTGATCTTTGTTTTCGACCCACGCCTGTTCCAACATGTGTGGTATGGGACTGATCTTAGTTTTTGTCCCATGCCCATTTTGGGCAACGTCGCCATCCCCCCTCCAAAGCCTTCGCTTTTAGGGTTTTGAAGCGTCAATAACAAACAAAGGAAAACTAAAGCGGCACCCCCAGCTGACCTAGCGTCCGATGGGGGACCAGCCGCAGGCACCCTCTGCAGAACTGAACTGCCGAGAGATCAAGGCCCAAAAGCGTTTGAGGCATTGGCACAATCCAACCGGTTGAAATGTTGAAAGATGTTGAAAATTTATGAAAGTTTGATAATCCTGATATTTCTGCGGGCCAAATTCTTTACGCCGTGGGCCAGTTCCGTTCAACCCAATGATCACAACGCTGGGCATTTGAAATGGAATGATGGATAGAAATATACAAACAATGACCAGCATGTGCGGTTTGCGACAGGTCTTAGTTTTCGACCCACGCCCGTTCCAACATGTGTGGTTTGGGACTGGTCTTAGTTTCTGACTAAAATGATGATCAACCAGGATCCGGCATCAAATCTGTAAGCACACCTAACCGTTTTCGATATTTTCAGATGAAATTGTCCCCCGATTTTTGGACCTTTGAGCCGTGGCGAACATCGTCGCCGCTAAAAGCTGGCCATGTTGACTTGGATCGCCCGTTGCAGAAGACCCAGGACGTGCACGTGGGAGCCATCCACATTGGCCTCCTGACCACCCGGGCTGCCCAATGATAGGAAGGTCGCACGAAAAAAAGAGAAGGGCCTGGCGGCCTCAATGCTGAATCAATGCTGAATCACACTTTCATCAAGGGTCACTCGAAACTTGCCACTATGTTCTACTATTTTTACTACGCTTTTACTTTTCTTAAGCATCTTTTTGGGGATGCTATAGATCAATCCCATGTTTTGTAGGGTGAATCCACACCTTCATGTCATCGCTTCCTCAACAGAGAGGTTTATATAACATGATACAACCAACAAATAAGGTCGCTATAATCCGAATGATGTCCTCCCGAGGCGACATCCTATGGAGGTCAACCCGTTTGCTAACCTTTTGGGTGGGAATCAAACCCGCAGCCACATAGCACTACTTTTGACGGCGTTTATGGCAGGGTCTGGTAGGACCTTTTTCTACGGCAAGTATGTACCCCTCTTTTTCGGAACATCTTCACGTGCATCCCTTCATTGATGGTCTTGTTTGACATCCCATTTGCATGGTTTGTATTTGTTGTGGATCAACAACCACAACCCAACAAAATACATCAAAATACAGTACCATCAATATAATTCACCTTCATTTCCCAACTAAAATGACAACCTTTTAGAGCATCCGTTCATTTCCGCTCCCCATTTCTGTGTCTGTTATTTTACATCTTGGTTTATGTGGCTTCTCATCTTCTTTTTTTGGCCGTGGGCCAACAACCCAAACTGAAACCATCATCCCTTTGTATTGGAAGCAGCGGGCCAATTCATGATCCCCAGTAATGAAAACCAAGGAGTCACACAAATCCGTAGGGTGACACTCAAATCCGTGGGTGACACTCAAATCCGTAGGGTGACACTTCAAACCCAGGGTTTCAAGCAAAACTAGTCATAACTAGGATTCTGATCAAAACCTGCGACCCAAAATCCCGGGCTTCAGCCCAATTTAGACGGGCCATGGAGTTCGTTAACTGGTTCGTGATTATGCTTTTGTTAAATTCCATTGTGCCCTGATGACGCTTGGGGATATACCCAATTTACAATCACCAGTTGGCGCACACCATGGCCCAACTAGTCTAAGTTTGTAAATAGCATTCTTATGACATTGTACAACTACATTGAAAAACGTTTTAGAAATAGATATATATATATATACATAAAAATATTTATATATCAATAAATATATATATCAATATATAATTATATATATATATATATTTATATTGATATATATCTCTGTCTCTCGGACGGCTTCTGAGTGGTGCGTGCGCAGCGGTGGCATTGCAGCGCAGCACGGGGTTCAATGTCCAACAGGTCGCTTTGTACACACTTCAAAGAGGGGTGCAGGAGTTTGCCCCCACTCAACTTCCATGGTATGCCACAAGCTGTGGGACTGCACTAGGCTACAAACTTCACGTGTTTCCAGCAGGGAAAGAAGCATTCTCCGCGAACCCTGCCTGAAACTGAGGTGGCTAGGCATGGCTATTGTCAGGCACGCCCACCGGTCCATTAACCAACCAGTGTAGTTGGTGCTAGTGCTGTCTAGCAAGCCAACGTGACTGAAGAAATTCTAAGTTGATCGGCTGCTTAAATCAAGAAAAAGTGGAGAGATGGGATGCCACACCCAGGTCTCCAAAATCTAAAGGCCAAAAACACTGGAAGTGTGACCCATGTTCGAAACACTTTTGCAGCAAGGTTGTGCCGCTCCAACTTTGCTACCCCCATGTTTCTGAGCCGGCCCAAAGCTCATACAATCATTGCCGGGTGCTGCTCCATGTTGTCTCCAACACGCCCAGAAGGGGGATGGAAGATGACGCACGCAGCTCATTGAAGGCCCGCTTGCACGATCTATATAAACTATCTCCGGGCAGTGGGCTGCAAACTGGGTCTGTCGAATCATAACATCCTTGCTGCTGACTTGCAGGCCGCGTTGTTTCAAAGCCGCTGCCGAGGTTGAAGTCATGCATTGCTTTCCAGGAAGCTGCGATGCCAGCAGGCAAGTTGCACATAGTCATCCACCTGGATGAAGTCGCGAACCAGGCGCCCAAAATGCAGAGCAAAGTTTTGAAGGTTGCCAGCACACTGGCATTGGGTGGCTGCAGGCACAGTGATTGGTGATCCCATGTTGCACATGACCAGGAGTAGCCATGATCCTCTTCCCAAGTAGCATCGGGGATGCAAAACAATCAAATGCCTTTTTGACGAAAGGACCGCACAACGAGGAAACGAAGCCATGGTTTAACAATCTCCCAAGCATCAGTTGAAAACAGCCCCACTACTACTGGAAAGACTTGGGCCGAAGGCTTGTATAATAATATATATATACCGCATGATATGACATCATATCGCATTTTATGATCTTCTATAACATTGTATGTCCTTGCATAACATTGTATGACATTGTGAACACTTCAAATATATATATATATATAACATCAATAACATTGTATGACATCGTAAAATAATATTAAACATCATATAACAACAAATAACATTGTACAACATCATATAACATAATATGCCATTATACCGCCCCTATAAGTAAGTATATTGTTTATCCCTGTGTTCCCTATGTAACCCCTGTAAGTATGCTATACACCGTTCCCGTCCTGCGCGATGTCCATCGCCGTTCTGCCCTGGTCATCGCCTTCTTCGGGGTCCGCGCCCTCTTCCAGCAACATCCTTAAGGCCTCGTCGTCGCCTGAACGTCGTGGAACACGTGTGGATCATATGTATATTGTATATATCTATGCACGCGAATATGTTGATATAAAATCACAGTGTGCGTGTGTGTGTGTGTGTGAGTAGATGTGTAAATGTGTGGATGGTGTATATATGGATCTTCATCTTATCTATATGCACATAAATATATATATATATATAATACTATAATATGTATATGTCTGTGTAACTGCGTATATGTGTGTGTGTGTGCAAATATGGATGTGCATGTGTATATCTACATTCTTTATTATCTATACCCAAACTCAGGATTACTCGTCTGAATACCAAGCTTACAGAGATGTACTGCATTCACAATGAGGGTTGACTGTTCTCCTTTGTCTGGGGGGAACTTATTTGTCATCGAAACTGCTGAGGAAGTTTCAGAAGTGATGGAAAAAAAACAGACCCAATCGCTGACATGAGATCAAGGTTTTGAGGCATTCTCAAAACATCAACCTTTGACTGGCGGCTCGCAGTTGCACTCAGTGCTCAAATTCTGGCAGGGATTGATCAGCTGTGGGTAACCTATGGTAACCTTCAAAAAATGAAGGCATCCCCTGTACACGCAGCGAAACATAGACAACAACGCGACGTTAGCCTTTTTGGACCTATCCCATCATAAAAGATAATAAACCCCAACATATTGGCTATCCTCTGGTAATGTAACCTAATTGTTTAAAATCAGGAGGTCTAACCGTTTTGCATAGGTAAATCATCTGTAATAAATGGACCAGGTTCCATAGTTATGTTACCGGAGAGCAATCCCGAACTCATCAACCAACAGCGCTGTTGAGCATTGCCCATATTGCCCACCTATATCTGCTGCGACGTGGATAGGATAGACGCACTGCATCTTCACCCGTGCTGTCAACTTTCCCAACTGTCGTGGGTGCTTGACGTCGTCGAAGCCGTGCTTCGTAAGGAACTGCTGCAGAGAATCCTGCAGCATTGAGGAAGCCAACAGACCTCTTGATCAATTTTTATGAAATGTCCAATGCTCTCAACGCTATCAATGAGAAGCCAACCCCTTCAAAAAAAGTCCAAAGACTTCAAAAAGCATGAGGCAATTGATTAGGGTTCTGTATTGTCTCATCCGCAGTTCACGGCGCGTTTCCTGTTTTTGCAGCCTTTTCCAGCCCTGGAGTTTTACCCGTTTTACCCCCAATTAACGCGGCCAGGCATCTCGTTTCAGTTCCTGGAGCGTTGCTCCGCTGCGAATTGGCGTTTTCCGAAGGATGACCGACATCTTTGTGGATGAGCGGAGCCACTGCACAGCCGGAGATCGCGGCGAAAAATTGCATTTGAGATGTAAATGGCCCCGATGGAGGGATAGGTATGCCATGTTGGGAGATTGTTTTTTCTGGTTTCTGCTGGCTCAAAAGGCCCAAAAACAGCCGTCCGGGGCCCCGACCCAGCCCCAGCACATGCTGTGGTTCCATCCGAACACCTCTTCCAAGCAGAAACCAAGATCAACATCAACCAAGCCACGCAGACTACACCGAGAAAAGGCCACGAACTGCATAGGAAGTTCCAGAAAAGACATTGCCGCCTCAAAGCCCACAAACTGTGGTGCCTTGCTTTGTGTTTAAACTGATTTTATTTGTCTATTTGAATGTATGTCGTATGTCTTAAGTCCATTGAGGATAGTATAATATGTTATATGTCATGTCATGTCATTTCATTTCGTTTCATGTTATATCAGTTATATCATTGAACAAGTGGCATGTTGTGCCCAAGAATCTTCAGAGCCATCCCGCCCACCTTGTCAACTCCTTGCCGTGACGCTGGAACTGTGTCATGCACAAAATTGTTTTCCAAAAGTGTTGGTATCATCCAAAGATCTCCAAAATTCATACATGTGTAGACAACATCTGTGCATGCATCGTGCGCAACTATGCTCATTGCGTCTTTCATGTTTCTATTTGCTCAATTTGCTAATGTTCACTTGTTCTTTGTGCTAGCCTGCCTGCTGTATTCCTACGTTGTGCGCATTGCATGGAATCTACATATGTGGCGTGCCAGCGTCTGGACGCATCATGATAGGCCCCTCTGAGGATCACTAGAGGCTTATCTACCATCTAAACATATAACAAGTGAGATAACGAGATAACATCGGCCAGTGGCAGTTCTCAGCGGGATCTACCATATTTAGCGCATGATGATGGATCTAATGATACCAACCCTGGATGTGTAAACTCCGGTTGGCACTTCATAGGGAGGGCTTCCACCAAAATAATGTTCAGTATTGCCAAAATTGGTGCCCATCCATCATTTATAGGCATATATATATATACATATATACATTTTGTTTAATAGATTATTTTCCCATTAAAATGTCCATTCAGTTCGGGCCGCGGTTTCCGCCTGTCCATCTAATTGCACCAATGCTGCTGGCTCAGCCAGGACAAATTCACCTTGCGCTGCAACATCACCAAAATGGGGCGCCTTTTGCACTTCGTTGCAGCATGCAGCCAAAGTTTGAAATTTATGTGATGCAGCCATATTTGCATAATATTTGCACAATATTTGCACAATATTTGCACAATATTTGCATAATATTTGCATAATATTTGCATAATATTTGCACATTGCGTAGCTTTCTTGAATGGTTCAGACTTAGATCCTTTGATCCATAGCCATCACCCGATAAAAATTCATCGAGATCTGCGGGGACCTTCGTCAGCCTCCGCCAGGAGAGTCGTCAAACCTCACATTCACGGCTCGTTTCGTCATGGTTGTTGAGTGGTTGAGGCTGCCAGCCACAAGATGGTGATACCATATGATGATATATGATGGGGATATCATGCTGATGTATACTGGTGTTTAAGGTAAAAAATAGCGATAATGGTTCGGACACGTGACATAACTGGACAATATTAATACATATATAATCATATGTATACAACAATCACGACGAATTGATGCTGATACAGTGATGTGCACCAACATAAAGCCACTAAACATCTCTTTGTTTGGTGATTGAGCTACGGCATCCGAGCAATGTCAAGTAGCGATTGGGGAAAACGACGACAACGACAACAACAACAACAACAACAACAACAACACCAACAGCAGCAGCAGCAGCAGCAACAGCAACAGCAACAGCAACAGGTTGAAGATGCTGACTTCTCAAGATGGGTATGGCCATTGAGTAAAACAAAAATATGCAAAAATAAACCGGTTCTCATCGCATGCCTTAAATAATTTGAATGCGCCTGCCCCACCCAACAGTTAACCACCAACAATGCTGTGGTGATGTTTCATGATTCAACAAAACTCGTATAAGTGTTCGAATCACCCTTGTTTTTGGTCCGACCGCCACGGTGCCAATTTCGTGCGAATAGCAGGTTATCAAGACACCAAACATATAAACATCCACCATCGTGACGAATGGCCCATTCCAAGTGCAGAAAGCCACCGAAATCACCCCCCAAAAAAAAAAAAACAAGATCATAATAGCCCAAAAAATCTTCCAAAATCCATCTCCTCTCATAAAATAGGGCAAAAGTGCAAAAATCCTTCGGCTTTGCCCATGATTTCGTAACACTCTCCAACCCTCCAATCCCACGCCTCGCGGTTGCACGGTGTCCCCCTCTGGCATCGGGCGGCAGTTCTCCAACGCCAGGGCGTCTTGGAAGTGACTGGAGGCGTTCCAGCGCACAGTTTCTTGCTGGAGGTCCACCTGCGAAAGGTGGGAAGGTTTCTTGCTGGAGGTCCACCTGCGAAAGGTGGGAAGGTCTTGGAGAGGACATAATGGTAAGGGTGGTTGTACGTGGTATTGATGTTTAGTGGTGTTTTACTGGTGTTTTAGTGGTGTCTTGGTGGTATTTTGGTGGTGTTTTGGTGGCGTTCGGGGTAAATGTTGCTAGCCAAAAGGACGGGAAGGAGTCACGAAGATTTCCATCAGTCCAGGAGCTAAGTCACATATGAACAGAAACAGAATAATGTTGGCGACCCAATAACAAACCTACCATTTGGGGATGGTTACTCTTGGGTTTACCACATTATCATCGATAAATACCGTTTTACCAGCCACTGCCAGAAAGGACCTCACCAGTTTCTACCTTGATTCACTGGTGGGCTTGGTCATTTCCAGGATTTCTGAAGCCTTTTCAATAGTGAGAATGGATTAAAATGGAAGGTGCCAACCCCAGCAACAGCCAAGAATTTTGACGAAGACCCACAATCTGCACTTTTTTTTGGGGTGAGATCAGCATTTTCAGCTGTTTATTTTGAATCGGTTTGAGCCATATGGCTAGCCACACCAATGTCCAACTGCAGTGCCTCCAGGATATGGGCCTTCTCACTAGACCTCAGGTCCAGGCCCCCTGGAGGGTGCATCAAACGTATAAAAAAGAGATATCAACACATGACCAATCACGAATCTCTCCATTCTCTCCAGGTCCTTAAATGTAAATAATGTAGGGATTTCATGCCTGAATCTTCCCACCTATCCCATCTGGGCCCCCTAACGTGGTGTTCTCCAGCCTTGGTACAACCACCAGAGCCAGTTTTTGCGTCTCTGGATCAAAGCTGCACGCCTCAGCTGGTGTGGAGGGGCCGGACTTCACCCCCTTCACGGCATGATGTCTCCAAGTCCCAAAAAAAGAAAAAAGATCGGCCGATACCCCGAAACTGGGAGGGATTCTTCGGCTAGTTCGTTGCTATCGAACTCATGTTTTTGGCAAACATCTTTTGGCCATTCCAATCCATTTCAAGCCTTTCCCATACGATTTCTGGAATGAAATAAAATGGGGATGGGTCAAAACCCTGGTACCTAGTGAACCCCAAAATAGCTGGCAAATGGATGTTCATCCCCCTAAAAATGGTATTAATAGGTTTTGACCCATCTCCAAATCTGATCCCCACTTTCCCATCACCACCTTTTTCAAACCCCGCCACCGGCATGGCCAATTCGTAGCGCTGCGCTTCGGTGTCGTTCAATGCATCCACGACCTCCGGCTACGTGAACCCCCTCCAAAACATGGCGAGTAATGGCCATATGTTTGCGACAGCAACTGGAAAAAAATCCGGATCTTGGCCATTTTTTGGGCCCCTAAAAGGATATCTATGATATCACCTTCTTAAGCCTTCTTACCCTGGTCACAAAAAGCCTACAAGTATCTACAAGTAGGAGGGGCTGGTTGTGAGCTCCGCAAAGTTCTCCCAAATTATGTGGATTCTGTGGGTCCACAACTGGGCTGAGTCTAGTCTGGACGCCCATTCAGAAACGTCGATGTACTGCATTGGGTTTGCCAAGAAGTTCAACGCCAAGATGGATTCAACACTCTTCAGAATCAGCTTCTCATTTGTTAAATTCTTATGAGAATCTATATCAATCTACCCTCTGGTATATTAACATAACTATGGAAAATCACCATTTTCAATGGGTAACTATAAATGGCCATTTTCAATAGCTATGTTTGTTTACCAGAGGGTAACAGTATTTATCACCAGTTTCTCATGATTCATCCGTTTCTTATCTGTTCTGTGCTAATCGTCGCCTTGACCAAGCGGCTGTCATCGCTACAACTTGGGCACATCCTGGGCACGTTTCGTTTCGCGTTTCGATGCCGATAAGGGGGGGCTCAAAAGTTAGATGCTGAAAAGTGTGCCACCAGAATGTTAGTTTGATGATCTGTCCTTTATAATGTTCAAGTATCCAACTGTTCTATCTATTTTGGGGATTACCATATATTACCATAGATGAACTTACTATAAGTCATTATTCGCCATGAAATTAACATAGACATAGACCCTCCCGTGAGTCGTGGTTTGGAAGATGAGTTTCCAGTTAAGAATTGGCGATTTTCAAGGTCTGATTGCTGGAGATGTTGATTGGAGCTGCTTTGGGTTTGGTTGTTTTCACCTTCCATCTTATTATGGACCATAGACCATGCCGATTGGGATCTATTCTATGATTGCTCTTTGCTGATGTCCAGCCATTGTTTATTGCATCACCACTCCGCGGAGAGTGAAAAAGAAACTGCTAGCTTCTGCTTGTATTCATTCAAAAAACGCGCAAAACATATCAAAACCTCTTTCAGAAAGATTTGTCCACTTTAAAGCTGTGTTAAATTCCCATTTGGATGGTTGATTCAAGTTGATTCCCTCATTTTGGCCAAACGCCCTCGGCGATTGAGGCATCAGCACTGCTACATGGACACCTTGGGTCACTCAGCAACCACCACCTAGATCTATGTCTTCCTCACAGTGACCAAAAAATCTTAGGAAATGAATGGTGTTCACCATGCTGAGTGTCTCTCGCCTGTGTTTCTGAAAATAGTTGAAGTGTCGCCTCGAAATTTCAATAGAATGCTTAGGGATCTTCGGCATGTAGTTTCTCTCAATTCTGATCCATTCTCACGTGCAATGAATAAGTACAATATATATATATATATAATTATATATATATAATTATATATATATGTATGTATGTATGTATGTATGTATGTATGTGTGTGCGTACAAATGGTTGAGAGAAAATCACCCAAGCAGACCATTTTTCCTGCCAAGAAGCTTCCTGTGGAGCCTCTGGCCAGTGCCACCACTTCTTGCCTGAAGCCATCATAGTGTAGACCTTGATCAGCTGCAACACAGCTCGGTTCGTGATTGAAAACTTCGCCTGCAAAATCTGGGTCACAAAATGTCGTCACAAAAAAAAAGGCCTGAAAACATGTTTACCCTCTGGTAAATCACCTTCAATGGGTAAATCCACTATCAATGGGCCATTTTCCATAGCTATGCAAACAAATTACCAGAGGTTTAAAACATGTCATTTAGCATGTCTCGTTTTCGTTCCAGCAAAAAAGGGCTAGGCTTGGCACATTCAGGGAGGAAGCCCAGCTGCATCTGATGAGCAAACCTCGAATTCAGGTGCCAGGCCAGGAATGGACAGACACTGTGCATGCTAGAGACATGTAAATACTGTATGGTAATGCGGTACCAATATTTAACTGAAAACATCCCATTAGCCAACCACTTGGTGATGCTCTATTCTTGGGTTTGCCATATCAAGCTGCTCAATTCTCTATTGATTTGCTCATCTATAAGGATGAATTCATCCATCAATCAATCAACTAGCAGAAAATGTGTAGACTTAATCAGACAACAATCCATGCATCATCAGGGAACATGATCATACCGTCCATCACATCATCATGTGTTGGCGTATATTGACGTTCATGACCCCAACCCATGTCGCGTAGTAGAAGCCCACTTTCAACTAGCAACTCCTTTAAGTTCAAATCAACATACAATCATATTGCGCACAATATTCTCTGCACGCAAAGAATCCGCCATTTCATGGTCCGTTCAGCGTTCGCCAAGCCATGTCCCGTTACAAGGACCCACACACTGGCCATCCCGTCTCCACGTGGGCAGCATGCAAGAAGTACTTCATGTTCGAGTACCTGGCAGGGTCCAGGGTGTGACATCGCAAAAATCGGCGAAAAAAAACCAGCTGGATGCCCCATCAATTTTGCCATGTGAAAAACCCGATTTTCTCACAACTTCCCACAAAAAGAAACCGAAAACATAGCGTTCATAGGGAAACACACTGCCGTGTCATGACCCCGACTCTTCGCCCTACAACTGAGCCGGTTTCACGTCTTCCACTGCACGTTGCTGTTGTTGAACTCCAAGTCGTCCTGGGTCGCCACCTGCGGCACAAGTTTCACTGTTGTAGACGTGGATTAAAAAATGACCATCCAAGCAGAATATGTTGGTTTATCTATGTTTATCTGAATAACTGACTTATCGTAACTTATGATCCAAAATCTCTTTATCATCCACTTCTCACCCAACAACTCTCCAAACTCCATGTCTTCCTCATCGGTGAGGAAGACAAAATGCCCCAACAAACCTCCGTGTTCTCGCATTTGCTTCAGGCGGGGCACCCAAAACAGTATAGACGATATCTCCAGTAGAAGTTCGTAGTGGAACAAAAAAGTCACTGGTTGGTGGTAGCAATTCCCCCCCAGGATCATGTTATATAGTCATCGGGGATTCTCCTCCCATTTGGGTTCTTAAAATGGGGATTCCCCAAAACCATAGGTCTCAAATGTCAAAATAGATCAAACATAGTCTAAGTTTGGATGATTTGGGGTAACCCCCATGACTTAGGAAACCTCCACCATATGTTGGAACCTTTAAGAAAAAAAACAGGGTGGAGCCAGTGCCTTCTCAGATAGCTGCGCCAGCACCACCTCGTACCACACTCCAAAGGGTACGGCTAAGGCGCCGCGCCGGCCCAACCTCGGTGGAAGGTTCCCATAGTCATGCGGGTATCCCAGTAGCCAGATGGTTTCTATGGAAAATCCTATGGTTTGTGGTTGGCCTACCCCTCTGAAAAATGATGGAGTGAAAGTCAGTTGGGATTATGACATTCCCAACTGAATGGAAAAATAATCCAAATGTTCCAAACCACCAACCAAACATGGATGATAGGATGATAACTAGGGGTAGAGAGCATGACTTAGGAAGCCTCCATATGTTTACCATGAAAAATATAGGGCTGGAAAATGCAAATCTTCTCACTCAATTCTCCGGAATCTACCAATGACTTGATGATTTCAATCATAGTGGTGTTTTTACTGGCTAAGACGGCTAAGATTCTCCAACGAATTTTGCCCCAACCACCCAAGAAAAATTATGGTCCCCTGCTAATTACCTTGTGCTGGTTGGTATATGTCACGATTGAAAGCAGTACGCCTTAAACAATCCCCAGGTTGTTTCCCACGGTGGGAAGCATCTGCAAATGGATGAAAAAACGACGCTAAACCGCTAAACATTCATCATTGCTATCATCCAACTACAGCAGTTTCCCCAATTCACCCATCAACATCACAACATCATGATTCCCACCCCACAATGCGAAACTCACCAATCCCCGGCCATCCCCGGCCACAGGTCCCGCGCGGACTCATCCCATCCCACTGCCGGAAGACCGAGAAGACCTCCTCCCTGGTCCCCCCACAGGCCGCGGCGCGCCGGGCCGCGCCGGCAAAGGCCGGGGCCTCGGCGACGCTAAAATTGGGGCGGAGCTTAGTGGCCAAAATGGGGAATGGAACCACCCATAACCAGCCAATGTATGGATTTAACATGATTTAACGTGATTCAACATGATTGAACCAACCAAAAATAAGGATTTAAACAGCCAACATGAGGATTTAGAGGGAATTTTGTCAACAGGAATGAGGACAACAACGTATATAGAGTATTGGGTTGTACAATGGGTGGGCATAAAACCAACCGTAATGCAGAGAGAATCAAGATATGATGGGGACGGAAAAAGGATATGATCAACGATATGATATATGATATGACTGTGTCCAAAAATGGTGGATCACCCAATTTCTAGCCGCTAGCCATGCAAGAATGTGGAAAGTGGTATTTCGAAACAAGTGTTTTCTGGGGGCAAGGTAAAACCCAGGTTTGACAGTTGGAACTTCCAATATTTTTCTGGTACTGGACAAAATTTGGGAAGGTTGGCAGTGGCAAAGGTGTGGAAGATTCTACATGGATTCCTTGCGGGTTTTCGGGAGGTCCTGGAACAGGCAGAAAGTGCCAAGCCTCCCCATCTTCAGCATGGTTTGGGTTTCTGTTTCATCTGCTGCAGCTTAGGAACGCCATAGATGTCATTTTCCTGGTCCTGACAAAGCCTCAGTCGTGCCATTGGTGGCATCACAGGGTGCCCTCTCCCTGTAAAAAATGTGTGGTACGATGTGGTACGCCTTTGTAATTGATCACGGAAACGTTTTGGGTTCGATGTTAGTTTGCAGGAAGTTACATACCACAAGGTCGTTTGAGGTTTTGGGAACCCCAAACAACTGGCATAAAGGCTTGGCATGGCCCAAATAGATTCGCACACCACAGTGGTCTTTCTAAGGATCCAAATGCAATGATCAACATCCAAAGGGTCACAAAGAAAAAACAACTACCCCCTGGTAAATTAACATAGACCCTGAACATCACCAATGTTTAATGGAAACGAGTCTTCCAACCCGATGACTGCCAGGGTCTATGTTAATATACCAGAGGGTATATAGGTACTGGAATTTCACATATGTCACTAAAGACCTCAACCCGTGATAACCCGTGTAGCTATGGAGCACAGTACACTGCCAAAGTTTGGCATGGAACTGGGACAATGAGGTGTAATGAGGTCAAGTTGAAATGACTTGAACCAAGAAAATGACCAATTTCTGGCTATCTATGTCCAATCCCAGGTATGGCTACTCATCAAATTCCGAACGAAACCTCTCCGGTTCGCCAAGCTGATTGATGGTGAAAAAAAACATCGAAAAAATGTTTGGCAGTTATCTTCCATTGTGATTTTCATCCCAAGTAAGATCACATAAAGAACCCAACCAGAGATTCTTTTGTTGATGATGCTGCAATGCCCATAATTATCATTAATTAGCCATATTAAATGCCAGCTTTCTTTCAAACCAAAAAGAAATCAACCATTTTTTTTCATGTCAATCAATGGTTAAAGCAGCTCTTTGCAGGGCGTGCCCTTTTGGGCCCCCGAGCTGATCACACGCCACTTCCGTGCTGGCGGCAGCCCAAAGGTCGGAACTCGAAGGGCAGCAGGTGCACCTGGGCTTGGTTTCTGATAGAAAATGCAGGAAACTCAGTTTTTTTATGTTTTTCTAAATGGCCTTTTTGATGGTGTCTTGACGGTTTTTTTGGAGGGGTTGATGTTTTTGCGGTTTTCTTTGATGGTTTTGTTCATGGTTGATGGTTTTTGGTTGTTTGTTTGAAGGGTTTTTGGATTGCTTGCTTTCATGGTTCTTCGATGGTTTCTGATGGTTTCTGCCATTCCAGTATGGGGGTTACTTTGCACCCACAGGTCCATTCATTTGGGTTTGATCAATTGAAACAATCTGCCGTGCGTCAGCATCCATACAAGCAGCACGTCAGCAAATAGGAGTACATTTTAAGAAAAACGGAAGCTGAACAACGCCGACATTGCACCTAGCAACAATATTAGCATATAGGCTATATTATGGCTATATTATATGTGCATATGGTGGCAATAAAGTACCACACTGCAGGGTTGGGGCCCCTTCAAGGTGGCAAACACCAGTACAATCAATGCTCGCACGACGACTGTAATAGATGGTAATAGTAGCAACCAACACTTTTCTATCTTTCCTATTCTTTCCTATTCTTTCCTATTCTTTCCTATTCTTTCCTACGTGTTGCATGTCTGGAACATAAAGATAGAGGCAATAGCAGTGGCGAACCGGTGGAAGCAGCCCATTCTCTAAGCACCAACCGTAGAACAAGCAGTACCATCCCTATTCGACGGTTGGCAATAGCCTGATGAGACGGCTATACGCGGCTATACCGGGCTAAATAGGTTAGATCCACAATGATCCACAGATATCGTTGGTGGTATATAAGTGGTGTATTTCATGGATGAAATAAACCAGTGTAAACTCCAGTATTATCCAAGCCAAACTCTTCAAAATTGTCAGGGCGTAAGGCCCTCACTCAGTTCCCCGTAAGAAAGCAGTCTGAGCAAGCCTGACGCGCTATGGCGATGAAGAGTGCGATTCAAGAAGCACCCCGCTGTGGAAGATGCCAACCAAAAAAGTGCAGTTTGTACTCACCAAAATGGTGAGTTTAACATTGTTTGAATAGATATGAGTCACAAGCCATTCAACCACCAACAGCTGAGGGGTTAGCCAGTCTCTAGTCGACAAACTGTTCTTTGCCAACCCAAATGGTGTGGACTCCCACTGTCCACCAAATGGATGCTCCAATGACGCGATTATATCCCTCTGGACATCTGTTACACCCTCAAGAGCGCAAGATTCATGACTAGGAGTGTGCTGCCATGAAAACCTGTCACACGACCCAGCAACGCCGCCACAAATTCCACACAGCTTGGGTCGCAGCCTCGAATCTACTTGTTGTTCCTCGCACCTGCTGGGCCACACGGCAGTTCCAGCAATTTTTTCGGCTTCTCCACTGTCACTGCGGGTGGCCTACAAAGCTAAGGGCCCGAAGGCTTAACAAAATAAGAAGGTTCTAAAACATGCTTTTTGTCATCTGGCAATCAAGTTAACATAGCCACGGAAAATGACCGATTTGCAGACCATTTCTGATTTATGATGGTTTTTTACCTATGAAACATGGCCATTGTCCATTGGCAAACGGTTACTGTAGCGATACTCCTTCTGCTGTCACACTCTGTGCCCAAATCTGGCACCAGCTGAGGCAGTTCAATCTGCTCGATTGCGTCGATACCTCACGTGTGACGACTCGCTGCCCGGCCCACAGATTCCCGCCCATCACTGGTGCTTGGTAGGGAATGTGGGAATGATCTATAATATTCTCTAGAACCAATAGAATTCAATAGAAACAATTATCCCACTCCCCCATTTTGCTACTGAACACCAGTGAAGCACTTCTGAAACCAGTTTCTTCAACCCAAAGGCTTCACCACGCCTCACAATCGAAGGCACTGAGGTTGGAAACCTGCAAGCAACCTTGGGAAGTGTCATGTGGGCAGAGAAGCGTGGAAAAAATGAGGCTCTCCTTTGGTTTGCCCATCCGTGAATGGGGGGCATCTCGAAGAAGAAGCCGGGTAGATGAAATAAGCATATAATAGCCTGATATAGTGTACAATATATTATATATATATAGTAAGGATCCAGCAGATAGAATATTAAAAAAGACATGGTCAAGAGATAGAATACGGATTTCGCTTTGCAGGTGGGAATCAAGAGATAGAATACGGAATGTATAAATTTAAGAAAATCATCAAAATTATGAACATATCCTATGCAAATACATTGTTTT
>Ga0126342_10008837_pt1 | contig 18044 bp, 18 predicted proteins | sample Cyp1metagenome_FD_92528 | JGI IMG/M metagenome (GOLD analysis project Ga0126342, IMG submission 92528) | Coral microbial communities from Lord Howe Island, Old Settlement Bay, Australia - Cyphastrea 1 metagenome | ecosystem: Host-associated > Invertebrates > Cnidaria > Coral ... | reverse complement strand
GAAACCCCCGGAGTATGTGCCGTCACTAAGCCAGAAACGCGTGGTGAAGTCACACAAAAACACAGTAGCTGGTGTGGAATGGAATCGACAAGAAACTCGGCAGATTGCCTCCGCATCAGACTGGAGGGAAAAACAACAGTTTCAAAACATCTTGCTACATAACAGACATGCTACCAAAATAAACAAACATGTAATCTCTCTCGAACGGGTGAACTCCACGTTCGTTTGTTCCATTTGTCAACGTAGCAATGTCAATCTAAGCAAACTCCTTCTGCAGTTCCACATGCTACACAATCATCCACTGATCCCTTCATCGATCAGTTCCTAGAATTGTTCAAATATATGCGATGATAAAATGTGATGTTGAATGTACACAGAGGCAGGCATGACCCTCCAGTGTCCAGGGGTCGGCAGCAGAGGGCGTAGCCCTTTAATAATATGTATATATATATATAGATATAATATAATTATATATATATATATAATTGTATGTATATATATATATATATGGGTATGAGTCAAAATTGGGTAGCCCAATACTTGAACGGCTAATAATAAAAATAAACTAATTATCTAAAATCTGTGGTTCCCTGGGTCTAATTTGTCCCATTCCAATTTGGGCAACTTGGTCAAACGACGTGTAGAGCGCTGATTGGGCTCGGGCTTCGCCCCGTCAGGGCATGATCACAGCTGAATCTCTTCATTGCGGTCCCCAAATCCATCACTCATCATCATACTATGGCTTGTGAATGAGTGCATCTTAAGCAAGCAAACGTTCAACCATAATTCATCAACCAATTCAATGGTTCAAATACATTGCAATTGTCAAGTGGAAGTGATGTTATATCCTTGGTTCATACAGCGGGATAAGCAAGGTTTTCATCCAGCAACAAAAACTGGGGTGAACTAACCTACTTACGATTTGCGGGATGAACCACCAAGTAGTAGATCATCCAATTTCTTAATCAAATCGGCTATATCCACTAAATATCCTATAAATATCCACTAATTGATGGTTTCACCCCCCCTGAAAAATATGAGTTCGTCAGATTGGATCATCATCCCAACTATTGGGGAAGGCATAAAAGTCGTGTTCCAAATCACCAACCAGCCCATTCTGTGCCCTTATACCCATCACAAACATCGCCTCCCCCGCTCTATTGATCAACCCACCAGGGGGTGCCAACCGCACGGCCAAGGATCGGCCAAGGAGCGGCAATTTAAAGGGCAAGAGGGCGTACAAGCCTTCGTTGTATTGGTACAACCTGCGGCAAAGGAAACAACCGGCGTTTTTTCTACCTGAAGTTGGAGTTATTCTCGAGCTTGATTGAATTTCACACATATACTACATATACATCTAAGGTTAGAGACAACAGGCAACTTTGGCGGAACTTTCAGTTAATCAAAGCCACTAGTCAGCCTGAAAATTGAGAAGGGGTACACAAGTCACTTCTGTTTTGCTTTTCCCGACCTCGTTTTGATGAATGCACTTTTTTCCAAGGCCGAATTTGGTGATCATCTTTTCTACGTGCTTTCTTGTGACTGAAATAGCTCGTTTATTCAGGCAGATCAACCATGTTTAGCACATAAATCTGGGATTACAACGGAACGCATTTCCACATGTTTCCACTTTCTCGGACCAACAGGTCCGAGAAAGGATTGATCCTATGGCTGGAGGCTACCCACTGGCATTTGCAAGACGTCTATTCACACACGTCGTTATAATTCTGGCAAATACACTCAGTTTCCCACTTGAATGTGCATCACCGGTAGAAAGTACGATTTTACTACCACCCTATAACCCACAAATAATCGGGAATGTTCCACATATAGCCAGAATGTATTGCTACTATACACTACAGTATATATTCATTTAAATCACATATCAAGATGACATCCCCACATTCTTTGTGTTTCAATTGTTGCTTTTGCTGGTTAACTCCCATATATTGAGGTGCCTCCGAGTGATGTTTCTCGGTTTAATGTTCACCCCATCAACTATATCTACTATAAATCCAATCGTTAACCTGAACAAAATCAACTGAGCGTTTCGGGTTAACAAACTAATTAAGGCAACACCTTGTAACTGGGTTAATCAACACTGACGCCTGTAAAATCTCTGTTTTTCGGTGATTGAATCCTTTTTGTTTGGTGGGAAGCCACGGTCAACACGTGGTGCTTTGCGGTCATCCCACAGTGAGTATCCGAGCAGAGTGGATATATATATATAGAGATCCTGATAAAAATGGGTTACCATCCCAGAGGAACTGGGTATATCATCCAATTTCTGACGCGAAGGTATACCATAGTTGGTGATATTTCCCATCACCAACATATTCCCATGTATATCCATGTATCATGTATATATCTCCTCCGTATTTGCAATGGTTGGATCCAACGAACTTGACCATGGGACCCTGGGACATACGAACGGAAGTGCAGAAAGTACCATGGCTCTGCCCATAAAAGTAAGCCTCAAAAGTCACCCCTACATGGCTGGTATGATATCCTTATGTGAAACATGGGGAACTCCACCGCTGTCAGCCACGGTACCACTTTAAGGCTTCGTCCCCAAAAGGCTCACCGGCAAAGAGTTCGGAGAAGAGTTTCACACTCCAGTCCTGGACGCCCAATTTTTTTTGCGGGTGGATCTAAGCATCAAATAGTATCCATTAATGGGATAGTATCCATTATATAATGGGATATATTCATGGGATATATCAATAATCAATTGATTAATAATCTTTGATATTATATCCCATTGGTTGGTGGTTGAGCCCTACCCCTCTGAACAATATGACTTCGTCAGTTGGGATGATGACATTCCCAACTGAATGGAAAAATAAAATTCATGTTGCAAACCACCAAACAGTATATGAAGAATTCGGGGTTTCAACATGATCTAGACAGCAAAACTGGAAGCTTTAAATGATTGAACCAGGAAAACATGAGATTTAGCCGATTTAGCCAATATAAATAAACATGTGAGCTGGTCGAACACGAGTTCCAAAGAGTTTGCAAAAACACGGAACCTCCTTGGATGATTAGTTTCATTATCCTCATAGAGAAAATCACAGTCATCAATGTTCCTAAACCACCGAGGCAAACTACGCAGGATAGACATGGAAAATCCACAACTTGCAGGATACTTTCTTTGGGAAACCATGGGTCCCCCAGGTCTCCCATATCCTTCCATTTTGCTTACAGGGTAACCATTGCTGGGTAGCTGCCCAGCAATACTGATATCTCATGAGAAGTGGCGCCCGGCACCAATCCCAGGTGGGCTGCCCATTCTCGGTGGATTGCAGTCTTCCCCACTAAATCAAGATCAGAATAGCCCAACAAAGAGCCATTATCTGATTTAAATCCTCATACTTCAAAGCTAAATTGCATGGTATTCCTTGTTTTCCGTGATGAAATGACCACCAACCAAAGTTGTGAACCAAGCTATCCTCATTTTGGAAGCTTTACTACCAGCCATGGTTGGGAAACTCAGTTCATAGCTCCATGGCTCCTCATCTTGGCTTCACAGCTCTGAAAAAGCCTGAATTATTCTCCATTCTGCCAGTTAATGACATCTGTATTACTGGAGTATATCATGGTATATCATTTATTGTCCGGGCAAATCATTAAAAATCACTATCCTGAATGGTTTGGCTATATTGAGATAATTCCCATTACTACCCATGATTCCAGTGAGTTCACAGTGAGGTCAATCTCATTTACCCAGATTTCAAAAAAAAACTGAGCCGAGTTATTCCTATTTCATGTGGGTTTACCAACTGAAGATGCCTGGGTCTCGCACATCCAAGTTCACCAATGGATATTCTTTGGTTTGTCCCAAAAATAGGGTGCCTATTTTAAATCCACTGACTCAGCATCAATTTCATCAAAACAAATGCGATTTTTGGGCTCACCACCCCACATATTTTCAGACACACAACAACATGTCATCTTCCCATGCCCAAGTCATTTTCCATTAGGCCTCCATTTATAAAATAAAACACAATATTTATAGAGGGTTTTCCCATAAAGCCGATATAAACATCCAATTACAGAGGGTACCCCCACTTTTATTTCATATCCAAGTCATAGAAACGTTTCCCATACATCAACCTCCATTTATACATGATTTTCCCATTTAAACTATTCACATAGTCCCTCTTTTTTGGGGGTCCCTGGGGTCCCCTCCACCATGGATCAGCCTTCAACTCCTTGGCGACTCTCATGGTCTTTTGCTTCGCAACCTTTTCCACCAGCTCCAAGCACCTTCGCCTCGGGTCAACGACGTCAACGACCCGCGGAGAAGGCGATGTTTTTTTTTCCTTTTTGCGGAGGAATCGTTGCCATGAATCAACTATGGTTTATGGTAGATATAACTATAATTAATGGATGTTTTCATGGGGTTTATAAACCAACTTATGTTTTGTTGTTCAATTGATGTGGGGAAAACAATCATAAACCACCCATGACTGGGACTGGGAATGGTACGTAAGTTTATACCACCTATATATAAAAATCGTGAAATTGGGAATGGTTTATTATTGTTTTACCCACATTCCTCGGAATATTCAGATAGCAATCGTATAAAAGACATCATTCAGATATATTATATATTCAGATAGTATTCTCATATATGTAGATCTGGTGGATCATTACCATGATTCGGTGATTGGGGAAAATCATTTCCCAACGACTCACGAGAAATCAATAAAAACCCATTTAGATCGGGTTCGAAAACCACCACAAGATCCCCCTCATGACAGTGTGAGGATTCCGCTTAGATTTACCTCCCCAAATCAAATGCACTTCCAGGTTTCGTATGGCTAACCGTTAGAGTTACCCAGCATCAAACAACTAATAGGTTTTATCCTGTCTTAGCAGCCTATAACATGGTCGTGTCTAAAGATGGGTATACCGGTAGGACTCACACAGGCAACATAAATGAGAAACCTGTTGATTAACCAAATTGGGACCTTACTTTCGAACATGCAGCCAGACATCTGCTGTTTGCCAGATATGTTTCATAGATGATAATAATCCCACAAAGATAAAAGAGTAAAATCATAATTTTTAAAGTGGGATTTTACTTTCTTTTTATCTTTTTGGTGGGTTACTAAGTACTGTACCCCCCAAAAAAAATAGACAAGTGGTTTACCCATATCTTGCTAAGATCTTCTCTCTCTACAAGGTGGTGCCCCATACTTAGCTAAGTTGGTTTGTAACTCCACTAAGTAGGGCTTATGGTAGATATTTCTACAGTTACTATGGTCTGGGGCGGCACCACCTTGTACCTTTGGTCATGGAGGTTAGGGAAATCTCCAGCTTTTCGGATGCGAAGTTACTGAATGATGGGCAGAAAGGCCTGGAAAGCTTCTTCACCTTGTGCCGCCGCACTTTGGCTGCAAGTTACTTAGTGCTTCAGCCCACTTAGTAAATAGATTAACGTAATAAAACCCGTAATAGACCTACCATTTGGGGATGGTTTATAGAACCCATCAATGGTGCTTTTGGGGGTGGCTTATTGGGTTTAAGCCCAGTTAGAAGTGGGGCAAGCAGGGGTTGTGTCCACTTACAACTGGGGGTATGACCCATTAACCAGAGCAAGCCGCCAAGTAAACTTCAATCAATCTTCGTTGTTTCTGTTGACTTGGTGATTGAATGTTAAAATCCATGTGTGTACATGATTTCCATTTTTACTGTAGTCTTGGTTTCCAAACTTTATCACAATCACGCCCAAGGGTCAACAAATCATTGAAAATGGACCATTTATAGACGATAAACATAATGTGATTTCCCACGATTACCCACAGCTACGTTGAATGACCAAATGGCAACTTGCTTTGTGAGGCCCAATGCGAACTGTAGAACCGAAAGGGGTAATGATTGGGTAGCTGACGGCATGCTGACTCATATTTCTTGGAAGTCGTAGTGAGTCATGCTGCTTCCCACCAAGACCCATGTAGTTGGATTTTTGAAAACGCATAAATGGTACTTTTCACCATTGTCTACATGCCCTTCTATATGGAGGTTTCAACCGGAGCACCCCAAAATCATGGGATCGTCCTTTGATCGTCACGAAGGACGAGATGTAGCAGTGGTTGGGCCCCTCAAGGTGTGTTTTTTTCTGTTTTTTTCCATTCAACACGTTCTGGTGTCACCCATTGTTTACAAGTGATGTTACGGTATGTCCATTGTTTATAGACATATAATTATTATATATGGTTTTAATTTCACCCATCCAACTGTCTATCCATTGCAAACACCAGGAAACCTAGATATAATCTGACTCAGTTTTTTGTACCTTTTCGAGTGCCCCTGACTGCCCCAATCAGCAGGTTGCCTGTTTTTAAGCCAAGACGCACAAAGCGCCCTTGATCAAATTGCTTCGGGTGTTCATGTGCTTCGCACCCGCCTGACAGGATGCCCGCAACAAGCCACAGGTCTTACCGCGGTGAGAATTTATACATAGCCTACGTCTGGGTAAATGGATGTAAATGGTGATTTAATGGTGATTTAATGAGGTTCAAGCTATCACAATGGAGATATCCACCACCCACAGCCATGGAACCAGAAAATCCTGTGCATCTCTTTAGGTTCTCTCAACTTGGCCGAATTTTGTACGGCTCGGGGGCTTTTGGAAACGAAACTGCTTGAATGATCCAGCCTCACTATCCCATATTTTGCCGGGGAGTATCTGGCTGTGTCTTAGAATCAAGTAGACACCACCCCAAAATAACAGTTTCCGTTGGTCAACAAATCTGATTCCCCTGCTTTTGTTGGGAGCCGAAGCTGCCGCCTGATTCATAGTGCCATACTCAGTGTGCAGCTGTGAAAACGTGTCTGGCAATGCCTCACCAGTGTGAGTCTCGTGTCGATGTCTAGGCAACTGAGACGTTGTAAACATCTTAGAAAACAGAAAACACCATAACTTGGTCCATGTATGTCCATGTGAAATACCAAACCTGGGATGCAAATCTTTAATTTCTATCAATTCAGGCACCCACCACCAAGAGAACATATTCCAATTCTAATTTTGGTCAAAATAGAATGTTATATAGTATTTTCATAGCTGTGCTTATGCGCAACACAAAAGGGGATATCAACGGGACACCTGTCACATCGAAATGGGAAAAAAACATCGCTAACCTATCCTTGACCAGTTGGTTTACACACACGCACAAAAAAACGGAAGATGAAGCTGCCGCACCCCAGATGGCTGAGAATTGGGGACAGCTTAGTATTGTGAATCCAGCATTGCAAATAGCCAGGGTCCATGACCATGACATTCTTATGTATCTATTATGGTTTTTCAGCACTTGTAGACAAATACAATTTGTTGATACATTCATGAACCCCCTAAATATGGTAAACATAGGTGTGATTCATGGCTTTCGTTGTATCACATTCCCCCGTATTCCTGAAAATTCTTCCATCCTTGGGCGAACAAGGACAAGGAGTCGACCGACCTAAGAGAAAACATCCTTTGCCCCCAAAACCAACGGGTTGGTTGTGGAAGTTTGTATAAACCCAGGTCAATCAGTGCTAGGTTTTTTGGGATGTCACGGGACCACACAATGGGTGCTCAACATCCGGAGGTCGTTTCTATGGTATGAAACTGAAACCGCACCATGTTCGGGGGATACATTTGACGCAGTTGATACTAGTTGCTCACTTTGGTTTGCAACGGAATCTCATGTTTCCCAGCTGATCTTCATGAGATTTGAAATGGTCACTACAATCAAATGCAAGGCGTGTTTCAAGGATTATCAGGATTCCAGTGTTGCTCAAAAAACAATACTCCAAGATAAACGCCAAATCCTATGCAACTCCATGATACACACAATTGATTTCTGCATCATCTCGGAAGATTTTTCTTTTGGGGTTCCCATGTTTTTGTTTTTTCGGACACTGCTGGTGAAACAGCCTGACGCCCAAAAGGTGGTTCCATTCCGGCAATCCCAGGGGTTGATGTTCATAATTTCCCATTGAACTGTACTCAAACCACCAAAACCCAACAGGTAATCTACTTGTGTTGATCACAATAGCTACATGTATTTCAGGACTTGAGGTACCAACTTGCACTTCTCATGAAAAGTTGTTTTTCCTGCATAAATATAATGTGTTTGCTTTGGAAAGCATGTTTAACCACCCCATCTCATCTCTCAGCGCTATCCAAATCTTTCCGCCCAGAAACGGATTTCGTGATCTCCTTCTCAGCTTTGATGAAATCTTCCACCAGGTCCTAAGGACGCCATACCGTGAAGTCACCGGGCCATGCGGTGTACACGGTTTTAGGCCCCTTAGACAGCTCAATTTATTCAGAATTTGGGGGCAGGGATTGTGGGGGATTGAACTACAAACATCACAACGGGGGGGGGGGGCCCATTGTACATGTAATATACGAGAAGCATATAACTTCATGGTTTGATCCTGACCAAGATGTCAATTTTAAAAGGAAGTGTGGCAACAAACCCATCGATTGCTTTCTTCGACTGAGCCCCACCCTCTGAGATCTGACATGAATTCTGGCAATCTGACATTCTGTCTGGCATTGTAATTGGCAGATATTCTGAAATTCTATCTTGCATGATATTTGGCAGATATTCTGAAATTCTAATTGGCGCTCTATCTGACATTCTATCTGACATTCTATCACCTTATGGGTCTGCACACAACTCACATATCTATATGTAAAATCCACCATCTGATTCTGTAGATGAGAAAATCCCATGAAAACCCTGCCTTTCCAGCGGAATCCCCAGCCTTTCCCATCCTCCAAGCGTCGCCACCGACGATCACCGTCTTCCTCCCGAAGTAGTTGGTCTGAAAAATGGGCCCGTGAAGCCTGGAGGGCAGGGTGGAACATCCGACGTGTGAAAGCGTTGACATGGTAAACGCATGGGAATTTTTGATCGGATTTTATGGGATTTTCGATGATTTTCTTGGTTTTGCTGTTGCGCAATTTGTTGCACACCATGGATGAAAAACACAGCACTGGGAAAATGCATGAAATGCTGCAGATAGCAGTATCTGCAGATGCTGTAGTCAATAGGAAAATTGTCTTCTAGGGGCCACATTGTTGAAAGCTGCATGGTGGTTTTAGAGGGTGTACACGTGGACATGGGGGTACACTAGGCTTTAGGTGGTCTGGATTGGTCATCATTTGTGGCCATCTTTCCCGTCACGGCCAACACAGAACGCCTCACTTGCTCTGCAATGTACTCGTCTGGATCCTTGATATACCTCAGCCATGTCTGGAACCTTCATCATGGTTCAGTTCCCCCCTCACCATATCTCAAAGGATCTCAAAGGGGAATAAATCCTACACGAAGCATGAAAGCGATGTGCATCTGCCAATATGCAACACACATATAAACATACAAACATGATCAAACATGGAAACCGGCGTAGCGAACCGCCACTAATCGACCCACCTCATCCCTGTTTTTTTCAGGTTTTTTCCAAGAAACTTCAGCAAATCCATCATGGCATTTCCCAGTTTCCCCGGTGGCAGCGGCAGCTCCTTCACAGCCGCCCTGGCACCACACCTTCGGCGGCACCGCGCAGTGACCAGCGCCGTGACCACTGTGGAACCCGCCAGGTCTGCCCCCCGCCGGGCGCCGTGGCCGCTGCTGGCGGAAGCCCCGGGCCGGTAGGTCGGGGAGGCCAGGGAGGACTGGACCTGGGCCTGGGAGGGGAGGACGAACAACATGGCGGACATGGCGACAACTGGAAGTTGATGTGATGAAATTGGGAGATGCGAAGCATTGCGAAGCTGATGTGGGATGTGTTCTGGTTTCGAGGGATGATCTTGTGATATCTTCTGGCTTGAGGAACACTCTGAGTTTCACTTGTGACTTGTGACTTTAAATTCGGCCGGCTGTGAGCAATGGCCAGCGCAGGCTGGGTTCGCACCAAACGGTGGGCTTGAAATTGTGGCTATCGTGGCTATCTGAATCATTTTCTTACACAACAACTGGATATGCAAATAAAGCAGAAATAGATGATTCATATGTTTCCAATGTTCTTTCCCAGCAAACTTCCAAGGGTGGTCCGTGTTCCATCAAGGGCTTGAGCACGTTCTATTTTGACAAAAGACTGCCTGTAAATGACGGTGCCCAGAATAGATATGGTGAGGATGATAATCAATTTGTGTTGAACATAGTTGATCGTTTTCCAATGTTCTTTGCAGATATAAGATTGACACGGTGCTTCATGACCGAGTAACACGTTACAGAAATATCTAGCCAGCAACCTTTTTTTATGTCGACAAGATCTATAAGATTAAATCTGGAAATCCCACATTTAAACTACTGACATATTATACATATTCATGAAGTTAAAAATAAAAATAATAATAATAATAACAATAAGTGGATTATTATACAGATTATTTATGTGGATTCTATAATGATTACCATACATATTATACATATTCATGAAGTACTGTATATAATTAAGCATTAAATCCATTAATCATCATTCCCTATGGATCCAGTCGTATCTTCTTAGGAAATGGGACTGGGGTATGATTTGGAGGGTTAAGTACCTTCTTAGACAGTGTTTGGATCCATAGGGATTAAATTTGCATAAATTTGCCAACATCAATAACTCCGCTTCCCAGGGTGTCAACAACCTGCCAGGACGTTCCCAGCCATCATCGATCGCAAAAAAACAACGAACTTTCTCACTGCGCTGCAACGCCGGCCAGCTCACTCGCCGCCTGGCTCTGGACCGGGGGGATCGTTTTTTTGGGTCACAGGTCAGAAGCACGTGAAATATCCCTTTTTTTTGAGACATATACTGTATATAGACATGAAATATAGACTATGTCTAGTTTGAATAGTGGGTTATTTATGGGTTATGTATGGGTTGTTTGTGGATTGGTGGGTTATAAACCCCATTACAATGCCTGGATGATGCACATCCAAGTGGGTTCTACTCCCATATTTGATCTTGGCATGGCTCATCAACTCCCTTCAACAAAAAAAACATACAAGGTGCCCCCACCCCCTAGTGATAATGACCCGCAATTAACTATGCTTTTATGAACCCTAGCTGTTGGAGTCATAAACATCATAAACCAATTTAGCTAACGAACTGGGGCACTATCTTGTAGGGTTTAGCTGGAGGAAGTTGACAAGACTCTCGGAAAGATGGCTGATATTACCTGGCACCAAAATGACTTGGATGATTCTGGAAGCTAGGAGTTGTGCTTAGTAACTTGATTTATTCTCAGTAAATTAGGATTAGAACTTCGAACTTAGTATACTTAGTACCGTTATAACTTAGCAACTTTTCCTTAGCAACTTCGGAGCTAGCCAGCACCAAACTGCAAATCGCAATGCGCACCGCTGCATAGACGTCGCGGGTGTTGTGCCACAGCCAGGCGCGAAACTGCCTGGAAGGGAGTGACTTGGTGTCCCAAGTTTGGATTAATTCTATACGTTCGAAAAAGATGAGGAAATCACTCAGCATTCACAGAAAAATTATCTTTGCTGTTTCAGAATTCAAGTTTTCTGAAGCGAGGCCACCGATTGTTTTCGGCAATGTGTTTGGTGTCCAGAAGGCCTGGATAGCGCAAAGCTGTAGACAGAAACAAAACAATCCCACGTTTGCAGTGGAAGCTTGGAAGGTCCTGTCAAAACTTTAGATTCTGTACAGAATATGATGCATTTGGTCTACACCGATTCAACATGTTTTACAGTAACCTGCGGCAATATAACAGCCCCCTATCTCAAAGGTCCATGCTAGCAATTCATCGTTTTTTTAAAAAAAACGTGTGTTTTCCTCACTTTCCAAGCGCGCACGCTTTAACACGAACCACTTTTACGTTTCATGTTATATTGGGCATTTGAAATTCTTGATCTTCCATGTCAACCTCAAAGCACACCAACATTTTCTAAAATTGATGATTTTTTCACATATCCTAAGACCCTCAACCCCAAGTGTTCTAGGAACATTTTTGACGCAGAACCCACCCTTTTACCAAATTGAACATGGAAGAAACATGTTTGCAAAAAAACAACATTTTGGGGTGTAGTTCCATTCTGGGTCAAATCCATATATCACATCATCATATTGTTAATTATTACAAGAACAATCCCCTTGAATTCTTATTGATATCCCATAAAGTCTTTACGTTTTCTGGTTAGACATTTTTTAACTACTCGAATTGGATTGGGTGAACCAGCAACGTTAGATTTGGTTTGTCTGAGAATGGGGTACTACCGAATCCACGGGTTGTTCAAAAAAACTGCCAAACAAAACTTGCCAAACAAAAAAAGAACCCACACAAGTGTCAAAACAGAAGTGTCAAACACGTGTCAAAACAAAAGTTACAACAAAAGTGTCAACAAAAAAGTGTTCAACAAGTGCTCAGGGTAAAAGTGCCAACCAAAAACACCTTAAAACATATTAGTAATCATCATTTTCCCTTGAAACAACGGGCCATGTGTGGGAGTATCCCCCCAACTCCACCCGGTCTCACCTCATCACTGAGGAGATCTGCCAGAGATCTGCACTTTGCAACGTCTCTAAGAGCTGCGGAACGGACGCGAACTCCTGCACTCCGGGGTAAGACCTGGCCATCGTTGAAATGGTGGGTTAGGACGCTTAGGACGTCCCTTAACACCAGGTATACCTACTAATTTGAAGGGTTACTAGGTTGAGAAGTAGGTACTTAGTAAATCTTCGTGACTAGTTCACTTCTTAACCTCCATGGGTGAAGTACCAAGGTACTCCAGGTGATACCCTGGCCAGTCCCTCAAGTGGGTCATACCATATGTAGGGTGAACTCATCCCAACGATTCGTGGGATTCTCCAGGGAGCAAATCCCTGTTGATCAATGGGGGTCTAACCATGATTATTCGCCCGGGCTTCAGCGGGGACGTAACAGGAAAAAATACGGGGATCATGACTGATTCTAGCCAGGGGAGATCTCACCAAGATGATATTGATCGATACTTTTTAATGGATCTTTACCCATCAAACATATGGGCGTCTTAATCCCAAAATGAGGATGTCTCATTGAGAAATTATATGAAATTATCTGGCTTTGTCTGAAAATAGTTGCTGGATTTGAACTTTGGAACTAGCCAGCTAACAATTTTGGGAATTAACATGAATTAACTACAAAACCAGATATTTCCGGGATTTTAACTATATATAATTTTCCTACACAACCAACGCTCAGTTGGTGACTCATGACTCCAATAACCAGGCCGGCAAGTGAGTTCTGCGAGAACATCAACACACCTTTTTTTCTGGTTGGTGGTATACCTACCCCTCTGAAAAATATGAGTCAGTTGGGATGATGACATTCCCAATATATGGAAAAAATAAAATTCACGTTCCAAAACCACAAACCAGACTCAATAAACTACCATGGTGAGCTTCTCACAAATTCTTTTTGGCATCATGAGCACTTGGTAAGACTTCATCCCAGTGATCCTGGAGGTTTGCAACCTGACCAAAACAAGATCGGCAAAGGGTGGTACCTTAAAACAACTGTATATATGTATATATATATCCCATAAAGGCAATACTTATATAATAAACCTATCAACCAACTTAGCAGACATAAATCAACTATAAATCCCCTTTGTTGGTGAAATCCGTGGAGTCCTCCCCATGTTTTGCCGTCCCCATCGATTTAGATCACCCTCTTTGCCCAGGAGATACGAGGCAACCGAGGGGCACGAACTCGCCGTACTCGTACCAATAGGCGGCCTCTGCCAAAGGATAGGGAAAGCTCCTGGGCTGCGGCGCTAAATCCGAGCCTCAAATCTACAGCCAGTGGGGAACCCAATACGATAGCTAACGTTGGTGTAAATAACTAGAATAACTAGAGTTTATACTGTAGGGCATATCTCGAACTAGAGAGGATGATAAACCAACTATATAATAAGTAGGGGAGGCGGACAATTGGCATTTAGAGTTGATTTATGATAGTTGTTCACATAGAGGGCCCCCCCCTTCCGGCAACCAATGCTGTCCTACTATGTCCTACTGCCATGTTGGCAGAATTGGTTATACCCGGCATATTCTTGGTTACCCTCCTGTAATCAAACATGGCTTGCTGAGTCATGCTGAGTATAGATTCCATTTAGTTCGGGGACATCCCGTTGCCAATAAGAACTTCAGGGGCTGGATTGCTGGATTCAACCCTTTCTGCTAATTGAAATAAGAACCCCAGGGTACCCTGGATTCCAGCCACTGGTTCTTATTCCCCTTTAACGGGATATCAAACATTAATTATTGTTATAATATACAGCAAAAAAAAGTATATTCTGCCGGTGCTTCTGGTTCTGGAGCTTCTCTTCCACCTGGCCGGGGCGCTGCTCAAATCAAGACGGGAAGATATATAGTGTTTTTGTTTTTTAACCTGGTTGGAGGAATGCCTATTGAATTATGTGGAAAAATAAACTTTTGGGGCCCAAAAAAGTTTTTTCCAAACCTATGTGCTTGGTGGCGCCCGCAAAGCCCTTCAAACAAACTAATACCACGGCAGGCCAAACCCTCCCTGCCTTCTTCTTCTCCTTTCTCCTCTTCTTCGCGTCTTTGCTGCTTGAAAGGCTGGAGGTGCTATTTATACCGAATGCTACTTTAAGAAATTACTAAGAATTTGCAAACCCTCACCATATGAACCCCTTCAGAGCCAACCTCTTAAGAACTTGAGGGCGCCCTCGTTCATAATTCCCATTGTTCTTTTACCTATAGCACTTAAGAACCCCAGGGTAGGCTGGAAAATTCTTAATCGGTTCTTATCTAACGGTTCCGCTGTACCCACAAGACACATTATAAATCTGAACCTATATCCATGTAATTATATCCCATTCTATCACAATATTTTACCAATGTTTCCTTGTTGAATGTGTTTTAGATCATTCTAAATCCCTACACCCTCTGGTAATTTAACATAGCTATTGAAAATGACCATTTATATTGTTTTCCCATTAAAAATTGTGATTTTCCATAGCTATGTTAGTTTACCAGAGGGTATATCTTTCACCAACCTTCATGGTTCATGCTTAAATCGCCGTTTCCGTTTTTTCCACGTGGCTTCGCCAGGCCGTTATAAAACCGAGGCACTGAGCATGGAAGAAGGGACGAAAGGCCAGTTCTGGAGGCTCGGTGTCATCGCCCACTTCACTGCGGAACGGCGGAACGGGGGTCGCCAAGGTGGACTGCTCACGATGATTTCCTAACGAACCTCTACCCGGCCTGGTAAACTTACAAAAAGCTATTGAACATGGCCATAGAAATAGTGGATTTACTGATTTACCCTTTAAAAAACATGATTTTCCTTAGTTATGTAAACGTTTACCAGAGGGTAAGGGTTTCCTAAACTGAGGTACCCCGAAAATGGATGGTTTATAATCGAAAATACTATTAACATGGATGATTTTGAGGTACCCCCATTTCAGGAAACCTCCATATGTAAAAGTCTCATGAATGGATTGATGACCGAAGACTATAGTATGATCCAATATGGCTAGACAAACCATTTTTTTTATTCTTTTTTACCATGGCAGATCGGCTTTGTGTGGGGCAGCAGATCCTGGTGGAATCGATCCATTCAAACAGTGTTGCCTTTAACCTCTTGGATCATCGTTTGGGATCCTTTGCCAAGAAAAGACCACTGGGATTTTTCATTGAAATCAAACCAAATAGCGATATCGATGCCTCTGAAGATGGGGCCATGCTCCCCATCTTCGGCAAATTTACGAATTCATGATCATCCCTTCGGAATGAGGTTTGTTGAATCCTAAATGTTCAAACCAACCCATGTTGAAACTGCCATGTGTTGAACAGATTGTTTCCAATGATGCCGGCTATGTGTCCACCCGTGAAGCACATCACATCACATCATGTCAGGCACTAACTCTCCTTTGAATCCTCCAAAAGCATCCGTTCAAACGATCGTTCAGACATTGAATGGATTACCCTCCAGTAAATTAACATAGACCCTGGCAAACAGGGGTTGAAAGACTAGTTTATAGTTTCCACTAAAAATTGGTAAACAATGGGTGTTTTCAGGGTCTATGTTAATTTACCACAGGGTAATTATTTAAGTGAAACTGCACCTGGCAAAAACTGTGGGTTCTTACTAGTTCTTACCCAGGAAATATATGTCACCTTTTGGATCCCAAAACTTCTTGACAAGGTACGGCGAAGCGGCTAAGCTCCCTTACATCATACACCAGTCATATTCTGGTTGGTGGTTGACCTACCCCTCTGAAAAATATGAGTTCGTCAAATGGGATTAATTGTTGTTCCCAACTGTTTCTGGAAAGTCATAAAATTCCATGGTTCCAAACCACCAACCAGTCATATTCTCTAAGAAACTATGGCCGAGACATCCCAAAACTGCGCGCCTGGGAGCTTGTCCCCACCAGTTGGGATCTTCCTATCAGGTCTTTTTTGAGCACGACGAGAAGTAGACTAGGGTTTGGGTATGGTATAATATATATATATATATATTACTATATACATCTATATACTATATATTGGGGATAAAAAATACATCTTAGATGGGTGATGGGGCCACTTTATGTAGAACTGCATATCTGCCAATCTGTGACGTTACTACCGATATGGCGATAGACTCATGGTGGATGTCTGGGGGGGCGATCAGTGTTGAGGCCGAGTGATCTTGAGTTGGTTCATGTGTTGGGAAAAAATATTGACGTGTCCGGCATATTTCAAAATGGCACTTTAAATTAGTTTAAGTGCAAGATGATCATGAAACACCATAGATCACTATAGACCACTGTAGATTTTGTGGCCTCAAGTCCGCCAGTTTGTCTTTGAGCCGGTCTCAAGCCCCCCCTACATCAGATTTCACATAACTAAATATCATGAATCACGCAGTCGTGAAGGGGTCTTCCCACAGTAGTAGCAACTGTTCCATTCATGGTGCCAGTTACTGGGGATGATCCTGAAAGGAAGTCGGCCCTGGATGGTCAACTTGGTCAACGTGGCGTGGCAATGGACATTTCCCCATTGATCGACGATTAAAAACCATGGAAAACCTCCATTTTTTTATGGGAATCCATTGCCACTGTTGAGGAACCTGGTAAGCCACTTCCATCCTTTCCCCTCACAGTCCTGATCTTTGCTCGGGCCTTACTGCCAACGACTGTTGGTTCGTGAAGCAGGAACAAAATCCAGCATCGATTTGGGGAAACATGTGGTTTTGATTTCCATAGAAGCAGGGGAAAAAACACACTGTCCCTAGGCCCGAAGAAACCCAATTGTACCTCCACTGACCAAAGCCTTGGCTCAACATGCGCGGAAAAATATTGCCGTCTGACTTGATTTTTCATCAACTATCAGGTAGCTTACCATAAATTATACCTGACAAATCCGTATAAATTATAAACAAATTTGATGAAAACCCTACAAGTTCATCATTTTGGTTGGCTGAGTCCTGATCGCTCAGCAGCAAAATCTCCTGGTGAGGTGGTGCCCCAGATCAGCAAACGTTGGTATACATGAGTACGTTAATTATTGTTTATTTATGGCGGGGAGTCGGGGAGATGTATATATATACACAATATATACACCATGTGTATATATATATATACATACCATAAGAATATATATAATATATATCAAATAATATATATATATATATATAATATGATATAAAATAAAAAAATATATTATATATAATATACTGTATATTACATATTACATAATATATATATATATATTATTTTATATTATATTTGATATATTATATATAATATATTGAATATTAAATATTAAATATTATATATTATATATTACAATTTAAATATTAAATATTATAAATTATATATTATATATTATGGTAACCGACAGAATTATGGAGAAAAAAAAACGTTCAACTTAGACAGGCGGCGCCTGCGTCCGATTTTTCCATAATTGGATTTTCCCCATAAGGGTTCAAAATATCCCGGAAGTGATCCGAACCTTTTTTTTCCATAATTCTTGGAGGTGGCCATTATTTCCATAATTGATTTTTCCTGTGAAATCAGGGGGCTAGGGCAGAT
>Ga0126342_10008836_pt1 | contig 18045 bp, 16 predicted proteins | sample Cyp1metagenome_FD_92528 | JGI IMG/M metagenome (GOLD analysis project Ga0126342, IMG submission 92528) | Coral microbial communities from Lord Howe Island, Old Settlement Bay, Australia - Cyphastrea 1 metagenome | ecosystem: Host-associated > Invertebrates > Cnidaria > Coral ... | reverse complement strand
GATGGATGGATGCATGTATGTATGTCATGTCTATCTGTCTGTAATGTATTAATGTATGTATGTATGTATGTATGTATGGATGGATGGATGGATGGATGGATGGATGCATGGATGCATGGATGCATGGATGCATGGATGCATGGATGCATGTATGCATGTATGGATGCATGTATGCATGTATGTATATGTATGTATGTAATGTATGTAATGTATGTATGTCATATGTGTATACATCCCATATCATCGGATACTATCGGAATCGGATAATCATATGGCTCTTTTGGAGCTTTAATGATGGCCTCCAGTTTCCGTGGATTCGCCACTGGATTTTGGGGCTACCGTATGAAAACTACCAGCTCATACCAGCTGGAAATCCATAATCTCATGGAAAATGATGAACATCTGGTTGGTGGTTGACCTACCCCTCTGTAAAATGATGGAGGGAGTGAAAGTCAGTTGGGATGATGAAAAATTCCCAATATTTCTGGAAAGTCATAATCCAGTCATGTTCCAAACCACCAACCAAACATCCATGGTGGCCCTTCGTTACCATATCCCTGCCCTGCGGGTCGAGTCACGACTCAAAGTTCGATGACTTCCAGCTTAATGTTACTGTTGCCTCGGTGAAAGGCACAACCAACAGGCACAGCCTGCACTTCTTAGCCTCTGATGGATGAGTGGAAACTAGTGGCTTTAACTGGCTTCCAATGGTGGCATAATTTATTTTAAACATACCCTCTGGTAATTTGTTGCATAGCTATTGAAAATGGCCCAGTCGAAATAGTTGATTTACCCAACTATAAAATGGTGGATCTTCCCATAGTTGTCTGTTAGTTTACCAGAGGGTAGCAGCTTCTTTCGCCAGCCATAGAATGCCATCGCCAGCAATTCTTAGGGATCCCTCGGATGGCCGTTTTCAGTATCTCAGCGGGCGAGAGCCGAGCGCTCCAACTTGGAAACGCGAAACGAAGCAGCGGAACACGCTCTGTAGATAAAAAAGAGATCAACGATGATCCTATCATTGCCAATTCTAGAGATAGAAATGGATTTGTTTCATCAACAAACATCAGGGATTCCAACAAAACGTGTGCTATTCGATAGATTGATTCAGGGAAAAAAAATTGTACAGACCAAAATCATCAAAAGTCAAGCATCAGAAAAGTCATCCGCAAAAAGATATGAAAGGTACATCCCTCCAATTTGATGATTTACTTTTCCATCTTCGGGGGATTACGCATTAGTAATGTGACATGCGTTACGATTTTTTTTCATGCAGACCGCGATTTTTTATCCCGGGAATAGAAAATGCATGCAATTGGTGAAGAAAAGTGAGCCGAGTTTCAGGAGTCCCAAGGTCAAAAATTCAGAAACCATCAGAGATGTCTACACTGATTCTCTCTCAAGGATATTCAACCACCATTATCTGATGGATTTGTGATGAAACCATCAGTGGTTATCAGGATAAGAGGAATTCAACCTTTCCTTCAACCACTCTGAAAATAGCATGTCTCGTTCCATCGCAGAGTTTGTGCAGTTACCCTCACGTTTCCCACTTTTTCAATGGCGAAAACTGGGTATCCATCCCCCATCGACGTGATCACCGGTTTCACTTGGTGAGGTTCTGGTGACTTTTTCGGTCAACCAGACATGGAGTAATTCTACCTCCAAGTCAAGGCTGATTGTTGCCGTGTTATACTACTAAGTATATCTATCTCTATTACCAGTTTATATCTCTATATATATATATATGCTATATTACCCGTTTGCCTGGGACTATCATCATCCGAAACAGGGCGCTCTAGACTCAAACCAAACCACGCCACGCCAGAAGCGGGCGACTGATGACAGAAACTGTTGATGTCATCGCTGCGCTGGCGGAAAAAAAAAAAACAGGTACCATTCACGAAATGGAAATTCCCCTAGTTCGCTAGTTCATGTTCAACACGAACCATTTGGATTTAAATCTTTCATCAACTTTAGTTCCAAATATTTCCTATTCATCTTAGGTATCTGACCTGTTTCCAACCTGGATGCTGAGCTGTGCGCCGGCACCACGTCATTGTCACAGTTGAGCTCTGCCTGCAGGCCTGGTTTCCGGCAACGCCATGGAATATGTGGCCCAAAATGTGACATATCTAGGGGCCTCAAATGTAGAGACAGGGTAAAACAATGCTAGTTGGTGGTTTTAACCATCTTGAAAAATATTAGTCAATGGGAAGGATTATCCCATATATTATGGAAAATGAAAAATGTTTGAAACCACCAACCAGAATGTAGGATAATGTAGGTCTAAGATACAGTATCTATGTATCAATGTAGGATAATCGATTTCTGAGATATCTATGGAATCTATGGGGGTCAAATGTTGGGTTGCGAAATCGCGGCCAGTCATCTTGGCTCTCCAAGGCTTCCATAAGGCTCGAGAATTTGAAAAAAACGCTGCCTTTTGGATCTTGTGATTCTATGATGTTCTATGATGTTCTATGATGTTCTATGATATTTTATGATATTCTATGATATGCTATTGTTACATATTATATCATAGAATTACACCCCCAATATCCAAGAATGTGGATTTATCCATTGATATTCTATGATATTCATCACCAACATCATGGAAATTCTCGGCTAAGGCACCCAGGGGAGCCTCTACATCGACTTCTATTCCCCATGTTTTTGTCACCTCGTTTCACAAGCCCGAAACGAACGTTTGTTTGCCCACGTCGTCCTGTGCAAGTCCACCTTACGTTCGTTTCGAAGGATATTCGTAGGACATGTCGACATATCACTGATATTAGAAGAAATAAATATATACATACATACATACATACATACATACATACATACATACATACATATATGTATGTATGTATGTATGTATATATATATATGTGCGCAATATATATATATATGTACATATAACACTGGCTGGGTGGAACCTGAGATATCACTGGCTTACAAGCCTGGTGACATTGTTTCTTGACCAGCCATCTCCAGGTTTTCTTCATCTCTCCCCTTGTTTTGCTTCGCGTTGGGTTTCCAATCCTAGCGGTCCTAGCCATCCTTCCTGGTGTAATTCAAATTGACAGATAGGCCTTATGTGCGGTCAAGTTGCCAGGAATCGTTGAGACAATTGTGTTTTTTTTTCGTGGTATAATAAATATTGTAACTAATCATGTTGTTTTTCAAATTTTGCAATAAAACTTTTAAGGACAAAAATGCATCTCGTGGATGATAAAATAATGTTCCATACTTATTTCCCTTCAAAACATGGCCATTAATTGTGAAACTGCAGCTTCCATCCCCAACGATTGCTGGCTTAAACCCCAATGATTTTTTTAAAAATCATATCCATACTCGCCCCATATGCATTTGCACAGACCTTGGTATTGTAAATAATCCCTTCCCCAAAATATGAGATAGCCTCCGGCAGTCCAACGTGGCTTGCTGGAAAATCCGCCATTGTTTGATGAAAAAACCCTCCTCCATGGGCCCGACCGATGGGTGGATCAACAAATGTGGCGACCGGCTCGGAAGGAACCGAGTACCAGTTGGCGACCTTGAACTGGCCATTGCTGCTGATTCATTTGGATTGAACCATGATTTAATTCTCGGGTCTGAAAGAGGGGCTTTAACATGGTTTAAGTATCAAAACACGGAGAATAGAACTGATTGATGTTGGATTGGTTCTGAAATGTTGATTCTACTACCTGAAATAATGGGGATCACTTCATTCCGGGAAACCTAGTAACCAACCGGTATGAGATTGGCTATTTTTAATCGCATTGTTCATGGGAAAATCGTTTTTTTCCATTTGAATTGATGATAATCCTCTGGAAAAGTCCCTCCATGATTCTAGGATTGCATAGTTGGCCATGGATTTCTTTCTTCAAAATTGAGAGATTTATCGATGATCAAGGGTTAACTTGCCATGGATCATCACGGATCTTTGGGGATTTTTCAAGGGGTCACTTTGGATCTTTGGGGATTTTTCAAGGGCATATCCAGTGAAACTACTAGGATTTCTGCGAGCTGAGCTATATCCCATGATATAATATTCTCAGTTTAAGGAATTGATTCGCCACTATTGGGCAAATTGCTTTCGAATGGGGTTTTAAAAAATCCCTAAGTTCGGGAGTGTCTAGTGGCATGCCCTTTGGTTGCATCAAACACAGATGGCTGGGAATTCCTACATTTGATGGTATCATTTTATGAGGCTTGGTCAACCAGTGAGGTTGCTTATGCCTCCTGAGACATGTCGGAAAGCCCTTGGGATAAAATCACTTCATGTTCAATTAGTTCAATGGCTTCATATTATCATCTGAAATAGAAAGTCATTCTTTGACACCTCCAACCTCTCTGGGTCCCTAATAAGGACCCGAAAATATTGGTGCAATGGTGCTGTGTCTCGGATCAAGGTACCGAAAATGATTCCAAAGGCTTTGGGCCGCTCGCTAGAACCATCCTGCCGCAACGTCAACATGCGCAATGGAAACATGTGGCGCATGGTAGCAGCATCACAGGGCAGCTGATTACCAAAGACTAAAGATGTCCAAAAATGTGGAGATCCCAACGTGGGGGCCATGGGGGTAAAGTCCTGTACTGAACCCTGATCTGCTCGCAGGCATAGAGGCGTCCCTGCCGAGGCAAGGCTAGACATGGCTAGACCACTTCAGAGTGCGAAAGCACTGAAAAAACATCATGATTAGTAGAGTGAAGATTTCTGCTGGGCCATAACTCGGGTTGGTTCCTGCAATGATGCTGAAGCTCGCTACAGGCCTAAATCGTTGCCTAACGTTGTGCTCACAGTTGCTGAAGCACTGCCCAGAAACAGAATAGCCACGTGGTCCGGGCACGCCCGGGCCTCATGAAAGCCTCGTCCAGGCATTCGAACTCTCTCAATTTCCTTCGCATCCCTCCAGTCGTCTGCAGAGGACGCCTGGAGGTCAAGTGGGTTTCTAAAAAATAGGCCACCCCCTATTTTTTGGTGGCTAGATGTGGTTAGTCATATATCTTTTCCCTACTGAATGGCCATCTAGAAGGTCTACCCCATTTTCAGACACCTAAGGAAGTTTCTGCGACGAACTCAAATCCAAATTTTAACCAACCGCGTCACATGAAATCCCCTTTCTGCGGGTTTCTGCGGGTCATATTTGAAGGCACTGATCAGATTTGGGTCTGAACACAGGATGCCCCATCCACCCATTATACCCATTCCATGGTTTATCATCATTGTCCGCATTGTCCGTACCTAAAAATTGCCTTAGATTTGGGCCCATCCCCCATGTTTGGATAATCCTGAAAAGGCAACTTGTATGTGTGTCTGAAAAGGTATACCTGATACCCCCAAAGAACTAGTCAATATTAGCTTGAAGATTGAAAATGATGATGAAAATTCACCAGATTAGTTGCATCATGATTTTCAACTAGTATTTGGGGGTATACCGGTATACCTTTTCAATCTTCAACCAAAAAAAAATCATGAAAATCATGAATTTGAAGATATTCACATATATTCACCATCTGGTGAAATGACATTCACAGTTCGCCATGGAAAGATCCACCATGCTATTAAGAACGGTAAACCAGGTAAACCATCTATTTCAATGGGCCATCTATCCCAACCGGGCCATCGGCGCACCCGTTCTGTGGGATCCCCCGGAATCCATTGGCGAAGCTGCACCTGGCTACCAGGGAAAACCATGGAAAACCATCAAAGATCCTGATTTACGCCTGGTAAACAGTCACAAAAAACGATTTTGATATGATCCACCACCATTTTTAAGTTGGGTAAATCAACTATTTCGACTGGGCCATGTTCAATAGCTATGTTAAATTACCAGAGGGTAACCATCAAGAAGTGTGGTTGAATATGGTGAAAAATTGGGATGTCAAGGGATAGCATGGGGATATGTCGAACATACAACCTCTGGTAATCTAATTCTTTGCCACGGAAAATGGCTATGTTCAACAGGTAAATAATCTATGAAATCTTATTTGTCCATGGCTATGTTAAATGACCAGAGGGGTGACCGGTGTATGTATGTACATACACATATACATATACACATATACACATATAGATATATATACATATAACATATATATATATAACACATATAAAACATATATAACCTATATAACATATATATGTGTGTATATGTATATGTTATAGCATGTATCACATGTATAACATATATATCATGTATAACATGTATGACATCCATAGCATATATAACATTTATAACATATCTAACATATCTAACATGTATATATATATGTAGATATATATATACACCATATATACCATTTTGGTGTGTATATATATATAATCATATATATAACATGTATAACATCTATAAGATCTGTAAGATATATAAAATTTATATGCCGTATATAACATGCATAGCGTGTAAAACATGTATAACATACATAACATGTATAACATATACAACATATATAACATATATATATATAGTTTTAAAATTATTGAAGATCATTGGTTTCCACCCATCCCCGATTTTGATCGGGTTTACGAGCTCCAATTTCTCGCACCTCTGTGGGCGCCGAACAGATCCCAGGATGGTCAGGATGGTTAAAAAATTGATGCGTGTATATATAAATATATACTTTTATAAATATATAAATATATACTTATATATATATACACTTATACATAAATCATAAGTTTTTTAAGCAGCATCTTTGAATATGTGTGACGCTTAAACCATCGTGAAACCTCTGGAGGAAATCCTCCCATTTGACCCAGCGGCTTAGCACCTTGTAGGCACCCTTCATGTCGGCCCAGGACAACAGCAAGCATCGCTCGGGGGCACAACGGCTCAGCCTTGGTCTTTTCGGACATTTTAAATGGCTAAAAGATCTTTACCGTCTGGTAAACTAACAGTTTCCGAACTGGAAAATCACCATCTTTAAGTTCGGTAAATCAACTATTTCTACGGACCATGTTCAATAGCTATGTTAAATCACCAGAGGGTAGATATGAACATTACATGTTTCATATAATTCACAAATGTACATGTATGCATGTATAATATGTATCAATATGTATTTTATACGTATAGAGATTGATTTACATATTATCTCTCCATTTATCATCATCCAGATGTCACTTTTGAGCCAGAGAAACCAAAAAAAAAAGTCTTTGGAAGAGCATATCTCTCGGAAGTGTGCCGTTTTTTCTACTCGTATTATCCGCATCTTGGGGGCAATTACCATCTGGTTATGACTAACAGTTTGCCATGGAAAGATCCACCATTTTTAATAGGTAAACCATCTATAAATGGGCAATTTTCCATGGCTATGTTAAATAACCAGAGGGTAAATTTGTCAACTTCGATGTCATCTACCTTGGGTCAGTAGCAAACTCACGCTACTGAAAACCCCCTTTAAGATGCCAAAAAGTGAGAAGACCAGCATGCTACTTCGATGATATTTACCTCAATAATCCTCAAGATATCATATATTTCCAATATACATCATATTTTTCCATCATATGTCCATCGTTTTTCCCTATATTTCCATCATATATTTCCAGCTTTCGGTCACGTTTCGTATGACTTGGGGCCAACTCAAAAAATGGGCCGCATCTGGCATCTGGCAGGCATGGTCAACTGGGCTACCAGGCATTGAGTCTGGAATGGGCAAGCAGACCTGTCAGTGACCAACTTCTGAAGTCACCAAGTGGCTTTCTGGTTGGTGGTTTGAACCTACCCCTCTGAAAAATATGACTTCGTCAGTTGGGATCATTATTCCCAACTGAATGGAAAAAATAAAAATGTTCCAAACCACCAACCAGCTTTGATTAAAAAAAAAACAGAGGTCATAGCCTGTTCTAGATCTCGGACCGCAAATTTGCTGACATTTTTTGGCTGGCCATGAAATCAATGTTCCCCAAAAAAAGTCCCCCTCATGAGTTCTAACCACGTCTAACCCTCTTGAGAATAGGCCCATTCCATTGTTTCGTCGTGTTTTTGTCCATGTTTTTGGTGTCACGTTCCATCATTTTCTATCATGTTCCATGGTTTTTCCATCATTTTCCATGGTTTTCTCCATTGATGGTGCATTTTCCATGGTTTTTCCATTGTTTTCCCCACGAGACTGGCCATTTTGTTGGCCGCGCACCGGCGCAGGTGGTGGCGGTGGCACATCCAGGACCTGCACCTGGTCATCCATAGACATCAAATGCTGCAAAAACACTTTAAAGGATTCTTAACTGGACTAATACTCACAAATACATGCATGCGTCTATTGTATATATATATATATATTACATATATATATATATATTACATATATATATATATAATTATATATATATACATATGGGGATGGGTCAAGTGACCTATGAATCTACCATACTTGGGGGCATAAACATCCATTAACCAGCTATGACTTTGGGTACCAAAACATCTGCGGTGCCCCGGTGATGCCCACAGGGCACATCGGGCGGAGGGGCCGCGGCCGCCTTTCCTTTCGCCTACCAGACGAAGGGGCGAAGGGGCTGAATCCAAAGGATCGAAGCCAGACTTCAATGGGTAAATGTTCAGACGAATTCAACAGGATACAGTGCGCAAGAAGTTTTTGGAATGACAGTGGATATATTTTTTTTTATGGGTTGTTTTTCTATGGGAATATGATGGAGATGTGATGGATATACACCGGACCATCCCATGGGCGCCAGGCGAAGCCAGGCGAAGCCCCGAGCCTTGGCTTTGCCTTTTGGTGGCATGGCGACCAGATCTACATGTCATGTCATTTTTTTCTGAAGGCGACTGAAACTTGAATGCGGCTGCAACCACTTCTCAGAATGGCGCATTCGAAGATTCTCTTGACTGCAAGTTCTGTTAACTACTTGAATTTGCGAATCGACCTTGTTGTTGCAGTTGTGACTCTTACTTTCAAGTTGTTGCATCTGAATTCCACACAAATCAACCTGCAGCGAGGCCGGGCGTGAAGAGAATCACTGGAAGCCATTGGTCAAAAATCCATCCGAAAGAGGTCTTGCAAATGTACTTTGGATTAATCTGATTAAGCTATCCGACTCATAAACCTGTTGCGAGTTTGCATTCTTATGATTAATCTTGGATCAATTATCACTAGCTGCGGCCCAAAATCAATGAAATATGTTGTGAAGGCAGGAAAGCCTTGATGTGCTCCTTGTAGAAATGTATGCTAGACATCACCTCTATATAATATATTGTCAAAAAAAAGGTGTGCAAATGTGTGTAATGTACATGGTACATCGTACTATTGGCTCAATCACTTCAGGATATGTCAAGAGGTCGAAGTATCCAGATTTGCCTCCCAAAGACATGGATTTCCAAAGAAGTTTGACTGCAAAAAATGGCCCAGCACGGCCCAGCTTCACCAAAGCCCCTGTAAGTGATTCAGCTTGACCCTGTCGATGGCTTCGCAGAACTTCACGTAGTTTACCACCTGTCACAGGCTTCCAGGAAATTGCAGATGTCACAATTGATCTTTTTCGGACTTCAGCCAAGCAAAGTAAAAATAAAACCAGAATCTAACCACTGGTAAACTAACATAGCTATTGAAAATGCCAATGTTTAATGGGAAAATCAACTATAAATGGCCATGTTCAATAGCTATGTTAAATTACCAGAGGGTAACCACTGAAAATGTTCGGAGCCAAACCACAGAAATTGTGAACCGTTTGAGCATTGTGGCTGCCCCACCTGTGGTGGTGCAACATGCGCTCCATGTTCGGTGAAGTGTTCCGCCAGATTGTCCACCTGGGAATATCAAGTGGGAATAGAACAGGATAAGAATAAGTTTATCCTGTAACCCTAATAAGTTGTGAGAATATCATGGGAATATATCATATGCCCTCATAAATTATGTAAATTATGACACTTTGGGAAGTGGCATTTAGCTTTGGATAAAGATATAGCCTTATATAAATCATGACACTCTGCGAACTGGCATTTAGCATCATTTAGGCATCTCCGAAAATGGAGGGTTTTTTCCCATGATGGCAACTGGAAGTTTGATACATCCGCCAGATTCTCATTCGCTGTTTCCGAAAAAAGGGGAAAAAAAGGGCTTGCTGGAAAGTCCCTCATGAAAATCTGGTTGGTGGTATACCTACCCCTCTGAAAAATGATGGAGTGAAAGTCAGTTGGGATGATTATTCCATTCCCTTAACTGTTTCATGGAAAGTTCTAAAATTCCAAATGGAAAGTCATAATCCATTCCATGGTTCCATTATTGATTATTATATCCCATTATATCCCATTAAAAACCCAAATGATATCCCAATATGATGGGAAAGTCATAATCCATTCCATAGATCCATTATATCCCATTATATCCCATTAAAGTCACTTTATGTTATCACTTCCATGGTTCCAAAGCACCAACCAGAAACGGATCTTCTCAGCAACTGCCTGAACCTCGAACTCGGCGATTTCCCAGTGGAAAAGCAACCAAAATCCAGCATGAAAAGCTGTCCCATTCAAGGGGGTGTCTCGTAGCTAAGTTGGGTTATAACTTAAGAACCAATAAATATAATGTAATAGTAATAATAATAATAATATAATTACAGATTATGGTATATAGATATCTTGAACTAGTATTCATGGAGAATATTAACCACAGCACATAAGTGCAAGGCACCAGTGAAACAAATCACCGAAAACGCGCACCTCTTCGTCTGTCAAACCTTGCATCCCAAGCCTCAGCGGAACAACATTCTGATGGAAAAAAACTCACCGCAAACTCAGTAACTCGGCTCCGGAACATGGATATGTCATGGATAAATCCACCTTGATTCCAAAGGGGGCCCAAGTTGACGACTCAATGTGTTTTTGGATGCGCACAGGGTGAACACCAAAATCTAGGCACCTAAGTCATCCAAAAACTACTTCTCGATGGTCCCGGTGGAGGCCCACAGGATGAAACATGTTGAAATCATCAGATTTCGTGAAGCCCTCGCATAGACCAAGTCACGTGTCCAGTGCCCTTGCAAAGTTGATGATGGTACAGCGCCCATGCCTGACAACAAGATCAATAGGCTAGCAATAAAGAGTTGGGGGGGTTACACCAAGAGTTGGGGGGGTTACACCAAATCAATCCAAATCATGATTCATGTGGGATCCACCCGATGTCTTTTTCCCATCCCCCAGTCGTCATTACCATGACATGCCTTGCAAAAAACACCATGAATTTCGTGGTTCTTTCTTGGGCGCCTGAGGGGGTCAAAGTCATTGAAGAACTCTTTCACTCGAATCCTCCGAGGATAGCAAAAGACCTGCGCTTGGGAGAAGCTGTTGGGACCCAAGTGAGCAGTGGCTGCTGCCCCTGTTGGTTGATGATTAGTTCGGGGATTATTAATATACTGGTTGGTGGTGCAATAACCATCTTGAAAAATATTGATCAATGGGAAGGATGACATCCCATATATTTTTTATGGAAAATAAAATTCATGTCCCAAACCACCAACCAGTATATATATATAGTCTCCATAATAGTGATCAATTATATTACTATTATTATATATATACTACCCAATATATTGGGAATTACAATCATCCGTTCAGAACGGGGGGAATCCAGCATTTTCAGTGCATTTCCAAGCGGATATTTCTCGAAGGTGCAATGGCTATTTAGCATCGAAAAGCACAGCTGCGTAGCCATGGCCCCCCATCTTCCCCCACATTATGACACTTTTATACAGTAAAGAAAGCTACTGGAACCATACGAGCCCGATGGCAACGGTCAATGACTTTACTACACAGACTTCCTTACAGCACTCTCATGAAAACATCTTTGCAACCAGTGCTTTTAGTTTCTGGAACACACTTCTTCAATCCTCGGGTGCTGGTTTACAAGACAACCGTAACATCAATGCGTTTTGCACCACTCCGGCACAACACTTGGTGATTGTATCGTGACTTGTTGAAAGCCATACATTCATAAACCCTGAATTCTGAATTAATTATATATAGATATATATTACAGTGGTAAGATTGGAAGATCTAGACTGAAATCTCAAAACCTGTGACAACCTGGGACTTACTATGCAGGCTTACAATGGAAAAAACTGTAACCTTAACCAGGATAATCATATCAGAATCGCCTCACGCTGTGCAGATTGCATCTCGTAGCCGTGCCACGGAATATCCATAGTCCCTCTTAAAATGTGGTAGAGATAATATTCAATGAAACCCGATTCTGAGGTTAAGATTTTCTTGATGATCAAATTGGGTATGATATGGTATGATTTGTCATTTGGTTCAGCACAAAAACGAGGAACTTCCCAAGACCGAAGCCTGGTCGGCCCACATGGAGGTTCTTCACCGTATCCATATCCATATTCACATACATTTACACAATTTTGCACACACCTTGGGTAAATCCCTTCCCCTGAAATAGATTGAAATAGGCCCTTTAGAAAGCCCTAGTTCGTACTGGACCTTAGATTTGGATGTTTGGATCCCGACTGGGCGGCGATGGGACGACGATTCGTGGGTGCTCCCACCTGAATCCGGCTGATGAGGTCGGTGACGGCATCTTCATCGTACTCCGCCATGCCTGAAGAAATGGAAGAAATGACCATTTGATGACCATTTGATGATCCAAAAAGGAAACCACAAAATGACTCGGTTCTGCGACCTTATGGCTTTTTCTGCTCCATCCTTTGCCAAGTTCAGTGACCCAAACCACGCCTCAAGGACCAAGGATTCCGACGTGCCCAACGATTGACGTTGCTATCCAGCTTTTTCACGCTTGAGACAGCAAAATGGAAGGTCGGCCGAGGGGATGATATCCAGTCAGCATGCTTTCTTACCCGCGTTTGCGAAAAAAATGGTTGAACTACACGTCAGCATTTTTCAGTCAGCAAATGATTGTATCACTCCAGTTCATCAAATCTGAAAATATTCATCTAGCGAAATAATACGTTTATACTCTCAGCTCATGTATTGTAGTCGTCCCTGATTTGCTAGTTCCATCCCGGGCACTGGGCTACGGTCAATGGTTATCCCCAGCCTGTCAAGACCGGACCCCCTAGAACTCTCATGGTTTATCATGTTCCCTCTGAAACGGCTACAATTGGGAGTCAGTCCTGGGGACATACCCAAACTTGTCAGACACAATCATTTTTGAAACCACCGTCGTCAGCTGGGAGCTAATCCCTTAGCTCCAACTGGACTCCAAAAAAAGGATGGGTACTATAGCTATAGGCATCCCCAAAAAGGTAGAAAAATAAAATCCCACTGATATAGAGATAAATCATACTGTTCTACCTTCTTGGAGATTCCCAAAAACCTAAAACTCACCGATTTTGGTGGCTTCATTGGTGGCAGCATCAGCACTTTTTGAGGCTCTGGACCTTTTCAGGGCACACGCTTGGATGCTCCACGCTCGAGCTCAATGGGTTTACAACTGGCTGGTGGCATTTCAGCCAAACAACAAGGCCAACTGTTTATGAAAATTGCACTTCAGCCAATAAATCAATAAGCTGTTTTTCCGTCATAACCCAACAGCTGCGAGTTCTAGGTCCATCCACGTAGCCGAAGGAAACAGAAAACTGGGGCAGCTTAAACACTTACCGTCATCAGCATTGGAGTGACGGATGCTGCCAGGAGATGTGCTGCCTGTCAACACGGAATGTTTATCCAACCGCTTTGGGGGAGTCCTCGTGATAGAGTAGGTAGACCCCTTTTTGACCAAGGGTCTATGACACTATGAGTTGATTGAAGGTATCTTGAGCGCTTAAAAAAAAACGGTTTGACCCATGAGACGTCAGACGTCATCCTCCAGCGAGTTTGTCCCCTCTATCACCCTTCACCTGCCACCTGCCACCTTTTCTTTGCACCTTCACCTGGGACTGCGACTGCTTAGGTAAGGCCAGGGAAGGCACTAAGGACCAACCACTGTCAGCATCCATGCTGGGTGAGATTTTCGGGGCATGGATCATCAACTCAGGCTCTGGAAGCCATTCCCACCAGCAGAGCTCACAGTAGAAAGCACCCTCGGAAGAGCATCCAGCCGCTCTCCGTCCACAATTTTCGCAGAGTCCTTCCAAATCTTCGGGAGGTGGTGGAACCATTGGCTCAGTGTAGACCGGAGAAGTCTCGCAGCTTTTGCAGTCCATCTTGGGTCTTGGCGCCCGGCATGCATCGCAGCTCCGATGCTTTAGTGGATTCTCCAGGGTGCAGGCTGAACAGCTCCAGAATCCATCCTGGGAGATGTCCATGCAGTCTACCCTCCAGGGTTCACGACACAGCTCAGCCGGCAAGGCTTGCAGAGATGAGATCCACTTTTTCACGTACCTTCCAAGGGGTGCAGAAATTATGAGGATGAAGGATGTTGTGATGCAAGTGCCCCCATTTCTGTGGCTAACCTGGAGCTGATTTCTGTACAAACCCAGTACAGTACGGGGCCACACAGAGGTGGACGGAAAATGTGTCTGCGCCCAGTGATTTGCACCACTTCTCATGCCTCTTCGCAACTGGTCAAGAAACATCCGCGAAAGGATGTGGGTGTCAGATGTATCCTAGCCTTAAAGCACAAATTCGCTGAATGAAACAAAAAAATGGTTGATCATGTTTGGTCAAGGTCGCCTCCCATCAGGATCATGTTCTTTGCCCCAGAGCAAGACCTGAGTTGCCATCAGATAGGGCGAATATCTGGGCAACGTGTAGCGTGGGCCTCCGCCCGGGCGATCGTCTTCACGCGCAGGAAGCTGGGTGAGGATGAAGTATGCCCAGTTGCCTCAGAAACTAACCTCTGGTGAAAAAACTTGGCAAAATGGCCCTTTTTCCCTCAGGGTTCATAGGAAAATCACGGAAAAACAACGGTTTTTGGATGTCATTAGATCCATGTTACACCAGGTTTGATTGCCAGAAGGTATGGGGCAAGTCTTGTGAAGTTTCTAAGGGATGGTGCAATGTTTTTTGGCTTTCGACCACATCCTGGTACTTTACTCGTAGCGACCATCCCGCCATGTGGATCTTCAAAAAGCGGGTTTGCAAATCCATATGGGGGGGTGACCATGCCCCTTTATCGGTATAGTATATCATCCAACTTTTCAACATTGCAAATAGAAATCATATAAACCCCCTAGTCTTGACAGATAGGAACCACTTCAAAACACCGGGCTGCCCCAGTTCAACACGCAGTCGTAGTCCAGAAGGCGACTCTCAAACCATTCAGCAGCCAGGCGCCAATCCAACTGAAGATCCCTGACAAAGAACCAGCCAACAGTCTCACGATTCAGATGGAGCATGTACCCGGTCTCGTGCCGATTCTTGCGACGTTCATTTTACCTGCCCAAAAAAAAATGGAACAAAACCGGGAGGAGATGTTTGGCTGTTTGGTGGTTCTTTATGGTTTTGTAGTGCCAGTTTCAAAACACGTCCCTGCAACCGTGAAGAAAGCTGGTCACCTAGGTGGGTACCCCAATAAGTAGATGATGAATTCCAAACATGTGGTCCCATAGGCCTGAAAAAAATCATTGACTCCCCATATATCAACGCCCAGATCGCTTCAGCCGCTTCAGCCCAGTCCTTGAGCTCGGTCATTGCAGCATCCACAAAGGGATAGCCTGTGCATCCCTCAGCCCATCTCCTTGGGGACGCTGCAGTGCTCGGTCGTCCAAGGTTCCCATCAGATGTGGAGAAATTCATCAGATTTTTAATTCTCATCATGATGAATATAATTTGATAAACTAATCAGTTGGATAAGCTAATAATCTGAGCTCAAACAATTATCCTAAGATCATTTGATAAACTAATCATCAGATCTGCAGTTGGACTGAACTTCTTAGGTTACGAAGTTCACGTTGACCCAAATGGTTCTGGTTGTTTTCGCCCCACCTGAACTTGCTGAAGTCCTTCTCCCACGTCCACAGCCTGGGATCGGAGCCTCCAAACAAGTTGTTGTAGTGTTTGCAGCACCACCTGACACACCAAGGCAGATATTCATGTCAAGAGATCCCCAAAAAGTGAAAATGGATGAAAATGGTGTGTTCTTTCCAAGAATGCGGCAACCCAAAACCAGCCCACCACGGATGCTTATGGATGATCCACTGAAAATCGGGTGAGGGTGGTTTGAACATGGACGGTCATGTTTCAGATCTTCCAAAATCACCGACAAGAGCACAACGATCAAAGAACCGCTTCAAAAAGTGGGTCTGAAAATAGGATACCCTCATTTCATGGCCATAAATTCATGGGAAATTCACCATTTCCAGACCAAGTGAAGCATCGACTGAGCGGCTTGGTCGGAAGTTTGTGCCCCCCAGGGACTGAACCACAACTCATCGGCCCATAGAGATGGTACAAACGATCGCCCCATGCGAAAAAAACCTGAGATGAAACACAGCACTTGGAAGGGGCCACCAGGATGTGTACACAGAAGAATGCAGATATACATGTATATGTACATGTATATATATATATATATATAATGTACATATATATATATATGAATATATATATATGAATATATGTATATATATATATATATACGTATATGAATATATATATATATGTATATATATATGTATATACATACAAGTACATACCATGGACGTAAATACTTATGTGCATGTTGTTATACATTTGTACATATCTGTACGGCATATGAATATATATATACTGTACCACGCATATTATGTGTATATATATACACAACTATTTTGATATAGATATATACGTATACATATCAAGATATGCAGACGTATAATTGAAGAAATCTTAAGCATATACATAAATCAAAAAATGGATATGCAAATAATGCATATACAAACATATAACTATACAATCAAAAAATGTGTATATATATATATATACATTTAGATATATATCTATATATACATATATGTACATATATATATATATATTTATAAGTATATAAATACATAAATATACATTTTAAAAATAGACTCAATAGATAACCCGGTACATCATCATACATTCGCATGTCAAATATCAACATAGTGGTTCATGTATACATATATATATATATACGTACAGGCACATGTCTCGTAGACACCAAAGACTTATAGATTGTATCCATCCCACAGATGTCCAATTGCTATTTCAAACAACACCCCATATCAACCAACCACCACGGTTAGTTGTCATAGACGGGACACCCTCAGAGACCCCTTGGTCATCAACCACACAGAACGGGATGCACAGAACTAGTAGGTTGCTTTTTACGGGGGAATGGGCGGGAAAGCTATGGGCTTCCTCCCGGACGTAGGAAATCCCAAAGAGACGGCTTTCGTGGAATTGGCAGCCTGAAACCATGTTTTCTGTCTGTAGATTCCCACAGACGATGCTCTACTTGTTGATGTAGATATTCCATCTTGCCATCGATCTGAACCGCCTTCTGCTGCAGAATTGCCATCTGCTGCTCAAGGGCTTGCAGTCTGGGTTCGACCGTTGGTGCCATGGGCTCGTCTTTGTCTGCCATGCTTGGCGATCTTCTGATCCAGGGTGGACTCAATGGACGACATTGAGATGGTGGGAGCTTCCTGCTTGCAAGGAAGCATCTTGGCTGATTCTGCCCATGGGTCAAACTCCGCTTCTTGCTGGTGGAGCTTGGTCTCTTGCAGCGAGGCTAGGACTTGTGGAGGGCGCCAAACTTCCTTGGGGCCCGAATCTTCCTTGTGGATCACGACATCACCGTGTTGCATCTGGAACACCAGGCTGGATGGAGGCTGTGTGGCATGCGCTTGTTAGTTAACTGTTAGTTTTTCCCAAATAAGTTAGGTGATACATATAACAGGGATACAACCTACCACAATCAGAGAAATGATTCGGATATCATGGGGATAAATTTGCCAATATCAAGCTTCAATTCGGAAATTTGCAACGTATGCTTTCAGATCCCTGCAGATGCTTGCAATGTGTTCACCAAAATGCATCAACATGTTTTCTATGAATACATGGGTTTGAAGAAAAGGGCGAGGAACGGTCAGGCTAGCTCATTCTGGCACCAGCCAATCAATCAAGGGCCAATGGCATAGCCAGCCTACTTCTCCAAGAGTTT
>Ga0126342_10008835_pt1 | contig 18046 bp, 21 predicted proteins | sample Cyp1metagenome_FD_92528 | JGI IMG/M metagenome (GOLD analysis project Ga0126342, IMG submission 92528) | Coral microbial communities from Lord Howe Island, Old Settlement Bay, Australia - Cyphastrea 1 metagenome | ecosystem: Host-associated > Invertebrates > Cnidaria > Coral ... | reverse complement strand
TGAGAGTAGGTCCTGAAAAGTTTTCTGGGTACTGAAAAAACAGGACTTTGGCACAGGGTCTGAAAAAAGACGTAGGTGGAAGATTCAGGTATGCTGTTGGGTTGCAAAGCTGGGTTAATTTGAACACAAACATTGAATCAAGACACCAAAGTAGTCTCTTTTGAGCTATCAGTTTTAATATGTTTTGACTTTGAACAGGTTCTACATCCCTCACCCAGTCATTCTTCACTAGCCCAGGCCTGCCTTCGGCAGTCGCAGCGGAGCATCTGGTGCCAAGCGCAGGAGGCTTGATCTGGGGTCACCATGGAACAGAAATGAAAAGAAACTGGCCTTGAGAAGGTCATGAAACATACTGAGCGTTTTGCAGCAGTTGCAAGTTTCCACGTTGATTGCCCTCAATCTATTGGTAGGACAGACAATTTGCCTGCCGGACTCTCAGCAAGTTCCCTTGGTGAGGATTCGAAGATACCAATTCTATCCAATTCTGTTGATGATTCTGATGTGCAAGTGGCTCTTTCAATGCTCAGCACAGTAGTTTGTCTTCAATCATGCAGTTTTTTGCATTTTATTGGTAGGCCAGAGTAGCTTCTGTTTCCAAAATCATGTCAAATTCTGATAGATTACGATTTTCGTATATTTTCGTAATCTTTCTACTTGACTGTGGAAAGAGAAAGACGTGCCTGATGTGTCTCAGTCACAGAGTGTCCACCCTGAATGCTCAGACAGGGCAGAAAGTCGTTGCAAGCACGGAGACTAGAAGCTACAATTGTCTAGTGAATTTCCAGCCAAGTTCTTCAGAAAGGCTTTCCTATCAACAACTGCAACGTGCACAAGATATTAGTATAAGAGAGTTTGTCCTCGGACTTCCGAATGTAAGGCTGATGCAGATGTGGATGACCCAAACTCAGTGGGAGCTGAACGTGTTGCTTTTGTTGTCATCCTCAAACAGGTCGTACTCTTATGACACTGGAGACTTGCAAATGACGCGACCATGAGCATTCAATGGAGACCTTGGGTCAGACAGAAAGACATTTGAGATTCGTGCTACTAGCATCCAAAGACTGCAGAGTCACAAGCCATTCCTGAAATTACTCCCTATATGTCCAGGAGTGATCCCTACATGCTACTTACATGCTACAGTTGGTCGATCTCAAGACCCTGTGGGGTTCACCGGGGCTATCCGGCGTTCATGGTGTTTCTTCCACATCCATACATATCCATACGGAATCATACGGGTCTGTCTCAAAATCGGGTCAAAATGCATTAATTATGTCATATCATGTCATGTCACTCTTAAATTGGCCATCAAATGGGCACAATTTCCATTTTTTGGAGGTCCCAAGTAGCATGCCATAGCCAGGTACACGCTCCTTGCGTGGATTGTTGTTCATTGAGGCCACCTTCCTCCGAAACCTCATGTCGCGCTGCACCCAGCGAACTCGCTCAGCGCAAGCCGGAGAGGCCCATAAGTTGTCTCATGCTGGTTTGGCATCTTGCTGCTGTTGAAGAGAATAATTCTACTGAAATGAAATGGTCTTTCTCCCAAAATTGGATGAACAATTTTACATCGATAAAAATCATGGTTTCCAGCTGACCCTTCTAGCTCTACTTTCCTCGAGATGGCGCAATCGCCAGGCCATGTACACTGGAGGCAGCAGTGGACTTCCGACCACCACAGAGGAGGTGACTGGGACAACATTAGGAATTAAGACCACTTGGGCATAGGAACGCTAGGAACGCAGGGCATCGGGGATTTATAAAGCTGAGTTCAAGCTTTGCGATCTTTGCGGCTTATAGTTCATGATATTTCATGTGAACTTGATTGAAGGTGGTGTTGCAGATGGCGCATCTCAGGTTGCCTTGCGGAAAATCCATTGGTAGGAGTCTCAGCAACATACAGCATTGCATCCAGCACACTGTGGCAACCTCATCTACTGTACCTGATTTGAGATGAAGATGGATCGAAGAAGTCTCTTCTCAAGGAAACTATGTGCAATGAGGTCCGCCTCGTCCTCTCAATGCAATTAAACACAGTACTTTTCAGCCTTCACCACACGGGCATATATTTAGCAACTGGAGCAGTTGGGATCCAAAGGGTAAAAGATGGTAAAAGTGTGATACAGACAGCACGATGTTTCACTGGTTGCTACACTGCATTACACTGCTACAATCACCCAGGTCACATGGAGGTGTGAGCCTGTATGCCTGTGGTCCTCCAGCCTTTTTGGCCTCCCCAGAGGCCTGTGACGGCGGCAGAGTGTCGATAGAGAGATTGGCAGTTTCCATAATCAAACCTTTATTAAGCATCATGTACAGCAAAGAGCAGGTGGCAAAGTATTTCAATAATTTACAATATGTAATACAGTAATAATTAATAATATCAAAAACAGATTCATCTCAATTCATGTCTAGGGGTCGGAGGATGAATGTACATTCCTGCAGCTTACTTACTTCCCTGATGGTCTTGATGTTTCCCCACCCAAAGTAGCTTTTCAGTTTGCACCATCTGAAATGAGCAGCTGCATTTTGATTCACTTCCGTGTTTTGTGCGGAAACAACCGGTATCATCTAGGACGCTTAGACTGATTTGCTTTGTTTCGTTAACCATCAAGCGGAGTTTAGCCTGGAGGGGTATTGGTTGCTTGTTTTTTGTTTGTTTCCAGCCTCGGGCTTGCTTCCGTATCTTTGGCTTTCTGGGTTTCTTGGCATTTGTAGCCTTTGGCTTCTTGGCTTTTGTAGCTTTTGATTTCTTGGCTTTTTCCTACTTCTGATGTTTTGATTTTTGGCTTCTAGTATTTCGGCTTCGAACAAGGGCAATTGAGGGATTGAAGGTTTCTCACAAGGGCAATTGTATAAATCAAATTAAATTCTTGTACGCGCTACTCTGTTCGACGCCGGCTCCAACATGCTACAACTCCTCTGCACACGAGAGATTCAAGCTCCAAAATGCTGCAAATAAAATGCAAAATGCAGATTCAAACTCCAAACTCCTGCAAATACAATGCATATGATTAAGAGGTTTCAGCTTAAATATGCTGCAGAAAATTCAGCGCAAAGTATAAAGTACAGCATCTAACTCCGGAATGATCCGGAATGCAGCAAATGTGCTGCAAAAAGAGAGATTCAAGATCCAAAATGCTGCAAATGCCGTCCAAATTGGACATTTTAGCTCCGATAATGCCGCAAATACCAATACTGAACGGAAAAACAAATAAGAACTAAACAAAAGACATCAAGAATTAAAAAAGTTGTTACCCATTTGAAATTCACATGGGTTTCCAACTGTCGGAATTGGTCGTTTCCGCTTTGAGGCTCTTCAAGCTGAGGGGCTTTCCTTAGCAGGCCGACAAGTTCGGGGACTTGGATCATCTTAGACACTGGAGGTGAAGCTCTGTTTGCATAGGTTAAATTAAATGGATGTTTAAAAAAGCTGGTTGAAGTTGAAGTCGCGCTTATTACACCTGGCTTATCCTGGATTAATGAAGTCTGCGGTTGGGCAATCACGCGATTCCTTTTTGTCAGCCCAGTACAAATTTAGTTTGCAACTTGGGACCATTGTTCTTGGAAGCGAATGTATGATGCAGTGTATATTCCATCGTCCTGACCTTGTTCCTCCTGCTTTCCGAAGGACTGCACAAGTCATGGAAGATACTCCACGACATGGCCAAACCCAACAGACTATTCCTATATACAGTATACATCAGTATACAGATATATGATATATTCCAAGATCTTCCAATTATAAAATACGGTATACAGTATTATACAGTCATAAAATGTCAAATGTTATATGAACAATGATTATACTGGAAAATGACGGAAAATGAGTAGTGCATACACGCCGAGGCATCAGTGCCGCGTGGCAGCTTTTTGCCATCCGAAGGCGCAGAGCAGTGGGCCATATATGGTTTAACTACTGTGGTTTATATCGTACATATAGTAAAGGCCTATATTAAACCTTAGATCATGTTGATTGGGATGGTTTACTATCCAATAACACTGATATGACATGATATGACATGATATGACATGATATGACTCGATCAATTTGAGCATATTTTGAATATGCTGTATGCAGCATACATCAGACAATGTAATCTTCAATGTGTTTTCGATAGATGCGCTGTCTGGATCTGTCTGTTGCTTCTCGCCAGGCCTGAAACAGAGAGCTGCCTCTTTTGCGGATTCGGTCTTGGTCCCCTTGGCACAATTCTTCCAGGCCCGGTGACACATGGCAGAACCATCCAGGGATACCGTGGGAATTCATGGGATACCTATGGGATACCTATGGGATACCTATGGGATACCTATGGGATACCTATGGGATACCTATGGGATACCTATGGGATACCTATGGGATACCTATGGGATACCTATGGGATACCTTCGATGACCTGAGGTTCCAGTTGCTAGTGTGGCTGCAGCAGTTGGCCCAAGCATTGGCACCTGCCTCAAGGGGTCACCAAGAGGGTGACTGCAGCCATTGCAATTGATGACATATTGATGAGATATTGATGACATATTGATGACCTATTGATATATATTGATGACATATTGATGACATATTGATGACATGTTGATCACATTAACCCAAGATCACAACGGCCTCTAAATGTTGCAAGACACAATGGTGCCCCCAAGCCGATACGGTAAGGTCGAGGTCGCAATGTGTTGCAGTCTCAGTGCAGACAATGCGGATCTCATGTTGGCAAAGCCATGGTCGGGGCGGGCTGTGTCCATCAGAACTATAGAAGCATCTGATTTTGAACCACTTTTTCGAATAGAGGAATTTACAGTATCATATATATAGTTATAGTATATTATAGTCTATAGTCTTATCCAGTTTGTCAACATCATGTACAGATGCACGGCTTGTTTGTAAGCCAAGACACTGACGTTTAATTCATCAAAGATGTCGATGGCATGTCGATGGCCACGCATGTGCTTTCCCCTTTGCATTCTGTGTTCACCTAGGCATGGCCTCATTTGCTTCAATCTTCCTCAACATGAAGTTCGTAGGCCAGGAGCATCATGGAGTTGGTGAGGTTCCAGAGATGTTTTTCTTCGATCATGTCATCTTTGGTTCTCAATTCTTATGGTACTGCAAACACAGTTTCCACGAAAGCACCTCATGAAATGAGTCGGTATTGAGAACAGTAATGCGGCTCTTCATTGGAGCTCCCACCGTGTCTCTTCTCGACCCTGGGAAGGTCAGACTTGTGCCGGTGGTACTGCGAGATGTGCTGCACCTGGAGCAAATGGGGTACAGTGGGATGGTAGCGTTCACAGTCTTGAAGACACGTTGTGGAAATCTTCCAATTGGATTGCAATCCGTTTTCCCCATGACTCCGCATTGGCTACAATTGTTGATTCTGCCTTTGCACTCACCTATATATATATATATAAGTAGAGAGATATTCTCACTGAGTGTTTACCTGTGACATTTATCATCATTTATCCCACCGCGGAAATCAGAATTGACCAAGCAATACCATACCAGGCATACCATGTCAACATGGTTTGTCCAAAACGGGGGGAGACCTCCGTGATCCTCATTGACGCTGCAAAGGTGCCGACTGCTGGCTTCAAACGCCTCGGGCGAAGATTTCTCCACTGCAGAGGCACAGAACAGGGCAAAATTGGTGACCTGAACAGCCTCATTTTTGACAAACCAGTTATACAACATACCGATATTATCCGATATTTATGGATAGATGAATGGAATACCCCATTTGGTATATTGAGTATATATTGAGAATACTGTATTTATACAATATTCAAATGTCAGGAAAATGCAAATGAATCGAAGAACGATTGGAATTTCGACCACAAAGATGGGAATATCACCACCAAGAATGGGGTAAATGGTTTCGAAAAAAGGTTCCAGGGAAATATGTTGCTTCTTTTCCGTGTTCAAGAGAAGTCATGCCAAATTTATGATTGGTGTGGAAATCAGAAACTGGGCTCAAATGAGGGTTGACATGAACATGTGATTCCATAGGATATCATAGGACTGGTTTCATTGACATCTTGGACTCTGCGTCCCGTGCCCATACTTGAGTGATGATGGTTCCACTAATAGCCATCATAGTCATAGTAGACAATCCGATGTGATACAATTCTACTGCAGTATTCTCAAGAATGATGTCTCTTTAAACCCAACCCTTCTGATGATGGAATCCTTTTGATCGTAGTAGGTGGAGCCTCTTTTGAGTTCATAAAATAAACAGACATGATAATGCATGGATCTTAATAGTAATGGTTTCCACGCCGGCACCAGCACATGGATTCACAATATACATCAAAATACATCAAAATACAATCGTTGCAGCTATCTGCAGCTATCTGCAGCTTACCCGACCAGGTGGCTTCAGCTCTGACGGCTCAGCACCTGACCCGCTTCCTTGAGTTCCAGGCAGGACGAGTGACCTATGTGACTTGAGGGAAGGCCTGTTGAATTCGTTGGCATCTTAAAAGCCAGAACATCTAAGCCGTAGCTTCCCGCTTCCCAAATCTGTTCATGCAGGTTGTAACCCTTCTTTGAATGGAAGTGTGCATTCTCCAGTCTATGCATGTCCATGCCATTTTTTCAAAATTTCAGATACACAACCAGGAGTGAAGCCATGTTCAAAAGGCCACCAGACTACCTTTGCTGTCAGGCTTCCGTGCGACGTAGAAGATGAGCCTGTCATGGCGTTTCCACTTGATCTTGGTTCTTTATTGGCATTACTGGTCAATGTGTTACTTGCAAGCCTTAGATACTGACAATATAGAGACAGGTCGGTTTCGTCTTCACAAACGTGAATATTGCTGAATTGGCTATGGGTCTCTGGATTCAAAGGATTAATTCTGTTGAATGATGGACACACCCACCGAGGTATGAAATTAACGGCATTAAGGCAGTGTTGCAGTACAGTGTTTGTGGCTGGCGACAGTTGCGGGAGTTCAGGTCTAGGACCTGCTGCAAGAGCAAACGCATCATGCCAGCAGGATTTCCGTGACCAACAGTGTCAGGAAATCAGATATCTTTTGGATAATCAGTCGTGCTGTCACAGGGCACGTTTGACCTAGAAATGATTCAGTCTGCGCTCCATTGGATAATTTTTCTCTCAATCCTGCTGTTAGCGATAGTGTAAAGGGGACCCCGGTCTATCGTGGGATCCTTTTCTTCAAGTGAAGAGAAACGCATTGCACGAAATAGGATATCGATTTCAATCACTGCCATTCAGGTAAGTTGATGTCGGGTTGACCGGAAGTAATCTGTTTGTTGGCAAGGAGCCACTTTTGGGCACGACTAGCTTTTCGGCTTGAGAATTGCCAATGGAACGCAAGTTCACATGCCTGCGTGCCCATTCCCAGCAGGGAGTTTTGATCAGCTAAAATTTGCTCAAATAAAAGCAATATCATGCAATATCCAAACACTTGCAAAGGTTTGTGTACTAATCTCAAGCGCCACGACATCGAGTCGTTTTTTGTTGCTGAGACAGAGCTTGTACATGCTTGTAGCTTGTACTCGTATCACGGTCGTCCAAAACCACTGTCAAATGTCAACAAGTTTGTTTACAGTTACAGTTCTCATGAATCTTCTTTCATTGCCATGGACACTTTCAGCGTTCTTACTTGTTGCAGCTGCAAAGCAAGCTCCGGCAGCGCTGGAAGCATCATACAAAGAACGGATCGAACAGTTGCTGAACACTTCTGCAACCCTAGCAGCACGCCATTTGTCAAAGCGATTTTCGCTTACCACCAATCTCTTCAGTGGGTATGAGTTGGAGTATGGAAAAGGAAGCAAAGCCAAAGCAGCCAAGTGGACCCATGATTGTTTGGGCATAGCGACCTCAAGAGATTCTGTAGAGAACTGCGTTCTTCGTCAATTGCAGGCCTTGACCGCACTGTGTGATGTGCCCATGACCGCTGATAGCAAGGAGATTGCAGAGAAGCACTTAGGGCATTTACTGCGAAGCCCAGAGATTCCAGAGTTGGCCATGAAGCTTCAAAAGATGTCGGGAGCTTCAATATTTCTTGTTCGGAAAGAACCTGACGGGGATCCTGGGGATATGGATGCTAGTCCAGCCATTCAAGCAAGTATGCTGATGGCAGCGGTGCGATGTGGCCAAGCTTTAGGTCAGAAGCAGCACTTGGATGACGCGGAATCTGGGTTTTTGTCAGAGCAACTTGTTTGCTTTTCAATGAAAGACTATTCTTAGAAAATCTTAGATATTTCAATGAACGCATTTCTTGATATTTCTTGATATTTCTTGTGGAAGATGTTCAAATCTAATCGCTGAGTTCAGACTTGAAGCGTCCCAACTTTCCGGGTGAAACTTTTAGCAGATGCTAGTAGTAACACTAGTAGTATACTAAAGTTACTAAAGCAATGTTTGCCCGACTAGTTTCAGCCAGGCTTTGGCATTGAACTCAGAATCCATCGCTTTGCACTAGAAACAGCGGCCTGAAATGTCAGGAGTCGTGGTTTCTGGGCTTGAGCACCATTTACCCAGAAGACATGTGGAAAAAATCCTTCACTTCCTTTCATCGCTCAGCAATGACCTGGGAATCCTTGGCGGTGACTGCTCTTCACATTGGAAAGGACTCATCCTTCCACCAGGGCCTTGAAGAGTGCCTTGGACCCTGTAACATCAATTGACCAAACGTGTCAGGGAACGGACATGGCCACATGGCTTTTCAGAAATGACACAAACATGAGCTACTGCAAGCGATGGAACCTTCCCAAATAGCGATACCCCCGTTGAAGGTTATGTCATACCTGGCCACATACTAGTGCATGATTTTCTTTATGCAAACGTATGGTAAGCGATAGGACTTCCCAAATTTGTTGATGTCCTTTTTCATGAACATTGAGTTTCTGAGATTGTTCAACTGAGAAAGCTAATAGAAACACCCATGGTCCAGGTGAATTTCAATTTTCTGCAACCTCGGTTCCACTCAAAGCTTTCAGGTTGAGATTTTATCCGTACCAAGGTACCTACAGCGTTTTGAGATTTTTCTCCGGGACACTTGGGAAGAGAACAAAGAGCACTGGTCCTTCGCTTCTGCAAGGGCGCTTGCTGTCAGATGGTTCTCGACAAAGAAGAAAAAGGCCACCTGGCGATTTCGAGTTGAATAGTATTGTCGGACTTCTTTCAACTCATGTTTCCAAGGTTTAGTTGCTCAAGGACTCCCAACCTCACCAGCCATTGAAGCTTGTTTCCTATCGCCCAGGAGAGGGTGAAGCTGAAACAGTGGGCTGTGGAACACGTGGACCGTTTTCTGGGCACCTTGCTCGCAAGTTTCAGGGATTTTGAGCACTCCATGATTCCTTTAATTCCTTTGGTACGCTGCATGTGGAGGCAATTAGATTCCAAGACCTTCCTGTAGCATCCTGTAGCGGGGTTGTGTCAAACAAAACACTTGTATTCACTCTTTGCAAGCCAACTCAGGTAGATCGCAGGTTCATCTTACGGACGGCCCGAATGATCGAATATCCAAGGGCATTCTGGCTAGAATTGGCGGTTCTCGATACACCTGTGGGCCTTTACAGGGCTTGGCATCCTTGGCAGCCATCTTGAAAGATGCCGAAGTGATTCAAGTGGTACTTCAGCTGATGGAAAAAGATATCACTCGCTACCAGATCCAACCATCCAATCCAGGCCCCATTCGAGGCCCCATTCGAAAGCCGGCTGACCTGTTGGGCCTGTTGGGTGGTTTTTACAGGGATGATGATCAGCTCCAGTTGGAACACCGCAAGACATTGCGGGTTGATGACACGGCCATGTGTCTTATAGCCATTACTCACATGCTTGAAACGTTGGCTTCCATTAAGTCTGTGGTGGTCGATGGTGCTCGAGAGGATTTGTAATTGATCGTTGAAAAACGAGCTTGCACATGCGCTTTGCCATTGCCATGGTGCTCACTCTTTGGACAGGGTTTTTGACCTTCTCAAGTTGCTGGATGACTGAGATTATGTGTTCTTTGCCAACCATGTTCTGAACCAGCACCTGGTTGCGGCGCCCTATCTCCTGTCTACATTGATTCCCGAAGTGCGGAGCGTGTTTTCAGCTTATTTTGTGCATATGCCCCTGGATATCGACTTGACAATCAGATGTGCCCTGGCTATTTGCCAGCAGGCTTGAACACTCACTTATTAAACTTGACCATGATTCCATTGTTCATGATGCTAACTTGATACAGACGATTACAGTGCTAGTGCCAACGAGCAACGAGATTGTGGCAAGACTTTGAATACAAGTCTCTATGTTGAAGTTGAACACCTTTTCCTTCTAGTTCTACAGCTTGATGTTCAGCCCCTCCAGTCTTGCCGTGCCAAAAGCTGACGGTATTTTTTTTGCGCCTCGCAATTGTGCTCGCATTCCTGCCTTGGTTTGAATTCATGGCTGACAACAAGCTGGTAGCCTCCACTATTGCTGGAAGGCAGTACAGGCAGATTTGCATACAGAGAAGCACAGGAGCACATAACATTCTTTCACTGCTGAATCACGTAAGATGAGTTCACACTTCACAGACCCTTCCAATCATGAAAGATCCTATTTTGAACACCGATCAAGATTTACTGACGCAACATTTATCAACATCAAGTGAAAAATTATGTACAAAAAGTCACAGTAAGTTGCATAGTGAAAGAACATGAAAGATAATGGGAGGACAAGACGACACTGTTCTGAAGCCTTGTTTGGTCCATCTATTGACCGCTCCATTACTGCACTGTTGATTGGCGCGGTCAGAGATGACAGCTTCAAGCTCATCAGGCCACACTCTCAATGTCGGTTCTGGTGATCCAAGAAGAACACACTAGATCACACTAGAATGTCAGAAGCCCTGTCAGGAAAATTTACTGTACCGATTATGAAGGAACTCTATCACTTTATTTGTAAAAACATGATTGTAATAGGAATAATTTCGGATCTTGAGCCGTAGCGTGGCACGGTTCGATCAGACGATCAATGCATCCTCTTGTGTTCTTGCACATTGCCGAGGCAGTTTCGTGCTTTCAGCAGGTGAGCTTGCACCCAACGCAGCAAGGAACTTAATCAGCTAATATCAGCTATATAGGCTATATTAGCGGCTATATGTCACCTGCCAAACCTGTTCGGTCATGGGTTCCCTAAGGTGGATCTTTGGAAGTTGGTTCTTAGTGAGAAGAGCAGGGCATGGTGTGGTGCATTTGCAGCACTTTTTGATGGATGATATCAGTGGTGTCGCGCAGATACCGAAAAGTGCTGAAGAGCCAAGGCCTTGGGCTCCCCAGTGCCATTGCAGCTCTTCGTCTTATTTTGCATTGGTCTGCGGCCCAATTCTCTGGGGGACTAAGAAGTTTTAATATGAAGAAAAGTCCGGATGCGATGTTTTATCATGTTTTATCATATTTTATCATGTCTTATCATGTTTTGCACAATACAGAAGATATGGTCTGGGTTCTTCGGATTTGAAGGGCCGGTTGCAAAAGAAGGTTCAGTTCATTTGCGACTGGCCATGCAGAGAACACATCAAGCTTGAACTGACGTAGACTCACCAAACTTGCCAAAACTTGAGCAGCTGCGGCTAAGCTTGAATGATCTCAAATGAAATGTAATCACCATCTTGACACTTGGGTGGGGACATCACAAGACTGTACATAGTTCTGTATGATCATTTGCTGATTGGAGGCTCACACCGGACTAACGTTGGCACCAGCAGAAGAGAACATGACTTGACTAGAGATGTGCTTCACTTGAAAATCCAGCGGTTTGATTCGTCACACCGTATGAAAGTCACACGTGATCGGAAGCACTTTTGCTTCAAAACTAATTTCAATCTGGATTTTCATGATTTTCATGGACACCACAAGGTTCTTTACAGGAAGTGTGACCGAGGCTTCAGTGGATTCCTGATCCTTTGGCTGCAACGCTCTCAGCTTGTGCCGCCTTGCCGCCTTGCCGCCTTGCCGCCTTGCCGCCTTGTTCCGCATCTATCCGTTTCCAGGTTGAACCTCACGACCGTCAAGGAGACGAGTAGCGTGTTGCTCCGCATAGTGGTGGTGAAGTGCTCAGGGACGTGTGACCAGGTTGAATGGCTAAAAAATGAAAGGACCTTGCTGAGAGATAGGACGCAGCGCCTTTTGAGAACAATTTTCTGAGGACAACTTTGGTTCAGCAAGATACAAACTTATCAAAACTTACAGATTGCGAAGTAACATGAAGTAACCTTAGCAGCTAGCCTTAGGAATAAACAGATACCTTGCAAAATATTCATGTACAACAAGTACTGGTTGCACACTAACCCACGCATTAAATTAACATGTACCAAGTATATAGATACACTTTGCGGGATATGCACATTAAGCGTACATAATTGTACAGCAGATCAATGCCGCGAGGAGCAACAAGGTGTACTGGTCAGTAGATGGGGGCTGAGGTTGTGGCAGTTTCCTTTGTGCTGATGGCAGCTTGGTGCAGAGTGATCCAGGTTCCGGAGAGACAGGTTTTATCGGATCATATTGAATGATTCTGAACTTCTTATCCTCCTTGAAGCCCTATGGAATGGAACAAGCCATGGAATGGATCATTTTTCAATTTATATACTCTTTTTGGATATACTTAAGGCAAAAGGCAATTGTTGATATCAATGGACACAAATTGAACAATTTTCTGCAAGACATAAAGGGCGAACTCTTGTTGGCTAGAATAGTACAACAGATTGCAACAGATATCGAGGTATTTACAGACGACCTCTGGCCCGGATAACAAAATTAAAAAAGCAAAACAATTATGTAAACATATAGTATATTGTACTATATATATATATCTATATATATATATCTATATATATATATATTGTATTATTGAGGAATCATGAGCTAGAAAGGTAAATAAAATTGAAAAAAAATAGAATTATTTATTTTAATTATATTTTCCGTAAATTTTAACATATTCCGCAAAGGTAATATATATATACATATATTTAATATATTACGCAAAGGTAATATCTATATTATGCAAATATGGTTTTAAATAATATATCATATATAATGGTTCTAAATTATTTATAAGGAAAATATATATATATTTGAAATTTAATATTAATTATTAAAATATGTGGTTAATATTAATTTAAAATAAATATATTTAATTCCTATATTTATTTTAAAAATATATTTTACGAAATTAACAAATAATATATTTTAATATTACTATGCTTTTGGCGCCCCTGATTCCCTCTTTAGGGGGTAAAAAATATAACATATTTTATTATATTTTTATATTCCCCCTAAAAATATGGGAATTTGGGGGACGAGGTAAAAAATATAATATAGGCAATGAACGGGGATATACCTGCTATGTTATATTGCCCCCCCTATGAATAGCTACGAAAATACTTAGGGGGCGGGTCGACCCTAGGATATAAAAATTATTTTTTTGGGTCCTTCCCCCCTACCCTGCCTTATAACCCCCCTATAGCTCTATATAGCCCTACTATAACTTACATTAACTTACTATATCCTCCCCATTCATCCCCATTCTATATTTTGAATTATTCTGATATATTCTTATATTATATATTAAATACCCTAAAAATGTAATATATATTTTTTAGGTTGGGAATTGGATATTATAATTTTTTATTTAAATTACTTAAATCTACCTAAAAAATGTAATATATATTTTTGAGGTTTATTTTTATAAATTTGATTTATAAATTTGTTTATTTAGCCTATAAATATAATGTAATATTTTTATATTTACTTTATAAATTTGGGTAAAACAACCTACATATATGTGGATATATATGGTATATAGCTAGGGTCCCGAAACTCTGTATAATGGTATTTTAAAAATGTATATATTATAAAATAAATATTATTATTTTTAAATATATTTTAATTATTTTGAATTGAAATATAATTTATTTAATATAATTTTTTATTATATAAAATTATATATAATAAAAACACATATTATTAAATATTATTTTTAATTAATAAAAAAATAATAAAATTGGGAAATTTTATTTTTATTGAAAAAAAAAATAATAAATATAAGAATTTAAGGGTGATGGAAAATTTTAATATTATTGAAAAATTTTTAATGAAAATAGAAATTTAATGGTAATGGAAAAATTTATAATATATAATAAAAATATTTTTAATTTATAATGTATATTTTTTTGGGTTTGGGTAATTTATGGGGTTTGTGGGTAATATAATTATTTATTTAATTTATTTTTTGAAAAATTAATATTTTTAATATTATTATATTTTTTATTTATATATTTTATTTTTATTTTATTTTTAATTTGAAAAAAATAAAATAAAATAAATAAGAAAGGGATATAATATATTTTTATATAAAATTTGGTTGGGGATAAAAATATTTTGGATATATAAATTTATATATTATGTTTTTTTACGAAATTTAGCTACTAGGCTAAACGATTTTTTTTTTTACGAATTTACGAAATTAGCTACTAAAAAAGGGTGGACGTAGATGAATTTTTTAGGGTTATGTATTAGGTAGTAATTGGATGACGAAGGTATATTAATTTCCCCCTGGTCCGTCCTCCGAGGTACATTTGGGGAAATTGGAAAAATCTAGTAAAATAATAGAAAAATGGAGTAAAATATTGGGAAAATCGTGTATTTCGGACCTCAACCGCGACTTCCAGATCGCAGTGGGCACTGCCGGACCTCAACGGGAAGAATGTCAGAAAAAATGTCAGATAGAATGTTAAAAGATATGTCAGATACAATACCAGAAAAAATATCAGAAAGAATATCAGAAAATATACCAGACAGAATGTCAGAAGATATACCAGAAAAAATATCAGAAAATATCAGAAATAGAATGTCCGAAGATATACCAAATAGAATGCCAGAAAATATATCAAAAGATATACCAAAACATATGCCAGAAGATATACCAGATAGAATGCCAGATAAAATGTCAGATAATATGTCAAATAGAATGCCAGAAGATTTACCAATAAGAAAATATATAAATATTATGGTGGGAATCACATGAAATCAAATATTTTTTTTAATAATTATACTTAATAATATTTTTATTATTTTTATTTCCCACCTGCCAGGTGAGGGATTTTATCAAAATTATTCTCCTCCTCGGCTAGTTGTCCTCCTCCACCTCGTCCTTATCCTCGTCCTCCTCCTCCTCCAATTTTTCCTCAATTATGTTTATATAAATTTCCACCTGTACTTCCGCCTTGCCAATTCTTGGCCAAGCTCTTTGCCAACTTCCCAGCTCAGTGTGCACTGCTGGACCTCACTCTGGGACCTTCCCAGCTCAGTGTGCACCGCTGAACCTCAACTTGGGAGCTGCCCAGCTCAGTGCACACCGCTGGACCTCAACCTGGGACCTGCCCAGCTCAGTATACACCGCTGGACCTCACCCTGGGACCTGCCTAACTCAGTGTGCACCGTTGGACCTCAACCGGGGACCTTCCCAGCTCAATGTACACCGCTGGACCTCAACGGCCAGATAGAATGCCAGAAAATATACCAGATAAAATGTCTCAGCCAGAAAATATATCAAATAAAATATCAAAAGATGTTCCAGATAGAATACTAGAAGATATACCAGATAGAATATCAGAAGATATGCCAGATTGAATTCCAGAAGGTATATAAATAAAATACCAGATAAAATATCAGATAAAATATTACAAAATATATTAAATAAAATTCCAGAAAATTTGTCAAATAGAATGTCAGAAAATATTCCAAATAAAATGTCAGATAAAATACCAAATAAAATGTCAGAATATATACCAAAATATATATTAAATAATATATCAGAAAATATACCATATAAAATACCAGAAGATATGCCAAAAAATATAGCATAAAATATGTCAAATAAAATACCAAAAAATATATCAAAATATATATTACAAAATATACCATATAAAATAAAATATCAAATAGAATACCAAAAAATATATTAAAAGATATATCATAATATATGCCAGAAAATATATCAGATAAAATTCCAGAAAATATACCAGAATATATATCAGAAGATATGTAAGATAAAATGTCAGAAGATATGTCCGATAGAATGTCAGATAAAATGTTAGATAGAATGCCAGAAAATTTGTCAGTAAGAAAATATATAAATATTATGGTGGGGATCACACGAAATCAAATAATTTTTTTGATAATTATTCTTAATAATATTCTTATTATTTTTGATTCCCACCTATTAGGTGAGGGATTTTATCAAAATTATTCTCCTCCTCGGCTAGCTGTTCTCCTCCTCCTCCTCCTCGTCCTCGTCCTCGTCCTCCTCCTCCTCCAATTTTTCCTCGATTATATTTATATCAATTTCCACCTATATTATTTTTATTTCCCACCTGTCAGGTGAGGGTTATTAGATTTTATCAGAGTTATTTTCCTCCTCGGCTAGCTGTCCTCCTCCTCCTCCTCGTCCTCGTCCTTTTCCTCGTCCTCGTCCTCGTCCTCCTCCTCCTCCTCCAATTTTTCCTCGATTATGTTTGTATCAATATCCACCTGTATTTCCGCCTTGCCAATTCTTGGCCAAGCTCTTTGCCAACTTCCCAGCTCAGTGTGCACCGCTGGACCTCACCCTGGGACCTTCCCAGCTCAGTGTGCACCGCTGAACCTCAACTTGGGAGCTGCCCAGCTCAGTGTGCACCGCTGGACCTCACCCTGGGATCTCCCCAGCTCAGTGTGCACCATTGGACCTCAACCGGGGACCTTCCCAGCTCAGTGTGCACCGCTGGACCTCAACCTGGGACTTGCCCAGCTCAGTGTACACCGATGGGCCTCAACGGCCAGATAGAATGCCAGAAGATATGCCAGATAAAATGTCAGAGCCAGAAAATATACCAGATAAAATGCCATAAAATATACCAAATAAAATAACAAAAGATATACCAGATAAAATACCAGAAGATATACCAAATAGAATACCAGAAGATATGCCAGATAGAATGCCAGAAGGTATACAGATAGAATGCCAGATAAAATATCAAATAAAAAATTTAAAATATACCAAATAAAATCTCAGAAAATTTACCAAATAATATATTAAAAAATATTCCAGATAAAATATCAGATAAAATACAAAAAAATATATCAAAAAATATATCAAAAGATATGTCAAATAATATACCAGAAAATAGATCAAATAAAATACCAAAAGATATGCCAAAAAATATACCAAAAGATATGTTAGATAAAATACCAGAAAATTTACCAGAATATATATTATAAAATAACAAATAAAATTCCAGAAAATTTATCAAATAATATGTCAAAAAATATACCAAATAGAATCCTAAATAAAATACCAAAAAATATATCATTCAATATATCAAAATATATATCAGAAGATATATCAGATAAAATTCCAGAAAATATATCAAAAAATATATCAGAAGATATATCAGATAGAATTTCAGAAAAAATATCAGAAGATATGCCAGATAGAATGTCAGATAGAATGCCAGAAGATTTGTCAATAAGGAAATATAGAAATGCCATGGTGGGAATCATACGAAATGATATAATTTTATGTTTATTTTTATTTTTGATTAATATTTAACACTATTTTTTTTTTTTCTCGATTATTTTTTGTCATATCTTAATTATTATTTTTTATTAATTTAATTCTATTTTATTTTTCTTGTTTTTTTTTATTTTTTATTTTTATGGTTTATATTTTTTTAATTTTATTAATAATATTATTAATAATATTATTTTTAATATTATTATTAATATTATTATTAATATTATTTATATTTTTATATTTTATTTTGTTAATATTATTAATATTATTAATATTATTAATATTATTAATATTATTAAATTGCAGAAGGCGGTATGCCGCAAGGGATTTGTCAGACGCTCTCCGAGCGCAAACAATTGTGGGCCGCGAGAATAAACATATTATTTTTGGAACTTTTGCAAAGTGTAACTTTGGGGCGCCGAGGTGATTCCGTCAGTGTCGCTAAGTGCGGCTCAAGTTGCCAATCCTTTTTTGTGCAGGTTGGGGGGCTCTGCCATGTGGCGCAC
>Ga0126342_10008834_pt1 | contig 18046 bp, 16 predicted proteins | sample Cyp1metagenome_FD_92528 | JGI IMG/M metagenome (GOLD analysis project Ga0126342, IMG submission 92528) | Coral microbial communities from Lord Howe Island, Old Settlement Bay, Australia - Cyphastrea 1 metagenome | ecosystem: Host-associated > Invertebrates > Cnidaria > Coral ... | reverse complement strand
CAGCAGGAGGGTGTGCAGGTCCAAAAGAAGGGTAGCCATCTCCAAAAGAATTGTACTAAGGTCCAGTAAAAGTGCCCAGGTCCAAAAGAAATGTAACGAGGTCCAAAAAAAGTGTTTTCCGAAAATATGCATTCGTCACGGGGTGTCACGGGTTCGTCACGGTCTGTCACGCACAACCCAAAAGTAGATCCTAACAAATTTTGACATATTGGGTCTTTTAATCATTACTGTTGCCTAGACATCCAGGAAAGTCCGACAAAAATCCGATAAACATATATAAAAATCCGATAAGTATATGTTTTTGGGCATTGTCAGAAAGTACCCTGGTGGGACCTACTTTGCCGATACTGCCCTATTTGTCTACTTCCATCCTCAGGGTATATTATTCTAATCAACATTGTTATAGATCCAACGGGTTTATTATTGTTTGTGTTCTGGGTCTCAAAGTCCGGATTAGTTGAAACATGGGCGGTGTCGACAAGATTTGCTGGAGACTTGACAAATAGGGCCCGAAATCAAAACCACAAACTCAAAAGTTGAGTAGTGAACAGTGATCAAGACTCAGTTTGATTTCCATCGAAAGGACTTTCAGCATTCAGTTCCAGGAAATTTGGAGGATCCATAAACCAGGAAATCGAAGAGAATCCGTTGCAAAGTTTTTCGGATTTTGCTCCACCACATATCTCATCAGTTTCCAGCAAAATCATCTCGCGTTCCCAGGTACTGATGGCGCAGTACATCGAATTTGTGGCGGATCGGCTCTTGGTTTCCTTGAACCATCCCAAGATCTTTCACAGTTTCTCAATGCTGAAACTGGCCAGAAAGTGGTTTTTGTTTGGCTCAGGCCTTAATTCATGTATATATATATATATAATAAAAGACTATAAAAGTGCATATTGCGGTACATGTAGATAGCATTTTTGGGGAGATGAACATCCAGCTGTTTTTTCATTCGCAAACCAGGACATTGATCGCCATATTCCACAAAAACTCCGCGCGTTCCAGGTTCGAATCCATTCGACTGGATGGAGATGATCAGTCTGCAAGGGAAGACCAACTTCTTCGAAAAACGTGTGGGGGAATATCAGAAAGCTGGCGTCATGGCCACCATGAACAGCATCAACACTGACACAACTGTGCCGGAGACGGAGAAGCACCACGCGTTTTGATGCTTGGACTGCTTGGAAAAAATCGCTGATGATCTGTGTACATCCAGATGTTTGGTGGGTTTTGTGATGGGGTGTTTAATCATAGACGTAGATGTTCTATAGTTTATTTCTGTCTAAATTGATTTACCATTGGACTTACCTCATATCAGGTACAAAAAGGTGAACTTTCAGAGGAAAAAAACGATTTACACCACCAAGCAAGCGGTATGCCCCAGTCGAAGGAATGAATGGCCAGGTATTCTGCTCTTGATGCTTGCTCCCTCCAAAACGGCTACCGAATATTTATTTCAAACTGACGTCCTGTTTAGACTTGACTGAACATGTTTATCTATGCAGTGGAGGCCATGCTTGGGGCCCTTTCAGAGACAACATGCTGATGAGACCAAAGTCTTAAAGCTCACAATCACGAGGTCTTGATGCTGATTTCTGAGGACATGTGACCCTCTCTTGACCCAGAAACATTGGATTAACGCTTAAGCATGTTGAGATATTGCCACATGTTTTTGTACTGTTACATTGTGTTTACATATTTGTTTAACCATGGCTATGGTTAGCTACTGCAGCAACCCCGAAGCGTGGAAGCGCATTGTTTTTTTTGCCAAAGTCTCACGATGCGTGAAACTTTGTGATCGCTCGGGAGTGGATTCCCGGATGGGTTCCTTTTCTAGAACAGCGATGACAGCTGTTTGGCCATTTCAGTGTAGAACGCTATCGTGGTTTGTTTTCGTGCTTCTCTGGGAAAGTAGACCTTCGCCAAATTCTCGGATTAAGTGTTCATCTTCCCGGCCAAAGCGCGCATGCAGCAAGTATACAGCCACAAAAAAAGCTACTGCAAGTATACAGCCACAAGTATATTATTCTTTTTAGCCATATAGCCATTTGGCAGTTATGTCATTCCGATTCGCATCCCCTCCTGTTTCGTTTGGCGGGCAAGCTGCCAAGAAACGCGATCGCCAGTGAGATCAAATGCAGCGGCAAAACCCGAGGGGATTTGGCAGGTAAGCCTAAGCCTTGGTCTGGTGACAAATAGATGAGATTTGATTTGAGCTGGCAAAATAAAAAAAATGAGGCTTCAGTATCATTATACGTAACGCTTGTCCAAGCTTAGCAACGCATTTGGTTGCATTCGTTTGGCGTTTGGCGATACTGGAGAATATTGGGAACTCTTTCTTGGTTTTCCCACTCACATGATATGAAAAGAAGGTGCAAGACTCAGAAATCAAGGTGAGTTTGTCTCGTACCCAATTCCTCCCAAACCGTACCATTTTGGAATGGGAAATCTCGTCAAAATCACCAAATGTCCTGCTAGAAGAAGTCAATCAATCTTGGACTCTTCGCCATTGCCATGCCAAGAATCCGTTTGTTTGTTGGTGATATTTGATCTCATTGTCCCAGCCTGTACAGTGATTTTCAGCCGACTCTGGGCGCGGTCAAAAGGTCGGATCTTGGTCGGATCTTGGTCGATTTTGCGAGGGAAAGGTTGATGAACCAACTCCAAAAATGGAGGTTTGAAGAGAAAAATTATGGTGTTTCAGCAGATGAATACCGCAATCGTACTACGTGAATCTCATGAAATCTGACGAAGTATATATTGTTTGTTCCAGTTCTATTTGGAATAACGATCCCCAAGTGACCTTTATGTTTTTGACGGTGGATTAAAGGAAACATCAACACATTCCACATTCGATGTTTATGGGACACTATGGGATTCGCCCTCATGATGGTGTTTGATGGTTCATAAAGCCTAAATCTTTAGTATCGGCCAAATATATAGATCCTTTTCCCTCTCAACACACATCATAGTTCATTTTCCCTCAAGTCCAGCACAGGCAAAGCTGTCAAGCGACGCCCGAAGGATGCTGATACTTCGGCTATGAGGTTGGAACGGTTGGGTACATGATCACTGGATTCCCAGGTGCAACCCCGGAGGTTGGCACAAAACATGATCATAGTTGAATTGGGTTTCTCTCAATCATTTGCGACATCACCAGATTCGATGGTTGATCTTATGTTTCCAATTAACATGATCATGGTGATTTCATGGGTATAAGAGGTATAATACGGTATAACGGTAAAACCATGAGTAACCATGTATATCAGTCAAACCCACTTCAATGGCGTAAAATCTATTGGTGGATGGCTGGTTGGTGGAATAATTGGATCATTGCATATATGATCGACAGCAAATGGCCGACCCACACCCCGCAAATGATGGATGAGACGATCATGGTCATGGAGATGGTCATGGAGAATGATGTGGCAGAAACATGAAACATAGTGTGAGATCAAAGAATATACCTGAGGTATTTGCCTTATTGAAGTGGAAATCTCGTCAATGATGGTTGATTGAGGGTTGGAAGAGCCCCCAACTAGCAGAATCCACTCCCAGGTATCTAAGCTTTTGTAAAACCCCGGTTGATGTAGGTCAAATCATGTCAAATCCATTTCTCAGTCCGTGGTGTCAGGCGTCCCAAGCCCGAAGCCGTCGCACCTGGCATGTTGACCGTTGACGGATGGATCGGAGGGGACAGAGGGGATGGGAGGATCAACGAGCAACGATAGCAACGGCGCCAACAAAAATGAGGGCCAGTCACATAGTGATGGTTGGCTATAGGGTTTTGGTCAGGATTAGCTAAGTTTAGTTAGGATTGGTTGGTTGGGCGTGTTTCATGTCATTTTTTGTTGATCTTGTTTTTGTTTGGGAATTATGATCAACATTTGTCAAAATCTAGTGCCAGTGGTTGAGCTGGGTTTGTAGAAGGAAACAGTGTGCAAAGCCAACCAGTACGAATGGTGCATCACTCTCATTCTGTCATCATAAATATGTGTGTATCTGTATATGTATTGTACACGGTATATTTAGATATATTTAATATATTAATACATCAAATGTATCCCCACCCCTAGAAAGGAATGAATGCAACAATGACACATAAACCATGTATGTAAAAAACAATGTGAAAACATACATATATCATGACACTAAACACCCACATTTATATAATCCCAAATTTCTGGGTAATGATTGATGTTTGCCAAAAAGCCAAAGCCTTGTTGCTGTCTCCTCTGTTGGTCCAGGCCGCATTTCCTCCATCACAGCCGCTGCCTACCAAGGAGGTTGCAAAGCGAATGTGGTAGATGTTGCTAGTCAATCCAATCGTATTCAAATTAGGATGGGACATGCATGCGGTTTAAGGAACCATTTTTTTACTGGTTTTTGCAATTCTCTCTGGGGATTAGCAGTTTTAACGACTAAACAACGGGGATTAACCAAGAACTCAGGGGATTTAATGGGTATAAATCGTGAATGACTTCATACCATGGCTGGATATGATTGGGGGATCAGCTTCCAAGTGACAGCTGCTGGCCATTCTTGATGTGAAGAGCAGGGGTAGAGAGTTTTGACCAATCTCCAAACGCCTATCTCAGTAAAGATTCCGCGGGCTTGGAGGCCTTTAGGATAGCAACTGTCTGGGTAAAACTTGATTAGTTTGTTGAATCCGTTATCGATTTGGACCTTTTGATGGACGTATTTTTTTCGCACCAGACTTACCTCTATTGAGAGGCCTCCAATCTGAGCTATGAACAGCTGGTGTTTCAGGTCCCCACCGTGGTACGGTGCAGTCAACCAACTGTCGCCAGGCTGCCAAAGCAGGTGGGGAAGATTGGGGAAGTCCAATTGGCCGATGATCTCAGCTATGGCAATCCAAAATGGGGCACTCTAGTGGACCCACATTTCTTGTGGTTCGTCAGTTTTTGTCTCAGTAGTGAAGCGAAATGAGGGGGAGTACCCCACGAAGATCATCAATCTTCATCAATCTGTTGACGTTGTTTGACGGTTTGTGAAGTGTTTGATGATTTTGACGGAACATGAGAATCATGAGATGGTGACATTCTGGTCATGTTTCATGATTTCCACGAGATGGCTCACCATCCACTGGGGTATCCAGTGTGCTGGCTTGGCTTGAACTTTGTTGCAAGGGTGGACTATGACTATAGGCCTTGATTGATGGCGATGAAGTTGGACTACTGTAACTTTTTTAAAAATCCAAGAGGCCACAATCATCTTAGATTGCAGCACAAACGAGAGAGGCACCAGCGTACTTAGGATTTTGATTCTGGTTGCCAGTGCAAGAGGACCATCATGCGTGCTACTAATTAGTTCCATGCAGGGAAAGCGTGATTTTGGCCTCCATGATGAGCTACTCGTGCTGGGTAAGCTAATTTTTAGACGTTATGTTTGTCTGTGATTTAGCAGCCACCCCCCTACCTCGCCATAAACAGCGCTTAAGCGGCCAAATGGCCTTACCCTCTCATGATCAGTCAACAGAAAATCTGATCATTTCAATTCATGTCATATAATTTCCACATGTTGTTTCGTGAAAGACATAGGCATGTTCTATGTCCCTTGCCATGTTGGATCTATCTACGGCTAATCGAAAGAAACGTGGCAAACCGATGGTATAAACATGTATAAACCATCCCCGATGGTCCCACATCGCCAGGAGATGCCGAGTGGGGAGCTCAGTAGTGCCCCAGCAATGGAGATCCAATCGCAAATTATCTCTGAAGAAAAAACAAAAATGAAACAACCAAAAACAACATATTCAGCTTGTGTCTGATATCAATGCTGTATAATGTTGCATATGCTTATGGATATGAAATTTAAAATACATACTACACAAATGCAAATCAATGAAAATAGAGAATCGATGAGAATCGATACCATGCTAAATTCTCCTAACGTCATCACCATCTGATTGCAGCTTGCGAAGCACAGCTGAGGTCAAAGAATCCCACTCTTCTGCAGCCCAAAGCCGCGGCCAACGCAGCAGCCCTGAGGGAGCAGATCCGCTCCAAAGTGTGGCTGGGCATAGCAGGAGTTTTTTCTTGGCCTCGATGGGGGATGATGGGGGAATATATTAACATAGTAACGATCCAAAGTAGTTTGTTTTTCTGTGAGGTAACTATAGGAGCCGTGTTCTATTGTAAACATCGCTTCTGGTAGTACTGTTGGAGGTTGCAGGTAAACTTGGTTAAAACATGCTAAACGGGTTTAAACCTTTTATATGTTGAATATTTTTGAATCATATGTCATATGGGATATAGGCCCAGTGAAAAGCATCGGCTAGCTTCAGGCATTATCCCAGTAGTAACAGAATGATTGTTGGGAATCAAAAATCAAGCAATAGATGGCCTATGGTTGCTGGTCTTTTTGAGGGCTACCTGAAATGTTGGTGACATAGTGATCAAAGCTGACTTGTGCAGAGGAAATATGAGGCAGACGAAAAGCTGAGTCTTGCAGCAGGCTCTTAGTAACAGTTCAATAACAACACTCTATCCTGCACAAAACATTGACTCATATACATTTATATACTATACCTGTTTTGACATTTTAAGCCGAATACGGGACCTGAACCACTTGAAACAATCTTAGCAGCGGTGAAACGGTCCGAAGGTTGGTGATGAGTGCAGAACCTACCAACATGGGATGCAAAGCAACCAGGAAAATGTGGAAGGGTCAGAGTCAAAGCTATGTGTTTTTGTTTGCAATAGGATTGCTTATAAAATGGCCAGCCCATGTGTGGATTTGGTACCGTTATTCTGTTGACCTAGGATCGAACGCCACTGCTTGCAGCAGATTGCAGCAACACAGGAGCTATGGATTAGGGGTGCCCTTTTCCCCAAAATAAACGCACCAGAGGAACCCTGACTGACTATGGAGTCCATGGTGGTTGCAATTTATCGTGCTTATATTTGTTGGAATTACGTGAGGTTCGGAAAATGGTCTAGGTACCAGGTTGGTAATCAAACATGGCGATGGATCATAATCCCATGGATTTTTCGATGATTTCCCAGCGAGTCGTCAACCTTTATGGCTAGGCCACGGGATTTCCCGGTTCGCAATGTTTGACGAAATGGGAGGGTAACCTTTTAGCGAGGATGTAAGGAGACATATATCCCATCACTATCCATCACTAACCACCTTGGCCAATCAGCTCCCTAATACCGGGAATTATCCCATATGAGCTCTGGGAACATTGATTCAACAAAGAACTGAGAAGATACTCACATATCTACAGTATCATTTCACCCCATAAGCTCTTTAGGACGTTGATTTACATTTATCAGCTTTGAGAGCTGCTCCCTCTTGAACATCCAACAGCAGTTTGTCTCAATAACTGGTTCTCACATTGGTGTAACGTATTTACCCCGGCCATAGAATATTCATGGGAGCCTCACTTGATCCATAAACAAACATTAGTATTCTGCAAAAAATAATTGCGGTGTATTGCCATATTTCACCATGTTTGATGGGTCAACTAAGGGTCAATGTAATTATTTCTATGAACATGGTGTAATGATGTGTAAGTAATAGTTTTTTCAGTTTCCCCATTAAATAAAATAGCCAATTTTTCATGGTCTCCCCTACCCCAATTTCCACCTCAGGAGCCGGCCGCTCCTCTTCCGACCCAGGCCGATCGGATCCGGGGATTTCATCGCAGCAGTTAACTGCGTGTTTGATTGAGTCGGTTTCAGCGGACATATATATATATATATTATATATTATATATATATTATATATATATATATACTATATAATATATATATATATATATATTATATATTATATATTATATATATATATTATATATTATATATAATATATATAATATATATAATATAATATATATATATATAATATATATATACCCTATGGATCCGAACACTGTCTAAGAAGCTACGGCTAACCCCCTAAATCATACCCCAAGTACTTCCTAAGAAGGTACTTGGATCCAAAGGGATGTGGTATAAACGATCAATGCTTGTTGATGATTATATATAATGGATCTTGTAGGCGGTTATGAACCTATAGTACTGTAGTACATTTGGGTTTGTCTCACGATTTGGAACCCCGAAATGTCAAACTTTGGGTCGCTCAGAGGCCCACGCGAGATCTCAAATCACAAGATGGTTTCCTTCAATGTGATTCAGGGCACGAAGAGAATCGAAGACCATGTGAATCAAAGTCTTAGGAATGCCAGAGTAAATTCCGTGGCTGAGATTAACAAAGCATCAACCAAACACGAAATTGCCCCAGGAGAAGTTGGAGACTTCGAAGCAGGCGGCGCAGGATGTGACTTCATGTGAGTGCATTCTAGCGACATTAAAGCACGTTGGCATGAGAACTTGACCCACAATTGGGAAGAACATGAAACAACTATGAAGAACTTATATCTTTGGCAAATACCTGAAGTACCTGAAATGAATAGAAACTGAATGTACTCAGTCTTTGAATCCCAGGTTGATTTGGGATGGACATGACCCCACAGCAGAGGTGGAAGAGGTGAAGAAAAATGGCCCCAAGAGGAAGGGCAAGAAAGATGCTGAGGCCCAGCCTGGGCTTCAGTAAGAAAACAGGTTATGCTGTGGATGGAAGACATCCTGCACCATTTGGTAACTGTTAGTAACTTTGAAACACGGTCAATAATGTGATTATAAGGAGATAAGCCATCTACCAACTGGTGCAGGATTTCGCAACCAGCAACCGTATGAGGGGATATTGTGGGGATATATACAACTGCTATGAGGTGGATATGCAACTGGATATGCAACTGTGTATGTACCCTACTATTAGATATATGGATGTGTCCAAAATGGGTGGTATACATCAAACAACAATGTGTGTGAAACACATATTAAAACATAATAAAACTATATATCAAAACACATCTCAATAATTAATGATATTACATATATATATATATTATTTATATATACATTAAATGTATAGACTATATATATATACAGATAGATTTTCGTGGTGGTTTTCCAAAGGCTGGGCACAATTTCTCGCCCAAAGAAGATCACCCCAAACGTTGACCCAATGGCTTTGATGTTTCCGGATTTTGCGAGACATGCTGTGAATCGCGAAGTAACTGACTTTTTCAAACATGAGTGTGCCTGGCAATATCTTTATTTTGGTGTTGTTGCGTAGGCATATGGTATTTCCCGTGCATGATTTGATGTTGTTTTCATCCACAACTTTTCCAAGTGTTGCTTGCAGGTCCGGAAGAAGAAGGAGGCACCAAAACAACCAGGGGAACCTGATCCGTCGATGGGTTTCTGGCCGTACAGTCTGGGATTTGTCTTATTTGATCGCCTTACACTGTAGAGTTTGCCCCTGAACATTGACTAAATGCGCTGTGTCCTTCTTGTTTTTGTCAAGCTTTTTAGATCAGCCATCGACAATGACACTGACATTCAATGGTTGACACATCGCTGCTTTTTTTGGTTACAGAAGTTTCAACAAATGTAAGACCCCGCTTGTTTGAACAGCTTTAGCCCTTTTTCTGGATGGACTCCTGGTAATTCCCAGTTTGCATTTCAAAACTTTATTTTGACCAAAGCATTGCAAGTGATGAAGACATGAACCCCACCACGGATTCTTTTTCTATAAATACTATTGTGATATATTGTGATCAATAAATGACTGGGGTTTTCATAGGTCAAAATCTATTGAATAGTGACAATTCATCAAGTATCTATTAACTATATGATTTGATACTACGTGGAAAGAAATAGGATATAGACCAATAATTACAAGATGCTAATAGACTAATTCATTATGTTTTCTGACCATGAATCCATGAATTAATCGGACCTAAACTTTTGGATAGTAATTATTCATCCCATGGGTCAAAGCCTATGATTTCCCACAGGTGGAAGTCTCAGTTTCCACAGGTGCGCGTGTCTCGTAGGGGGGGTGGACAAAATAGGTCTTAAAGGCACCGAACTATAGGTGATTTTGGTTGAAGGTAATTTGCAGTGTGTATATATATACATATATAACTCGAACTATTGCCATTGGGTCTTAACAAACACATGTAGGACATTATTTATGAACAAGGTACAACTTAGTCATATATATATGTATACATATAGTGTGTATATAGTACATATAATATGTACATATACATATGTATATATATATATGATTATACAATATATATATATGTATATATATACATATATATATTGTATAATTATATATATATATATACATATGTATATGTACATATTATATGTACTATATACACACTATATGTATACATATATATATATGACTAAGTTGTACCTTGTTCATAAATAATGTCCTACATGTGTTTGTTAAGACCCAATGGCAATAGTTCGAGTTTTAATTCATTCAGAGGGAATTAGTCCCCGTTCTGGAGAATTGTCATTACAATACATGTTTTCGTTCAGGGCGATACTCTTGTGGGTGCCACCAAAGTGACCAAGACTTGCAGTTACAGATATTTGGGTGTATATATAAATATATACACATGTCAATATATTTATATATATACATATATCTATGTGTGTGTGTTAATATGTTTGTGTTCATATACATGTGTATATATATATATTTAGATATGTATACATATATGTATCTATATGTATATGTATATGTATGTATGTAATTAAATGTAATGTAATGTAATGTAATGTAATATGATGTAGTGTAATGTAATGTACTGTACTGTAATGTAATTAAACGTAAATGTAAATGTAAATGTAATGTAATTAAATGTAAATGTAATGTAATGTATGTATGTGCATGTGTATGTATATGTAGATGTCTTTGTATCTGTATATGTATATGTTTGTGTGTTTGTAATGGATGTAATGGATGTAATGTATGAAATGTATGTAATGTATGTAATGCATGTAATGTAATGTAATGTGATGCAATGCAATGCAATGCAATGCAATGTAATGTAATGCAATGCAATGCAATGCAATGCAATGTAATGTATGTATTTATGCATATATATGTGTGTTCATAATGTATATGTATATATATATATACATGTATGTGTGTATCTGTATGTATATAAAAGTATATATATATATATATATATATGTATATGTATGTGTATATGTATATGTATATATATATATATGTATATATATATATATTAATATATATATATACATGTATTTATATATATATATATATACATGTATGTGTATATATATATGAGTTGAATACCACATAGATATATGGATGTGTATGTGTATATGTATATTTTTATATATGCACATCACACACATAAGCTTCAGTTTAGTCATTTAGTCAGATTGATTTGGCAGGGGGGTTGTCCCAAAAACAATGTCAGGTTTCCCTCCGTTTTTGTTACATGGTGCATTCCGACTTTCCATTGGTTTCACCGGTCCGCTTCATAAGTTTCTTGGATTATTACTATCTAGAATATTGAACAGCCACACGGTGATCGATGATACAACAAATGGTATAATTATCTGAAAACCCGCTAAACACATCCAAGAATTATATTTTCGATTTTTTGGACATGACTGCATTCACTAATGTTTATTGTTGAGTTTCGGTTGCTAGTTACTTCTTGGTGACTTAGTAATGTCCTCCAGCTTTACATCTTTATTGGTTTAAACTCGATCAGTCGGCCCAGGGACAGAGAACCGTGCGTGAATTTGTGTCAAAATTGTCCATTTCCATTTTGGTCTGAAAATAGGATACCTCCAAATCAACTCATTATATTTTTATATATATATATATTATAATCATCTTTTCCTCTGTGATTTGATGGCCTTAAATGGGGTATTTATATAGTACACCCATGTACACCCCTAATTCCAGTGGGACAGTTTCCTTTCCAGGTGCCAAGAAGGCCGACATGAAGAAGAGTCGTGACCCCGACGTGGAGGCGAAAAGGAAAACCACCACGGGCTTCCGGTGCTCGAAAACATGGCTAGCTGAGAATTTTCCCCAAGCTCATTCTTAGATGTTACTAGTAGCCATGATAATGGTAAAACTCATTGTGACCCATTAGATCATAGAATTCCATTAGAATTCCATGAGACTTATAGTGAATACAGTTTCCAGTGCACCATTACTATTTTATATATCCATGTGTATTCGTTATATATAGAATTGTGCATTCCATAATAATAACAATAATAATTATTTTAGTAATTATAATAATATCATTATTATGACATTATCAATTATTATGCGTAATATAGTACCATTCATATCCATTGTCATTTTTCTGACATTATCCATTATTCTGGCTAATAATAGCAATATATTATCATGCACCATCATGGCTATAGTCAGCCATAGTACTAGTAATGACTTCATCATAAAATAACGATTATGATATCAGTGATCCATTATTATTGTATTCATATGGTGACATTTTGAGTATCCATTATTATAATACTTATATTATTCCATATTATTTCATATTCCATGTTTTAACTAATTATGGTATTATTTCGTTATCATGGTTTATAGCATTCATATGTTGGTATTTAATTAATGTTATAGTATTCCATAGTCCATTATTATGCTATTGATATGGTGATATTTTGGATATCCAGTTTTATAATACTTTTATTATTCCATATTCTTCCATATTATTACATATTATAACATATTATTCCATATTCCCATTTATTAATGGATTATGGTATTATTTCGGGGAATATCCATTACAAATCATTATAATACCATCATGTATTTAGTACCGTCATAATTATTATGATAACAGTACCATCATGGTTATTATCATGGCTTGTTTAATTTCATCACAATAATATCCATAATACCATGACCATAATACCATCCACATCATAGACGCCAGGCTGCTCTGCAGAAGTTGGCCAAGACCGCGCCGGTCAGCTCCGGACGCGTGAGCGGCCCGGAGCTGCTCCGGGAGGCGCTGTGGTGCCAATGTTGGGCAGATGTTGTTTGGAATGTTTAATTGAAACCAGCAATGTTTGTAGTCTTACATTCTACTATAATTTGTATTTATATGATTTTATAGTGTATTATGTATTTATGATTATGTTTGATCATTTATACGTAGCCATTATAGCCCCATGATATACCAAAAAATTGCTACATCGCATTGAGTATTGCTGGTCAGTTATATCCACTAGTTCTATGCCCGTGAATGGGATATACTAACCAGGTGTGTATTAAAATTTCCCAATAACACAATAGTTATATCCAAGTGTTAATCATCATAAACCATGATGATATCCCCGAAAATCATCCTTTTTCATATCCCATGTATCTAAAGTACATCTCCCACTCAAATCATAGTCAATATGAAGGTTTCCCGAAATGGGGGTACCCCCAGCCATCATCCATTTTATGTTCGGATTTTCCAGTTTAACCATCCAGCTATTGGGGTACCCCCATTTTAGGAAGACACCAATAAATTCATGGTCATATCCCATGGTCATAAGGTGCTACTTAAAACACAACTGGCCATATACAGCAACCTCCGACACTACAAGTTGGTTCACTGAAAAGAGTATTCACTATAAATAGTCCATATCATCATTATGAATTGGGGTTGCCCCTATGGTCATATCCCATCTCCCAGTGGTGAACTTCAGAGGCACAAGAACTGCTCTCGCGTTTGGAAGCTGAAGATTTCCTGCGGGAGTTGGAGACCGAAGAGGACGCGTAAAACAGTTGCCGGGAAGGTGACCCGAAAAAAAGGGACGCGGTGTGGGCGGGAAAACGCTGGATTCATAGGATATTCATGGGATATTCATGGGATATTCATGGGATATATATATATAATATGGATAGTATTATGCAACATGTGGTAACAATGGGATATCATTGCATTCCGGGATATATGGTAGTAGGTATCCATTCATGGAAATGATAAGTCATAATAATTATATTGGCTGTGTGGGGGGGATGATTGAGATAGGAGATCCCCCAAGTCACGATGGGTTGTAATACTAGAATGGTCTAATGACTTGGATGATTTGGGGTACCCCCATTTTACGAATCCCCCATACAAGTATCATAATTCTTCGTAATATACATATATATATATATATTTGTATATAGTCAACTGAAACAGTTCTATATGTGGTAAAGCCAATGATGAAACTCTTCTTGGAATAGTTTTTGGTATCTTCCAAGTGATTAAGTGGGATGGTTTGTTCTCGGGATTACCACATTCGTCTCAATAGCTGATGGACATTTTAAGGTGAACCAATTTGTCGTGTACTGTATATAGCCTTGTTGATGGAAAACAATGGATTTTACGATGTATTTGGAAAGAACAAACTGTCACAGAACCCACGATGAGATTGGGACAACTAATTCTAGGGAGTCAACTTACTCCAGCCATTGATCAGTTGTTCTGGACATCTAGATCGCAGGGACCTCATGATTATCTAATTTCCATTGTCAAAAGATCTTACAGATGAGTTTTGATTCATTATGAATCTCCAAACGTGAGGTTCCAATTTGATACCTCAGTTTATTTTATGGATACTGTAAGTTAAATTACTAATCACTATGAATGGTGTTCTTCAGATTTCAAAATCCCAACTATTCTTGTGACCGTGTTCCTAAGGTTGCGACCGCAGAGTTGTGACTGACGAGTGACTAAGGGTTGGCTCCTTGTATCATCCACTTTGTCGTTAGGCACTTAAATTTACCACTTATTGTTACGGTTGTTTCTTGATTCCACTATATATATATACAGAATTAAATTATATATGCTAAGCACATCTTTATTGACCACTACGTCCGCCCAATTTTTGGGTCAAAACATCTTCCAAAGCAGATTCCAGGAGCGCGCCAAACGCGCGGCAGGCGACGGCCCGTTGTTTCAGAACCTGGCACTGGCAGCAGGGATAACCAAGAAAGATAGAAGGTACAGTAGTGTGTACAATGTGGTACCCCCCCAGTTATAAGTTAGTTTATAACCCCCATCAACTATAGATATATCTACCATAAGTCCCACTTATTGTAGTTATAAACCAACTTAGCTATCTAAGGGGCACCACTATGTAAATCTATTAGCATGTGTTTGCATTGGGAGAATAATGCATTATAATTATGTTTTAATTGATACATATTGATACTAGTAATATACAGTAATCCCCAAGAACAAAACATGGACGATGAACTCATCGGGATGATTGATGAAATTGGGTGTAACCATGGATTGAGCCATGTAGTCAACTGGATATGGATCAAGCCACCAATCATGTTGCGGCGTGTCTGAAAATGAATATATACACCTTCTGAAACTGTGAAAATTATATTTTAACACCTAGACAACTTCAAGAGCAAATAACAAACATAGACGGTCATAGACAAAGATGAATAACTATTATTTTGGAATATTTTGGGTGCCCTATTGTCAGCAAACCCCAACTGAAAACCTGTTGAATGGTTTTTGACCCATCCAAACCTGCAGACCGCGAGAGCTTGCCACCTGAACAGGCAAAAAGAAAGCCAAGAAGGCGCGCGCACGAGCGAATCTTGGCGATCTGCTTTTGGATGTTGCCAGTCAGTATTTGGGAGAGGTTCCAGTTACTAAGGTCTGAGGTTGGTAAAACGTTAACCCTTTTTGATTTGGGCGAAAAACAGATGGCACTCAGTTGCTACAGTGATTAGGGCGATGTTCAAGAGCTGGGAAAACCTTGTTTGAGTGGTTTTTTTTTCCAGATATCAGTGGAAGCATGGGCACCTTGAAATTCTGGAGCACGTCCATGGCTGTTGGGTTTGTGATTGGGCCTGAAATTTGGCATCTTGGCCGCCTTGGCCCATTCATTTGCATCATTTATCAACAACTCCCTTTCTGTTCCTACCAGTTTTGTTCACAAACATATCTCTATATAGTCGCTTGATCTTCGGAGATCACTGTTTTGAGACCACCCATGGCCGATAGCATAGTGTTTGACTATATCAATATATCAATATCAATATGATGATGATCTCATTTATATATACCACATCAATACATAGTTCTACCATGTTATACCACATCTATACCATATATATATATATATCCTATCGTATCCCGGCTTCACCATGAGAGTTGGAGCCTTGTTCCGAGGAAGGACAAGAAAGCGGAGCCAGAGAAAACTGCTCCCGTGGAGGCGAAGGGGGTCTTGCCAACACATTTGGGCGAAGTGGCTTCAAGTGGCTTCAACAGAACTCAACAAACATGAGGGGTTCATCAACATGCTGCTTGATATCGCTTCAACCAAGGCTTCAACCATTTAGTGTTGCCCACGATGGAGCTTTCACCCAAAAATGAATGCCGATCCAACTTGACTGTGTGTTTTGAAGTTCGAATGTCTCACACACCAACTCAGAACGTTTGCTGGTGAGAAAACTAGATAGAACACATCCTCAGGCACACAGGTACTAATGTGTATGTTTGCTAATCGTTTGAAGATCAATCTGGGAGTATTGACACCCGGATGCACGATTAATGAATATTAACAAAAACTTAGTATTCTTGTTTGTTGACACAAATCTGGGTATCAACATGGGAATATCACCAGAGAGTCAACGTTCATGGTCAGCTCTATTGATGAATCATGTCCGCAGTTCCTTTGGTGAATGTTCAAAAAACCACAACTCTAAACAGTCTAAACATGAGTCATGTTTGGGTCGGCCCCGGCCGGACAAATCATGACATTTCGCTACCATCCCCAGGGCCCCAGGGTGCTGAAAAAGGCGGCCAAGGGGGCCACAAAATCAGGTGACATCTCACTATCACCTTGTGTGTCAAATGATGTATTTCAGCTTCAACATGTGATTGCTGTTTAATTATGTTTAATTGATTATTACTTATGTTATCTGGTCGTATCGTCTTGTGCACCACGTTTTCCTTTCGGTTTATCTAAACTTAAATTGTCTCAGTTCCCCATTGACTGGTTGAAGTCAAACCTCACATTAGCGCTGCTTACCCTTACTGTAGCCCTTTGTTTTATTGCGTGAATCCCTACTCAATGCTAAGAGCCCTTGTTGAAGAAACTGTCAATGTATAACGCAAATTCCATTCAAGATATGGGATATGGTTTGCCCAGCTGCGTTTGATTCCGGAGGGGGAAATCGCCATGAACTTTCACCCATATTTTAATTCACAAATTGATAAATCCTTTATTCATTTGTTTCTACATTCTTAAATGCATATGTGTTTGATATGATCCCCATGTTGAGTGGTTGAATCATCTTGGATCCCAATTTCTACTGCTTTCTTCGGTTGAAAACGTTCCAGGCCTTCAGCAGCCCGCCAGCGCCGCAACCCTTGGAGGAAGTGTCCAGTGAATCGGAGGCCGGCGTCCATGTTTACCCATCATTTTTTTGGCAGCCCTATCTGCGATGGCTTCAACATCATTGAACCATATTGAAAAAAAACAGTTGGATGATGTTAGATGGTTTTTGTACTCGAAATGACCGCACGTGTGATAAATGATATAAATGTGGGTCCATTACTCCTATTCCTATCTATTACTCTTGTGTTTGGCCAAAAAGCCATCCATTGTTGCAGGTGGAGGAGAAGATCACGGCGCTGGAAGACAAGAATTCCAGCCCCTCGTCCGTGGAGGACTATCCTGTTCTCACTTTGGGGTAAATCAATGTAAATCATAGCCCGATGGTTAGTCTTTGGTATCCTTTTTCTCCATGCGCTCTCGTCTTTCTCATCCCCCTGTGCGGATCAAGACCCAATGGGGGCGTCTTGAACACTCAGCTTTCCTGGATTCAACCCCCATGGTAAGTTTAGTTCCTGAAATCCCGATGGACACCCGATGGACAAGAAATTTTCGGTTGGTCAGGGGAAAATATCATGCTTTGTGTACACTTATAATGTATCTTAATCTAACTTGCAGTGCTCAGAAGATATACCTACATATATATATATATATATCCTAGACCTTCCTTTGGTACAGAAAAATGTGCTCAATCCAAGATTTGGTACGCAAAAAATGCAAACGAGCACAAAAAAAATATAACCATAAAATCGAGCACATTTTTTTTTGGCACATGATTT
>Ga0126342_10008833_pt1 | contig 18049 bp, 17 predicted proteins | sample Cyp1metagenome_FD_92528 | JGI IMG/M metagenome (GOLD analysis project Ga0126342, IMG submission 92528) | Coral microbial communities from Lord Howe Island, Old Settlement Bay, Australia - Cyphastrea 1 metagenome | ecosystem: Host-associated > Invertebrates > Cnidaria > Coral ... | reverse complement strand
ATATGATATTTTTTAATTCAATATAATATATTATAATTCAATATAATATAATTTCATTTAATATCATATAATATAATATCAAATAATTGAATATAATATCATCTAATATAATATAATATCATATAATTTAATATAATATATAACATAATTCAATATAATATAATATAATATAATATCATATCATATAATATAATATAATTTAATTCAATATAATAAAATATAATATAATATAATATAATATAATTATATATTATGTTATGGTATATTATATTATATTTTATTATTATATATATATATTCACTTTATCTCCATTTCTGCCGCTTCATTACTGGCTTAAACTCCCACCGGATGAGACCGACACCCCTGGGACGGCATTTTGCCCGTCAGGAGAGAAACCGGCATCAAGGTGCCTTGGGAAAAGGAAGAAATTCACCACTGGAATACCAGTGGATTTAAGGGGTACCATATTAACCATATTATCATAGAATTGGATGATGGGAAAAATTACAGGAAAGCCCTATATTTGATGGTAAAAACCATGGTTTCCTGTAGATTTTCCCTTAAATCAATCCAATGATATTAACCATCGGATTTGTGGGGTACCATATTCGCCATATTGTCAGACAAAAATTGTTGATTTGGATTGCGCAATCATCGGTACCTCGTCGTTGATTTGACTGTCGCTTACGCCACCAGAGACTTTTTCAGCTCTTCTGTGGCCATCCCAATTATCTTGTTGCATCCCCGTTTGCCACCCATGCTCTTACCACGTTTGATAGCCTGGCTGATACCACCCACCACTTGTCAGAAGTTCGGGGTTTACTTCACAATTATGCTCTTGATTGCATCTCTGCAGTCATGCATGCGCCTTCAGATTTGCTTCTCAACTACGATGCAGAAAGCCTATCATATGATTCATCAGATCGGAGCCCGGAAACCTACACCACATATCCGTAAACGGACCCCGGGTCTCCAGGTATTGGTTGTCCAGAAACGGCGCACATCCCGAAGCGGCCATCAAATAATGCAGAAATGATCAGTCGGGATCCATTTCGGGTTTACCGGCAACAAACTGGACAAGTTAACCATCCAAGCAGGCAATGAATCTGTAAACAATTAGATATATGGATCCAGATGCGTACTTCCTGAGAAGGGACTCAACACTCCAAATCATACCCCTGTCATACTTCCATAGAAGGTACTTAGATCCAATATGGAATGCATATACATGTAATATGTTATGTATATATATACATATATACAGTATATAAATATATATATATATATATATGTCAAACCATGGGTCTCCCCCATTTTCTTTGGACCAGGACGCTCAGATTCCGGCGCTGACGAGCTGCGGGAGCTGCGACAGAGTGGCTTGGGTGACAACTGGGATGTTCTCGGAAAGCCTCTGGCAATTTAGCGACCCACATGTGGCATGGTCAAACATGGTGTCTGAGATGTGGTCATCCCACCATCTCAGATGGGATACCTGAAAAAACGGGTACAGAAATCCCTACCCTCTGGTTATGACTAACATAGCCATGGTATAGATGGCCCATAGAAATAGATGGTTTACCTATTAATAGCATGGTGATTTTCCATGGCTATGTTAAATAACCAGGGGGTAACATCTGGCAATTTAGCTACGGACAGTGACCATGTTTTTGTTTTTTTTTTTTTTTTCGGTAAATCATATGTAAACGAGATATTGTCCATAGCTATCTTAAAGTTCCAGAGGGTATCATGATGCATTTGCCACAATGAAATATGTTGTGCAGTAGAGACTACTATATGCATTATAAGTATATATTGTGTGGTTATATAGGTTTATTTACATATCTTATATTCGGTGGACATTGCTTCAATGACATACACTTACATGTATATAGTATATCATTTATATAATATATATATAATAATATATATATATTATATATATACATATAATATCAATATATATATATATATGCATATATATACATACATATACATATACATATATACATATATACATACATATTACATACATACATACATACATACATACATACATACATACATACATACATACATACATACATACATCCATCCATCCATGCATACATGCATACATGCATACATACATACATGCATACATACATGCATACATTCATACAGTCATACATTCATACATTCATACATTCATACATTCATACATTCATACATTCATACATTCATACATTCATACATACATACATACATACATACATACATATACTTACATATATATATATACATGTATATACATGTATAAACACATATATAGTATCATGGGTATAACACCACTACTGTATTCTTTGTATAAGTATACCGTCACCCAAATTGGGATTCCCAGTTGGCAAAGAAAAGGCATTTTGGGAGGTGTGGTCCAACCACCAACCAGATGGACATGGGGTACAGAGCCATCAAAAAATGGTGGTTTTACGGGCAACATGTTTGTGATTAATGCAGCTTAAGAAGAAAAAACATGAGGAACTGGTTCATGTTTAAGACTCAAAATGAGGAGATCAACCTGCAACAATGAGGATCATGGGGACAAAAACACAACGTTCAATTTGCATAGCTTGGTAGTGTGTATGATCCTAGCACGCTTATCATTGGGATGACCAGTAATTCTGGTTAGGCCTGTAGGCGGGGATTCATTACTCCAGGTTAAGGACTTTCAGATACTAACGGTTAATATCCCTTGGAAACCCTGGTTCAGTATCGGATGTTTTCATTTCGGGGGCACATCAGGGGTGGTATTTAGTGCGGGAAGGGATAAAATAATAAGTGGAATGCTCATATGCATCTAATAAGATCTGCCGCAAAAAAAAATAGTACCTTGAAGGGGACCAGAATGCTGCCGTGAAAACTTGAGCTCTTGTTGAGCCCACGGCTGACCGCCAACCAGTTGGCCCAGTTTGTTTGATCTGTGGCTCTGCTGCCACGTCTCCATACAAAGCCCCGATCCAAATATAGCTGGAACTGTTCTGAACAGTTACATAAATCCTACTCCAATAACTGTGGCAAATATAGTGTACATCATATAGACACGTATATAATCGGGGGGGGGGTGCTACACATACATTTCATTATATTGTGGGGTTGCTGTGCGTTGCTATGTTGGACCATGTTTTCGTTGCACATTGAAAGCATGGAACCACTGTCACCTGCGGCCGCCACTTCAGGTCGCCTGCGGTCATCGCGGCGCGGCACTTCGAACATGTGAGGTGGGCGGTTCGGCCATGACGAGTCGATTGCTGTTGTTTTTGTTGTCCGATTTTCTCAAAGGAGAGAAGCAACATCGAGGGCACTAAGTCACTAAGCGAAGCACAGTATAATTGGACTTGTAAAAAAATGTTTTGGCTCATTTTCGAGCAACAAGACTAGATGAAAATAGTTTTGGACTCCAAAATCGATACATAGTCCAAATCATTCCAGGAAATTGGTGGATAATTTTTGTCGTTTTATCTCATGCATTGCCGGCTGTGGACTTGAAGTGGCCTGAAGCTGCTGGTTTTAGCCATCTAGAATGGACACAGATTAAATAGATAGCCTCCAGTAATCTAACACAGTATATAATACGTAGTCATTGAATAATTCACCATTTGTAGAGCAGTCCCGGGGAAATAGCACGGGTTTCTATTGTTTTTTTGTGTTTACCAGAGGGTAACAGATATTGAAGAATTGAAGAGCACTAAACATTGAACACATCTTTTCTTTTCAAGACTTTGTCCCCCCCCGGCGCAGAGCTTTGCAGGATTTGCAGGATGCCAAGCAGCTTTGTGGTGCATGTGAAAGTCCAGAATGGAGAGATCTGAAAAGAATATGATGTGGGATCCTGATGGCTACCGAGTCTACAGTCTTCCACAAGTTTTTTGTTGAATTCAATTCCCCCAGCAATGAAATGCCTTGGTGCCACTTGGTGCAGTCGCAGTGCGAAGATTCCAATCAGATAGAATGATTTGGTCCTTTTGGAAATGATCGACCCCATAGAAGCCCATCCCACTCTCATTGCTTTGCTAGAAACCTTGGTTAAATGGTGAATTTGCTGAATCAGCGCTGCTGCATTAATCTGGACTTTTGTACGATTTCGTTCTCCCCCAGCTTCCTCGGATGTGGGAGACGCTTAATTAAATGTACAGGAAATTCGCTGACTCCAAAACAACAATCAGTTGTGGCCAGGGAAATTGTGTGAAGGATGTTTCTTCAAACGCCGCATGTGCTGTGTGACTGTCTTTGTTTTGACTCACCTGACTGATTTTTTGATATTTTTTGGAACTAAAATTGCGGAAGAAACGTCTCAAATACACCGAATTTACCGTAAAGCCGTAAAGGTCAACACCTTCAAAACGGAGGTAGCTCGCTTGATTCTGCATGCTGGCATGGACTTGTTGCTGATTATTTCGTGTTGTTGATTTGCTTTGTAGCTTAAATGGCTTTGGGTCAAAGTTATCAACCCCCAGGAATGCTGAGTACTAAAAATAGATGGTCAGCCCATGGCCCCCAAAAATGGATGGTTTAGTACTACCAATGTCAAGTACATAAATGTCTCTTAAGAGTAGTTTGAAGGCTGAGGTAGAAATTGGATGCCACACTTTGTTTAGTGAATTGCTTAGCCGAATTTCATCGAATTTCCTGAGGATGCGGTCAATTCGGGAACTGTCATACAGGCAATGCTAAAGGTTGTAACGTATTGGTATCAAGTGGCCATCAACGGGCTTTTTTATGGCGGAGTGTTTTCATCATCCAATGCTGTTCCGACCTTGCCAATCGATCCCTGGACAAGCCATGTTTTGCTGTAAAGGAGGTATTCCGCTCAATAAATATCTATGCTGCTACGTGGACCACGGCTCACAATCTGCCGTGGTAAAATATGTGCTTTTCACATTTTTTGGTTTCTGATGGGGTGGGGTGGGGCTAACAACGTGCTTCTCTTCCATCCCCACAGACTCGTGTCTCTCTTCAGTTGCTACACCTACGTCATGCTGTGTACCGTCCTCTTGAACTTGCTTCTACGGTGTAACGTCCTCTTGAACACTGCTTCTACGTTGTAACTTCTTCGAAGTTGGACGCTGGCGGGCACGCAGTGTGTGAAGTTTTGCAGAGAAGGGAAAAAAGGCAATATATATTGAAGACATCGACCACAGATGAATAAAACCCCATGGAATTGCATTGATTTGGCTGCAACATCGACATCATCAGAATGTCACTTTGACGCAACATATGAGCCGTGAACCTAGTTAGCTCGGGTGCTTAGACTGTAGATATCATTCGGTACACATCAAATAAGATGTGAATCTCTTTCCGGCGTCGCTTAAGCGGGGCGGAATCTTGTCGTGCCCACGTCGCTTCATTGCCGGCAGCAAGATCAGTTCACCGATGGCATCCCAAAGGGATGCTGATCCCCGATCTCCAAAACGCTCAACGCAGCGGCGGAAAAGAACCGGCGATGAATTGAAGGATGTGTCTGACGGGATGTATGGGACCCATAGAATGCCCATGAAATATGGCAATAATATGCAATAATGATGATTAACCAATGGATGGAATGAATGGGGTATAATGGGGTAGCCTATTTCAAGACAAACCCATTTCTAATATACCTCCTTTGGGTCTGCAAGCTGACACCTATGTCATGATTTCGGAGTCAATGCTTTCGTGGTGTGTTTATGCATCAACTGACCACCTACCTGAAGTGCATACGATGCGTTCCTTGAACCCCCACTGCATGGGCCCAGCACTCATATCGACCAGGGTGGTGCCTCCAACGACCTCATTTTGTTGAACTCACCTGTGATTCCAAAAGCGAACCTTCAAAAAAAACCTGTTGCAGTACACATGTCAGTTTGGCAATGTCTAATCATCTAATCATTTTCCAGATCATGCCCAAATCATATGTTTTTTCCCGAACATGTGCTTGTATTTGTTCACCAATTTGTTCACCAACATCATCCCGGTCAGTTAATAATCATGTGAAATCATAGCATTTTTCTGCAGCATGCCGTGTGGGTCCACCGAGGCCGAATCCCAAATACCAGGAGTTGTGTCTGAAATTAGGCCGGGGGAAGTTGTCAGGCGATGACTAAGAACGAGGGAAGCTGACCAGGTGTTTTTTGAGACCAAATTGGGGACGACTGATGATACTGATGGACTTGGTTTTCTACTCTGACTCTGTAAAACATACGTGTAGTTTGATATATTGTTGATATCTATTTTGTTGATATGTTTTGTTTTGTATAATATCCCAAGTAGTTCCCGTCTGGGTTTACGTATGTTTACCTTTTTATATATTGTGATCTGAGCCTTACAAGATAATGGAGAAAAAACAACATCACCAAGTGACTATGGCTGCGACGGGAAAAGAGCTCTGGGTATAGCCAAATGGGACGATGGGAGTATGCCAAATTGAGTCGCAGTCACAAAAGGGTTCTGTTATTGTTTCCGTTTTTCTGGGAGTTAATTATCAGTGTAGCTCATCGTGTCAGAAGAACAACTGTCAGGTCTTGATAGCGATGATGAGACGTGTCTTGGATATAATCATGGTGCATCATCTCAAACAGACAATGGAAAGGTCCCGGATTGCCAAATCGAATCTTGCTACGGTGGCTTGAAACAATCAACGCATTCCAATGATACCAATATCATCAAATATCTATATTATACTCCTAGCGAACGGACAGCCAAAAAGGCGGATGTACCCTTGAATGGGTTGATCTAAAGATTGGGTAGTAGCCCATAATTGAGTGGTCTATATCTTCATTCTCCCGTTTAAATTTGCTGTCCACTGAGGCCAATGCAAAACTCAAAGAAGAAAATCGCTGCAGCCTGGGGAGTGTTTTGACGAGCAGGGCCGGGGGAAGAAAATAATAACAGGTCAGTTCAAAATATTCTTTGAAAACGGGTATCTTGGATGACTTCAGCATTTTTTCCGATTTTTTAATGGGTATTCTGTGGCTCTGAGGGTCAAGGTAAAGGGCAAAAGGGCTACGCCAGCCACAGTGGCCACCTTTGGGTGCCAGTCATTTTTTCGGGCAGGTCAAGGCATGTGAAGGTCCATCCAGTTTTAGCCCCAGCACTGGATTAATAACCACCTGGTAGGCTGGTAGGTTTGCCTCAGCATTTCTCCAGCAGATTGTCACTTTTTGGGATGGAACATGATATAATTAAGGGCCCAAGTTATCCAGGAAAAGAAGGGTGACACCCAATTCTGACATCAAACTGGTGGTAAGGCTGAATTGCTAGCGGCCTACCGGAACCATGGGAGAGATGTTATTCTGTTTGATATATTTGATCAAGTAGGAGGATACATGAGGATAGCATCAAAAACACGGCAACGCCAAGATCAACTTGTTGGTTTTGGGAACCCTCCGTTTGGATGCTTCAAACATGATCCATACAGGCGTCGGAGCGAAGCATTGTCTGTTTAGGGAAAGATCTTGTTTCGTATCTGCGTGTCTTACATACTTATCATCTATAGTTGGCAAAGAAAAGCTCATCAAGAAAGTTGGCTGTGTTTCAAACATATTTAAACTGACACACAGCCATGGCATTCCACGGCCATGGTTTCCACTACCCTGAACTCCCTGGGATTGGCCAACAAAAATGGCGGGCGAAAGAAGAAGTGGCGCCTTGGCCCTGAGAATCCGGGGGCGATTGTTGGGATTAGAATGGTTTGGATGTGTTTGGGATGCGTAGAAAGCACCAGTGTTGATGTTGTTGTCGATTCACTTTGATAGTGGTCCCATGGTGAATGATTGAATATACCAAAATATCCCAACATCATCATCTACCAAAGAGAGAGAGAGAGAGAGTATCCATTAGAATCCCCCCGGCTTGAAGTTTGGGATGACTTTCCAGACAGCGGATTGCCCACGTTTTCGTTCTTCGCCACCGAGACTTGGATGAATGGAGGATCCGACCTTCATTCGAGACATGTCCACCTAAACACCTTCATGGCCTCAAGCGAAAAATCCCACCACTTCAACCCCAATTGATCACTCAAATTAAGCCGTAGGCCATTCTATTTCTTTTTGTTGTTGTCTAAATCAAATCTGAGATTGTTTGCTCTCCATTTTTAGGCAAAAACCTTCCCCGCGGCCCTAGAAACGCCCATGAGGCTTCCCGATCTTTTCTCCATCTGCCCCAGGCTTTCGATTTCTGTCCTTCTTTCGCTGTTGTTCAAAACAGCCTCTGGAGCTGGAAAAAGCTGGACCGGAGGTTCTCGAAAGACAAGAGGTTCCTGGGCCCAGGGGACAGCAGATGGAGATGGAACAAACAGTTCAAGCAGCAAAAATGGATGATTTACTTGTCACACGTGGGGTGATGGCAGTCAACTGTCCGGGAGCACGACCTTGTTTATCACTGGAAAGCCATGTTGCAGCCCAGCAAGCATAAAGAGAGGCAAAGACAGAAAGATATTCATCAGTTGGATAGGTTGGACATTACACTTTTGCAGTACAGTACCAATACCAGATGGGCTCATGAATGGTAGATCAACCCTTTTCCAGATCTATACAAGAGTCTTTGACACTTCGTTCAATCTTGAAGAGCGTGCGTAGAATCCTACCAAGCATTCCCAGCCGATACTTCTAGAGATGGACAGCAAGCCAAAAGTTAGAGACACTTGCTCTCTATCAAGCAGTTCAAAATTTAACGTGCACTTTACACCATCCCCAAGTCCAGAGTGATGTTTTTCTCCAACCGCCCCAAAGACGAGCAACTCAGCGGTCTTAGGAGGGTAGGATGGGTAGGATATCCATCCAAGGTTTCACCTTCAGCTGATGTTTCCAGCACGGCTGAAGATTTCGAAACTGAAGCAGCTGGCGCTCCAAATGGGCCAGAGACTGAAGGTGCAGCAGTGGAAAATCACCATGATTTTTATCGTTGGATATTTGGTTGTTTCTGTTTGGTTGTTGCACATATGTTTCATGTTCAACCCTATGTTGAGAGAATAGTCTCAATTCACTCATAATTTTGGGGATTGAAACCAGCAGTGTGATGTTCATTTGTAGATATGTGGTTCATACTTTTTCCATTTGACATTGTCAGAAATAGTATGTTTAATACTGGTTTAATTGGCCATTTGACATTTGCTTTGTAGATAAGTGGTTCATACTGCTCAATAATGTCCCATTGCTATAGGTTTAATTGCCAGAGGGATCCAGAGGGTATGTTACTTAAGACAAATCTGGATATAGCAACCTCACTGAGACCTCACTAGATCCATGGTGTCATGGTGCCATGGTTAGGGAAATGATACCAGACTGGAATTATCCCTTGAAATAGTTTTATTTCATCTTACCATGTGGTTGTGACTAACATAGCCATGGAAAATCACCATTTTTTAATATTTTTAATAGGTAAACCATCTATAAATGGACCATTTTCCATGGCTATGTTAAAAAACCAGAGGGTATGGGTGCGGTTATTTCAGGTGAGTGAATTCTTTGTATTTACCCAGAGAAATTATGGGCCTTACGGATGGCCAGAGACCCGACCCAGTCAAACGTGGCGAGTGGGAATGCCCTAAACATGGAGGTGTTAATGGGAACAACATCTATGAAATCATGTATAAATCTATAAATATTGGATTTTCCACGCTTGATTTCCGGAGGGATAATAGATAGCAGTTGATAGCTTGATAGTTACCATATGTTGCCACACACAAAATGGTGAAAGAGAGCTTGTTAGCACCACCAGGTCACTAGACTGTCAGACTTCTGTGAGAATGTGCAGCTTTAACGAGCTTCAACATGTATAGAGTCCAGACGAAGACATCAAGAAATGATGCAGTTGCTGTCACGTAGCTATTTAAAGCGGAAATCATAGATATGTACTGTAAACCTAATCACAAGTATATAGTCCACAACCATTCTAGCAGACTCGAGCTATTGTTCTTGGCAAGTCGTACAGTGAATTACATCAGCTTCAGGGATGGACTGGCTATATTACATTATATACTGGCTGTTCAGTTCACCATAGCTAGTAAGTGGGTCATAGTTATAGCCTAAGTATGCCTGAGTTACAAAAAAGGGTAAGTAGGGTTTGTTCACGTATGACTGGGGTCATAACCGACTTCCTAAGTGTGGTGAACAACCAAGTATTATTGCTGAAACATAAACATAGTGCATACACACACATATTCCCATTGAAATGTGAAATAATCAAGTCTCAACTGGCTACAACAGTTGTTCCAGGCCAGCTTAACGATGCCTCCTTGAACCACGAGCCCTCTACAGTTGATGCAGCTGCCGCGGTGCCAGAGACGGCAGGCAGGAGATGCTGTGCCGGATTGTGGTGATCTATGGTGATCTCATGAATCGGCTCGCTGCGAAGAAAAGGACATGTGCTATGACCAAAAAGAACATTTGATGCTTGGGAATAGTGTGTGATGATTCCGCCCATTTTCTAGAATTGTCCAACAAAAACATTCTACTTGTCCTGATTTTGCATGGGAGATAGTGTATATATTAGGAGCTGAATCTTAACATATCTTAACTACATTGCCACTCCCAAGGGCCCAAGGGCTGCAGGTCCTTGGAACGACGAGCCCAACGAGGCCTCTGTCCGTGAGCCGCCAGAGTCTGCTGTGAGCGCTGTGACGCCAAGACGGGGACGATCTACCTGGAAGGGCAAAGGAAAAGGTGGATATCAAGACGGGTATCTGGGCTGTTAGAATGGTCATGTTGACAATGTTGACAATGTTGGCTGTTGACAACTGTTGAAAGTTGTGCAGTTTGTTGTTCTTGGGGCAACAGTGTTTCACTGTTCGGTCTATTATATATGTCTTATTAGAATCTTATTAGCATGTCTTAGCATGTTTTATAGAGCATGTGTTTTCTTCATTTGTTGGTGAAATGACCCGTTTGTCCCAAACAGACTGAGGGGAGCAAGTCGTTGTTTTTTCCTTTCCCATCTTTCCCCCAGGTATGGTGCCAGTCGATCTCGCGCAGCGTCGCTGGATGGCTGGAGAGGGAGGGGCCAATGTCACTATGGTTTCCACTGCACCTTGGCTGAAAAAGCCCATTAACATGCATTAACTGTGGAAATATCTACCGTAAACATCCGTAAACCATAGTTATCCAGTCATGTATTATATTATATATGTATTATATATATATATAATTATATATATACACAGTATATGTATATTATATATATACACACTATATTACATAATATATATATATATACACCTTATTACATACTATATTATACTATAAATATACTAGATAGATATCTAGATGTATGTAATCACCATAGATCCTGGATCTGAACTAAACCAACTCAGAAAAGAAGACGCCGGCATCGTTGGATCCAGTGGGTGGCATGACGAACAGCAAATGTTAACTCAACTGGTTGGTGGTTTCAAACATGTTTTTATGTTCCAGAATATATGGGATAAAACCACCAACCATTGACTTTCATATTTTTCAAGATTGTTAAAACCACCAACCAGATAAGATGGGAGTTTGAAAGATCCGGTATACCCCACGAAATACATCGAAATACTGTATATCCAAATATGATTCACCAGTGGTTTTTGGAGTAATTAAATGTCCTATTTCCGACAAAGCCATATCAACATATCAACATATCAGCTCTGGGGGCTACAAACCAACAGACCATCTGCATGTGGATTGGGGGAGATGAACATCCATAGCTATTTATGCGGATATCCCAGGTGTGTTTCCCGTGTGACAATTGTGGTTTTTCATTGTGGTTTTGCAAGTTTCAAAGAAGTGCTTGTCAAGTTCGTCAGTTTTGATCTTGCATGTACTAGTAAATCTGTTGAATCAGTAGCTGTTCCAGCGAGTTTCAAGACTCCCAGGATGTCACATCGTGCCACCAGTGTGCCATCCGAGGCACACGTGTGGATTGTTGGTTTCAGCATCCTGATGGACGGGCGATCGATGGGTGGCGTGCAGCATCGGTGGATCGAGGAAAGGCTCGAGGAAAAGGGCGCTGCTTTGATGGCTTCGAATGCACACGCAGCACCTCTCCACTTTGTTCATCCGGAGACCGCTTCAGTTTTTTTGGCCTTGGTTGATGAGTATCTGGGGTTATGCTGTACTAGTGGGTTCAATGAAGATTCTTGCAATATCAATTCATGCAGGTACGTCCAACACATTGCACCCTTAACACACTTCGGTAACCTTTCCCCATGTTTGCGTACTACACCTCTGTGCCGCACCGTGATTTGGAGTGCCAAAGAAGTGCTTGGGCCATCTTGGGCCCCCGGCGAAAAAAAACTATGAACGCGTGTGTGTATGTTTCTGGGTTCCCTGATTTGCTGCTAAACATTGCAAACATGTTCCTTATCCATGTCCAATGGCCCCGGCCTCCATTTATTTCAGGATGTTTCAGGGACATTCTGGAGATGGATCAAGGAAACAAAATGCAGGAAAGCCATGGCATTTTGCTATTGCAAAGCTTTCTTGCAACCTTCAAGCTTCAAAGGATATGTGGTTCCCGTACTTTTGGATACTTTTGGTGATCTTTGGAGAATTCTAAGCCACCTGAGGTATTTGTCGTTTTGAGCACCCCACCGGCCGCCGAAGAGATTTGATGCCAGCCACCAGCCAGCGCGAGAGCTCGAGACATCGATCCGTGAGCCGAGATCATGAGGAGGTCGTGGCACGCATGGATCTGGACCCGGACTACTGCAGCAGGGTTGCAAGATGGAAAAAAAAATGACCACTGGAATTCGAAGTTTGAAAGACATGTGACATGATCATACATGATCCAACTCTGAAGGATTACCCCTCACTTTTCCCAAAAAAAAGGCGGCAATTTGGGTATATATCATACAATATCATACATTATTATACTATACGCAAGTTCAGAGAAACCCTATATAATAGATATGATGAGTTGGGTGAGAACTATAGCCCTGAAACCATTCGTTAGATTCATGCTGTCTTGGAATCTTGGAATGTCTTGGCTCAGCATTGGATACCGGGAATGTGGATGGTTTCATAACAAGAAATACCGAAATCCAAGGGGTTGATGAAGTTGCCTGGCTGCTGAAAGACAACGGTTACCATGATGGCCATGGGCCCGGAATTCACCGGCCGGAAACTGAAAGCCCTACTTTGGGATGGATGGATCATGTCCGAATGGAGACAGCTCTACTTTTTGATTGGTAAAAAACATGTTTTTTTTCTCAAAATTGGGAAGTGTGGTGGCCTGAGGCAAGCAGCTCAAGGATGGGATGCTGTACCACCTGTCCTTCTTCCTGCGAAGGTATCAGCTGTTGCTTGGAGCGGAACACAAGGGTGACATGGAAGTTCTTATCAACTGAATGGAGAGACCAACTGGATAGGAACATACTTTATATATATATATATATATATAGTGTAGCTTGCTAAAGATATAAAACTGTGAATAACTATTTTTTTAAAAAACAGGTTATGAAAAAACAACATGTTTAAGGGTATCTGACACTGGAAAATAAATAAGGATCTTTATTGATACTCGCAGAATAGGAAGTGACTAAAACAAATAAGAATTTGGAAACGACGATTGATTACAATGGTATGATGATCCTCAGTGGCTTTAAGGTAGATAAGTTTTTTTTCCAGAGAGTTGAAACTGCCAGAACAGCATCAAGGATGAATGAGACAAAGCTTGCAGTATCATGTGACGGTTTTCAGGAGATATGAACTTGATTCATTTGAGACTTGCTAACCTGCATCAAATAGAATTCAATCCAGAATGCTCAGTTATATCATTCATTTACGACTAGGAGAAGCAACACTTAAAAAACAACCAATGGCACAAAAAGAGATGATAATGATGACAGTGATTTCCTACCATGCTTGGCCATGACTGGCATGTCCATCCTTTAAGTTTGGGTCAGTTCCGCCCAATTTTCACCGCCAGTTTCGGTCGAATTTCGGAGCAGCAGCTGGAGCTTTTCTCTCGGTCCTGGCAAAGGTTGGATCTGAACACACTGCAGGAGGAGATTCAGGTAGATCCTAGGCTTTATTAACCTCTGGTAAACACACAAAAAACTATGGAAAATCACCATTTTTCATGGGAAAATTCACTTTATTAACCTTTGAACCTTTGATTGGAAGGGTGGGGATATGAATTGAACCCGACAACAGACTTGGAGGGCTGCAATGAGAAAACATGGGGAGTAGACTCTGAATCTCCCCAGCTTTTTTTTGTGTTTTCTGAGGAGAGATGACGAACAGTCCACAAGTTTGATGAGAATTGTAGTTGGGCCTCGCCACAAAAAGTCCGGCCTGGAGCCATTGAAGTTAGAATCCACCCTACCTGGATGTTCCAAGAGCGGTTTGATTTTCATGATTTTCCCATTTCAATGTTGATTCGATGATGTTCAATGTTCATTGATGATCATTGATTTTCTGATAATCATCCCATTCAAACTTCCATTTGGGTATGGATCAATACCTATTAATACCATTTTTAGGGGAATGAACATCCATAAATCCCAGCTATTTTGATGTGAACTACAGGGGTACAAGGTTTTAACACATTTTTTACAGTTTTTTTTTAAGGAAATGTCCAGTGAAGCCACCATTTGTTCGGAGCGACTGGGTATGACTGGGTCATAATCGCCCAGGAGTTGGCGCGCCTCTCCTCGTTGAGGGTGGAGTTGACAGCGGCTTTGCAGCGACAGCCAGATCCAATGAAGATATGATTTACATGTGTAAATATATATATATAGAATTATATCTAATATACTGTATTTAGATTTATATTTACTGTATATTTACTGTATTTAGAATTATATAATGATAATATACTGTATATAGATTTGTATAGGGTCCCGAAGATGATTTTACTCTGGTGGATATGGCCCAATATCCTGAAAATGCTTCCATGACATGACATGTGTACCTGGGGTAAAGATGGAGAACATGCGAACACGCGGTGTTTATTCGGCCAGGCTTTCAAAGGTGTGCTATTAAATCATTGAAACAGGGATCCAAAAATCACCGGTGAAGCTGTTTTAGATTTCATCAGAGCTTGAATCACTTAGGAAATCAAAAAAAATATCAACTACCCTCTGGTAATTTAACATAGCTATAGAAAATCACAATCTTTAATAGGTAAACCGTCTATAAATGGGCCATTTTCCATGGCTATGTTAGTTTACCAGAGGGTAAGGTTTTCAAATTATCCCCATCTTTGGAACGCCCAACCACTTCTCCATGCCGAGGAGCAGATCCTGGTTCCTGAGACTTTGCTGGCGCGCTTCATGGGCCCTGAAGGTGCTGCCCTGCTTCGAAGGGTTGGAGTTCTGACGCTCAAATCAGCGCAATCCAACCTTCGAAGGGGGAGGGGGGGCATGGTTTGAAACATTACACATGACCTGAAAACCAGTTGCACCTATTCACATTCCATGATCACAAGCTGGATGAATGTCTTTTTTCAGAATAAAGTCCAAAAATTATACCCAACATGGCATTCAAACATGGCAATGGAAGATCTTTCATTACACAATGTTCCCACCAAAATAATTCCACAGGCGTCCACCTTCAGTTTTTGCGTCGGAGCCTGGGTGTGGAGGTCGGCCCGGGATCCGCGCCGGAAGGAGGCTTCAACATTTGAAGATGGTGGGATTTAACATATTTAACCATCTATGATTTCGAAAAATAAGGATTAACCATGAATCGATATTGTTTAGATATGTTTAGATATTGATCATAATGTATATTTTGGTGTTTTTGAAAATGGGGGGTACCTGCGAAGGGCAAGGTTCAATAGGGGCGATTGATGGAAACAAACAATAAAGAACATATAATTGTTGGACTACCCGACTACCCTATTTCTTGCAAACCATATGGGAGCGTAATAGTTATCCAAGTTGATCAAACTCTGTGTGGGTCATAGAATGTCTGACCTGTGCCCATCTGATTACGCGCAGCATGTATTCTGCTGACTTAGGGTCGGATTCTCATGAGCTGAGCCCAGCTCCGCAAATGTCGTGTCCAAAGTAGGCATGCTCTGGCCATCGGTTCCCAGTTTGTTGGATCCCCTCTTCTCGATCCTTCTTGTGTGTCTTATACTACCCATGTTCCGTTACGCGTCAATTTGAACATACCATACACTCTGTGGCAAAGATCATGTTGAAATCTGTTGATAACATGGGTGACTAGTTATTGAATACGATATGTCCTGCTTTCATAGGAGAATCTCCATTCATGTTGGCTACAAGACCTGGTTGGCAGTTTCAAATGAACTTTCAACCATAGAGTTTTGAGATTTGACAATGTTCTCCCCAATGATCTACATGGTTAAATCCCATATGTCCAATTTTGTCCAATGCCAACCGCATCTGCAGATCCTGGTGGAACCACAGCCTGCCTCCGACCTCCGTGCCCTGCGTGCCCTGCGCCTCTGTGGGCCACCTGATGTGTTGGAACATGCCAGGCTCGTGCGGTGAAGATTTTTAACGTCTGGTGCCACAGTGAAAAAAGCTCAGTTTGTGGAGTTCGGTAGTTCAAGGATGGGATTGTGGTTTATATATGGGTATGGGTCAATACCTATAGATACCATTTTTAGTGGGATGAACATCCATTTACCAGCTATTTTGGGGTTCACTAGGTACCAGGGTTTTGACCCATTCCCATATAACTACACAATACTACACCAACTCACAGAGCTGGGAGGCAGCATTTTGCAGTGACCCTGATGCCAGTTCTGGCTCTGGCCGAACTGGAGCAGGTGAAGGAACTGTTCTAAAACCCCAAGTGACCATGGGTTTCAATTCTAAGTCATGGTCTAAGGACTTGGATGATTTGGGGTCATTTGTTTGTGATTGTTTAGTTGTGTTGCACTACACTTGTATGCAACACGTCTGAGAGATTCTCAGAGTTTCACTTCTTTTTCAGAAGGGTGGCCCTTCTAAAAAGTGTCATGAAAGACAGAATTGAATTTCGGCCGTTCTGAATGGAACAAGCAGGATCAATCAAACCGCAAAGACTCCTGGGGCGACTGGTGGCATGAACCCCAACCCCTTTTTTGGCCACCCAACACGCATGGTTGCATGAAGGAACAAACCATATAAACCATGCTTCTTAACATACTGGCATGGGACATGTTTAAAGGATTTTAAAGATATGTTGTAGCATGTTGTACCCCAGTTACTGACCATTTCACATATTTCACCATCTCCGCGACTTGCGAGGAGCGCCTTGGAAAATCACCTGATTTCTTTCAGCAGCACTCAGCAGCCCTTTGCAGAAGTTGAGCAATCAATCCTCCAAGAACGCTCTCAAACGGTGCATGTCTTTGTGGACAACAGTGACTTGGCGACCGAAAAAAGGGATGTCCTGATGAAACATATCCCATCTAGCCATCTCTGATCATGTTTTTTATTGTTTTTTTTGGTTTCCATTTTTTGAGAACTAAGGTTCCGCAGTTGGTTTATATATGACACCTCGATGTCACCGTCCAAGGATGTCGAAAAAAAAGAAACCAGCGGATGTTCGCCGCCAGAAGCATAGTTAGGTAAGCGTTCGACTGAGTTGAAAACTACAGTTTTTAACATCCACAATGTCAACCCCAGATCAGATCAATACGTCCAGATTGATTATGTAATTTTGAAGTTCCCCACTATTTAAAAGATATATATATATATACCAATATATATATACAGTATATATATATAATTAGTGTTGTTTATTCCTAACATGCATGGTGCGGACCTAATCAAACGGGCCTTGACCCAGAGAGTGTCAGTCAGGTCAGTCCATCATTCTGGGAACCAGGGAACGCCACAAAGCAAGGGGGGGAAATCCACTGTGCACATCCATCTTTATCCCGTTATAATAATCCATTATACATATCCAAGGATAAACCCATTATATTTATCCATGATATATATACATTATATATATACATATATATATATTTATATATATTTATATTTACATATATTTACATATATATATATATATACATATATATACATACATACATGTATATATATACATATATTTACATATATATATATATATATATATATATATATATATATATATAT
>Ga0126342_10008832_pt1 | contig 18049 bp, 13 predicted proteins | sample Cyp1metagenome_FD_92528 | JGI IMG/M metagenome (GOLD analysis project Ga0126342, IMG submission 92528) | Coral microbial communities from Lord Howe Island, Old Settlement Bay, Australia - Cyphastrea 1 metagenome | ecosystem: Host-associated > Invertebrates > Cnidaria > Coral ... | reverse complement strand
CGTTCTATAATTAAATTTCCCGACTCCGCTCCGAATCGGAACCCGGAGGAGGACAAAGGTACGGTATTTTACCGTACTTTTGTCCTCCTGGCTCCGTTCTATAATTCTGGCACTGACTGTAATTAGATAGATAGATAGATAGATAGATTGACAGACTAATTAGATAGGCATTGACAGACTAATGAGATTGACCACAATAATCTCAAGATATCCCTATCCGAGGCATTGTCCTGGAAAGTGCCTGAGGTGGACCCGGGTCCAGTGGGCAACCCAATGCCATAAACCTAGCAGTTGGGGATGGTAAACAGACCATCCATAAAAATGGTGATGACTTGGGGATTGTGAAATGGATATCACTAATGACTAGATTTTGAAAAATGATATCCATGTGGTAAAGCGAATATCACTAATATCCATTTCAAAATCTATTATTCGCTTTACCACATGACTGGATTTTGAAATGGATATCACTAATATCACTTGCAAACTTGCTGGCAATTTTTCTTCTGATTTGGATTGATGCTTTTAAACCAAATGGATCCAAATGGCAGATCAATGTGGGGATATCATTCAGATGCAATGGCCAAAGAGAACTGGGCATTTTTTCTTGGGCAGATGTGCGTTGACAAATTCAAGAGACCCAACAGACAACCACCAAAGAGCAATGACGAACGCCCAAGCCTCACTCCTGCAACCGTAGGCGTGGTATATGAACTGTTCCAGCCAACGAGCCTGCCATTTCTTTCCCAGTTTGGATTGCGAATTCCTCGATGTTTTTGCCGTGAATGGATTCGGTTAGGATCTCTGAATGGTTTTCGCATTTGCCAGGATAATTCAGAAACCGATGAAACCCTGCTGCTGGCGGAAAGATTGAGCTCTGCAGTCACTGGGCAGCGCTGGTTGCGCATTTTCCTTGAACAAATCGGTATTGTTGGCATGGTAATTAAGCATATAGATCACTAAAGATGCGCGTGCACACACGCACATACACACATGTATGCAGGCACGAACATACACATAAATATACGTACATATACATATTTTGCATATATATATAATAATAATAATAGTAAATATAATAACAGTAAATATAATAATAATAATAGTAAATATAATACAAATAACATGGTTGAAATGTTCCAACCAGCACCCCAATACACCGCTGCACGCCATGAGGTGAGGGATAGCATCCATGAGCTCCTCCCATCAGCTCTCAGATGCTTGGCTTTGAGCGGTGACTGTCATGTTTGAACGATCGGAGGAGTCAGGACTGGTCAAATCATAACCTGTATGAATATGTATACATATACATATACATATAATTATATATATATATATGTATTATATATGTATTATATATTATATATGTATTATATATGTATTATATATTATATATGTATTATATGTGCATATGTGCACTATTAAATTGTATCTCTCTATATATATATATTGCGTATTACGTATATTGGGGATATTGCGGATATTGATGGATTTGAAGAGATTAATTCATAATCTGTATTTTGGATATGCTTGCCAAAACGCCAAAATATATCTTATCTGGTTTTGACATATTAGACTAGGATGTATAGATAGATAGATGGATAGATAGATAGATAGACAGATAGCCAACAGCAAAATATGGTTTTGTCTAGAAACAGTGTGCGCCCCAAATACATCCCATATTAGTAGGGGTATCTACGTAGGGAATGTGAAGACGATAAACATTGGATCAGGGTTCCATTTTTGAACAAACCCATATTGATATTAAACAATCGAAGCTGATTATATATACTAACGATCTGGGTCAATGCTACTTAGGACTTACTTAAGATATATCTAGGAGTAGGCCTTCTAATTCTAAGTGTGTAGTTTTTGTCATTTTTTTAAAGGCCCGCCCTGCGCGCTGTAAGTGTGTGAAAAGCAGCTAAGTGGGCGGTGAGGGTTGTTTCCATTCAAGAATCTCCATGCACCAACTGCCATAGCCCCTTGAAACCAACTATCAGCCCCGCAAACTAGGTAACTAAGACAAACTGCGACAAAATGCATCAAAATCAACGATTCATCAACTTACCTATAAACTCCTGTCATCAACTATAATTGACTGGTTGGTGGTTTGGTACATTTTTTCTTTTTCCATATATTGGGAACAATAATCCCATTTGACAAATATTTTTCAGAGGGGTTGAAACCACCAATTACTTGAATTATTGAGTCTAAATTCCCATGGCGGCCACTCCCTCGTGGACTCTCGTTGACATCCGGAGGAGACGCAACGGCCGCCACATTGCAAAAGCTGTCGGTGGCACCCTGGCTACAGTGAAGCGCCAATGGCATGCAACGGCTGCGGGGCATAATGTTTTTTGTTTAATATGATGCAACTACATCAATAAATATAGAATAGATAAATAAATACACATAATATATATATATATATTATGTATGGGATTATATGGGTGTATGTATATCTTTGTGAAGAAAGAACATCGTTAAAAAAAATGGCAGATGGGCAATATTGCATAGCCAGTGCATTGTAGCCATTGTTATTCTAGTCATTGGGTTCGTTAATACCCATCAACTGTAGCGTGTAGATAATATTTTCTATAGCCATTTGTTGCCATGTTCAACCAGCTATAGACCCTTTTGAGCCGGGATGGAGCCGCTATCGGAGTCATCATTGGACAAGATTTGGTTGATATGGAACGCGTTGCCACACTTCCATATCCCCATCATTGCGATATATTTGTATTTTGTACAAATGCTTAGTTAGCGTCATTCGCAAACGATAATTTTTGGTATTTATGACGACAGGCCCAGAAATTGCATGAAACTATATCATTTCTACGGGGTACCACGGTTTTCATTACAGTAAAGAACATTGTTTTTGCTACAACATGACTCTGAAACCATGTTTTATTGAGATAATTTACAAGAAAATCTGGGGGGGAACTATTGACTATGGTTTCCCCCCGAAATCTTGGGGCGGCTTGCAAACTTCCCCTTACAGTAACCTTATGTAACCTTCAAAAAGATCGAAAAGTCTTTGCCAAGATATTGGCGAGGATGTTAGTTATGCATAGTTGTGCTAATCTGCTAATCTCATCTAATCTCCACATTTCCAAGGTATTATATAGATGTGACTGGGGTTTAAGATCTCCAACAAACACTCCATTTGCCTCCTAGGTCCTAGGCCCCGCCCTGCCGCCCTGCGACGTCTTCCGAGGTGACCCTAAAGATGTCAAACTTCCTTGACAGGCCACGTGACCCAAGCCCAAAATCAAAGGCATTTTTCGGGATGTCATCGGGATATGATGGGCATATACTTGGTATAATCAGGTTAAACAACGAAAACAACATCAGTTGAGGTACAAGCATTACAACCCCTATGGTTATATAATGGTAATCACTATGATGAATATGTGGTTAACAATATATTTATAGGCTAATAATGGTTAGTGGTTAATGGGATATTTCATAGAATAGTTACCAGTCGATAACTCGATGGAGCTTGGGGCAGGGTGACCGGGGTTGACCGGGGTGACCCGACAGGATGGAAATGCAGGCTTTGGACGCCTCTGTCACAGAGGTGCCGAGAGAAGATGAGACTGCCATTAGCGTGGAACCTTTGGTCATTGGAACAGTATATTTACTATGTATATATATATACACCATATACATATATATGTATATATATAGTATATATATATAGAGAGAGAGAGCAAATATATATATATATATACTATATAGATATTATCTATATACCATATATCCCACACATATATATATATATATGTATACTAAATATTTTTGTTTTTACCCTATTCTATCATACTTGTGGGTTCATTACAGTGATTTGGTGAATCATTATATATGCACGGAGTATTGTAGGATTGTAGGATATTTATATATTCATAGTGTATCCCATCCGATACGGTATATTGTAGTGATGAGGACGTATTATGTTATGTATCCTCTGGTAATTTAACGTAGCTATGGAAAATGGACGAACATGGCCCCCTGATAGATGATTTGCCTACTAAACATGATGGTTTTCCATAGTTATGTCAAGTTACCAGAGTGTGAGGGACCTATACTTACTATAGTGATTTGCTTGGTTGATATATCGACCAGATTCCCAGATGACTATAACGGTAGTGATGCGTCTCGCTTAGCGGCTTAGCTATTGTGTTTTTCTATACCTTGGCCATGGCTGGTGCCACAGATGGGATGTTGATATCTCCAGCAAAACATCACCTGCCAAATTGAGAAACAAATTGATACAAACCTCATTGTTCCTATTAGTTCCTATCAGTTCCCATGTTTTTCAATGGCGGAGATCTATACCATCTCAGCGACAGGGGAGCAGCTGTTTGAATGGTCCCATGAGCGGGGCGGTGTGCGGGACCCAGTTGTGTCGAGGCCATTCAAGATTGGCAATAATCAATAGTTAGTTCATGAAACATATATTATCAATTGCAACATGTTGCAACTAGGCTAACTACAATTTAGATATATAATATTATATTATGTTATATTATATTATATTATATTATGTTATGTTATATTGAACCTTGTAGATATAACATTATATAACCATTTAGAATTGGAAATCATGAAACTTTCACTGTGCACATGGGTGGGTACGCTGATTACTCAAAACCTGGCCATTGATGATTATGTAATTCATAGCTACGATCGATTTAGCAGAACTTTGTGGCTAACATTTCAGTGGTCGCATGCCGTAGGCCAATATAAGACCATAATTAAGAATATATATATATAATATGTAAATATTTGTGTATATTATATATACATGTATATTACTATACAGTTTTTATGCATTATATAATATATGCATCAATGCACAAATCCATTAAAACAAATATAGGGCCAAGCGCCAAGCGGTAAGAACCCAGTGACTTTCCGGTCTTAAAGCTTAAAGCCATGCTGTTCGCATCAGAGTAGATACTGTAAATATTACATTGCGTGTTTGCGATTGGCTAGAATGGCTAGCTAGATGCAAATCTTTCTGGGTTTAGTTCCCGTTTTTCCGGGTCAATTCTGTTGGTTACATCCCCGTGTTGCTTGAACACCCGGCTTTCGGCTTTTTGGAATCAGACCTATATAATAACTAGAAATCATCGCAATGATCCGAATAAAACAGCCTGTACCTCATCGTACCGACCTCAATTGCGGAACCCGATTTGGGATGATTTGGGTGGGAAATGATGGGAAATGTCAGGAGCCCGCGGAGCATGAACAGCCTCTTAGATAAACCCAAGCCGACCGTCTCGGTTCCTTGGATGCCTCATGATGCGGCCGACCGATGAGAATATCGCCCAAACATGGCGGATTTAAGCCAGACATGTGGGTAATTTATGGTAATTTGGGATAGGATTAGGATAATATAGGGGGATGATATGGGGATTAGACAACACTTAACGCGGGATATAACTATAGAGGGAAGAACAAACACGGGATATGATGGGTATGTATCCATTGATTTCTCTTTAAATTGTCCATCCTTTGAAAAGACTGCCCGATTATCCCTGCATGTTTACCCGGGGTTTGTTCCTTTTGATATCCGCAGAATTGGAAGATTTCAGTCCTCAGCAGACTAGTTGACCGAAGCTGGGACGACAAGCTGCAGCCTGCTGCCCCAATGGCCCCTTTTGAATGGTGGGCATGTCATTGGCTACAGAGGGGATGATCATTGCAGGAGTTGACCCCTCAGGCCCTAAGGGATACAGATGAATGCAAATGGATCCAACGCAAAGTGGACCATTTGTTGCAGTGGGATTTTTTTGGGCTTTGCCTAAGCATTTTTTTTCACTTGGACTCCTGTTTTTTTGGATAAATAGTAGATTAATAATGATTAATATAGATTAATATAGTGAGAAATCAACATCATTATGGTATATTATAATACAATGAACCAATGGATCATTTTGAATATGAACCAATGGAGCTGAATTGGATCAAAAATGGATCCTATTCTGAATGGTATCCTACTGTTTAGGTATCCCCAGCCGAGAATTTTGCCTTCGCCGCTCAGGTGGCTTCCGTAGAGAGGACGGAAGCGGCCGATGGATTTTTTGCTGAAGATATTAACCATCAACCATCCATTAACCATCCATCAACCATCCATTGGGTTAACAAAAAAACATACAAGAAAACAGTATTCCAGGTATATTCCAGGTATTAACCATCAACCATTATGAAGCCATAAAGCCATAGTGACTAGAGAGTAGTCAGTGGATTTTCACGACATTCGCTGGCGAGGATAATAGACAGCTGTGTCATGCTCAGAGGGACACTGCAGCTGCGAGTTGACTGCTGTAGAAAGCTTTCGAACTGATTATTTCAATGGACTTTGGACTCCAATTTTTTTCCAACTGTTGGACAGCAAAATTCCTTAGTGGATGTCAATATACAATGATATTTACTGTAAAGGCGATGGACCCACATCATATGCGTATGTTTATACCACCTGTATCCTATAGAAGCATTTACTGCAGAAACATATTCACGGATAATTCATCAGAGGGTTTATGTGTATTAACATTGCATAGAAAAACTGAGTCATGAAACCTCGGGCGAACTAACATAGCCCAATAGTTGATTAGTTGATTAGTTGATTTACCTCTAAAAAGCGGTGATTTTCCATCGCTCTTCTTCGTTAGAGGGTCATTCCATCGAATTCCTCAATTTTTCATGGTCAAACACGAATTTTCGGTCAAATTTTCCAGTTTTTGACAAAATTTGATGCCCAGATGCTTCATGTATGGTATATTTACCTATATTTACCTACATGACTGGGTGATTTTTTGTTCGGGCAAATGTTGTAAAATATGTCATGGTTCGCATCTGGGATGGTTTTTTTCGGCCACTGAGGTGATGTTGTACATGTTTCATCTGGGCGCTCAGGCTCACCAAAACCAGGACAGCCAGTTGGGGTCAGAAAAATAGCTACGAATTCATATTATGGCTTTATAATGGTTGATGATGGTTAATACCTGGAATGCTTTGTAATTGTTATATATGAATGGATGGTTGATGGATGGTTGATGGTTAATTAACGTTTAATACCTGGAATATCCTGGAATACGGTGATCACTATAAAAAAAGAATAGTTGTTAATGGCCATAAACATGGATATGATATAACCTCTATAACTATAGATAACTATTCGTCATATATATTTATCACTTGTAACTCACAGGAAATGCACCCGTTACATCTCCAAGCTTCAAATCAGTGTGGAATGTTCAGATTCACTTGCAGGTCTTCTTGCGTTTAATGATAGGAAACGCAATAATTAACACCAATTAATAATGTTGAGGAATTTACAAACATCGTCAATACCGTAAAAAAAATAGCAAATTACCCTCTGGTAAGTTAACATAGACCCTGGATGACCCTGGCAGTTGTCGGGGTTGGAAGATTAGTTTCCATTAAAAATTGGTGATTTTCAGGGTCTATGTTAATTTACCAGGGGGTATCATAAATTATCACAATAAGAGTATGATTTTCCGTAGTTGTTCACTTTCCGCCAGGAGAGAAGGCTTCGCCAGCCACCTATCAGTCCCTCGAGATTCAGGTTGTGCCGCACATGCCTATCCGAGGCGCCGGGTAGATGAAGTTCCTACAGAAATAGGATGGGTCAGATGATGTCAGATGAAAATGAAGATTTTGTGATGTTAAAAGCAGCGCTTTTGTATGCTTTTGTGCCAATTTCAGAGGTTTTGAAATTGAGGAGTGATATATTGGCGGCGGTGGCAGGCAACAGGCCGGCCACATCCACGGTATCCCCGTAGCCGCGCCATTGATCAATCCCCTTGTTTTCGTTGATTACCCTCTGGTAATTTAACATACTAGTAGCTATTGAAAATGACCATTTATAGTGGATTTTCCCATTGAAAATGGTGATTTTCCATAGTTATGTTAGTTTACCAGAGGGTAAACATTCTGAAACCATGGTTGTAGTGACCGCCAATAAGATTGGAAAAAATAATGTCCCAGTGGGAACGAATATACAATGATTCAGAAAGAAACACAACGAATTCATGTAGCATTGATGTCATATTTGTGAAAAATACTGGTACCAGTATACCCAAATCATATTTTGAAATCATGGCTATGTGGCCCCTGAAATATCTGAAAATCATCGCCAGGGCACCAGCGATCCGCCGTGCCAGGAGGCAACGGAAGCAACGGAAACAACGCCATTGCGACGGCCGCCAAGACGCGAAAGGCGGTTTCGGTGCAAGGCCCGGCGAGAAGATCGACGCGATGTGGTTTGGGGAATGTGACTGGGGGCCGTGACTGGGGAACATGATTTCATAAAATTCCATAAACCAATGGTATACTAATGATGGTATGATTACTAATGATTATGGTATGATTACTAATATTTTATGGTATGATTAAAATTCCATAATTATGGTATGATTATACTAATGATACCAATGGTATAATATAGTAATAATACGATCAACTCCCACCATTTGCCCCCGCTTCTGGAAGAGTTCGACGGGATCATTATCATCATTATCATCATCACCATCACGATCACCATCACCATCATCATCATCATCATCATCAACAACAACAACATCATTGGTATGATCATGTATGATCATCGTCGTCTTCTAACATAATAGTGGAAATCGGTTCAAAATGCACTGTTCCAGCACTTTTGGTTGCACTAACAGTTCAAACAGAATCCTAACAAACCGTTGCAATTTTGTTAGAACAAGCAGCTCTAACAGCATCCTAGCAAATTGCTGCAAAAAGCACCCACCCACCCCGCCTTAAACCCCACCTTAAACCATGATAATTGGATGATCTTGGGCGCAGCATGAACATCTTGCGCAAGGTTGTATGAGCGTTATCATCGCCCCATCCCACCCCACCCCTCTGATCCAGCATCAAAGTCTTGTGCAAAGTCGGGTGAACGTAAGCATGCCCCCACCCCACCCCACCCCATGTAATATCTTGCGCAAGGTCCAGGCAACGTGGCCGAAGGAAGGCTATAACATCCCCACCCCACCCCATGTGAGCATAGCATCAACATCTTGTGCATGGTCGAGGGAACATGGTCGAGGGAACGTTAACATCCCCACCCCATTCCACCTCACCCCATCCTACCCGAACAAATACCGTCTCAGAAACTACCAAGGATTCAGAAACTACGTCTCAGAAACAATATATATATATATACGATTCAGAAACTGGAAATTCAAGATTCAGAAACTACGTCTCGGAAACTGCACATTCACGATTCAGAAACTGTGCTGGCCCGACTCAGAAACTAGGAATTCAAGATTCAGAAACTACGTCTCAGAAAATGCAAATTCACGATTCAGAAACTTTGCTTGCCCGATTCAGAAACAAGAAATTCAAGATTCAGAAACTACGTCCCAGAAACTCAACATTCACGATTCAGAAACTTGGCCTCCCTATAGAGATGAGTCAACGAGCTTGGGGACCTGCCTAGGTTGGAATGGCTGTTTGGGCGAGGAGCCTGGGGATTCAATTGGTGGGACCTGGTTTGGGAACGAGGGATCAATGGCTGGACCAGCGTTATCATTTTTTAACCGGGGACTACTGTCATTATATTATATGTATATCACACATATATATCATATATATATAGCCATCGATTTTTGTTGTGATTGTGATTCTTGTCATTTTGTTAGCAGTATATTCTTGTCATTGTTAGCCACGGCTTCTTTCTTTGCCGCTTTCAATTGGATGGCCTTCCGATGTGAGGATTTCCCAGCCACGTATAGCCTGACCGGATGGTATCCCATGATATCCCATTAGATATCCCACTAAGAAGTATTTGCCCATTGTTCATTGTTAACCAAATATATGAATCATATGATAAAACTCGCTATGTGGTAAACCATGGTAAACCCAATAATGAAACCTACCATGCAGTTCCCACATTAATGCATACCCTCTGGTAAACTAACGTAACTATGGAAAATCACCATTTTTGATGGGAAAACTCACTATAAATGGCCATTTTTTATAGCTATGTTAAATTACCAGAGAGTAATTACTAGGGGTTGTACCCTTCTTGTTTGGAAGTCACCGGTCCGGCAGGAAATATTCCTGCCGATCCCCGTAAACACTCCGTGCGCGGAACCGGGGTGATGGCTGGGAAATTGGCTGATCCGGCAATGCCCAAAGGGGCCACCATTGGGAAGATGAAGAAGGATCTAAGATGATCTAAGTTCCCAACTCGGTTAAACTTTACATTAAATTGGGAAGATGAAGAAGAATCAAAAGTCCCATTCCCTTTCAGCTGTACATCCAAGTGCGAAGATGAAGAAGGATCTTATTTCTCACCACCGTTAAACTTTATATTGAAATGGGAAGATGAAGAAGGATCTAAATTCCCATCCCCATTAAACTTTACATTCAATTGAGAAGAATCTAAATTCCCACCCCCGTTAGACTTTACATCCAATTGCTGCTCCGGGCAAAGCCCAGGCATTTGCCGGATGCATATGTATATATATAACTTGGAACATCATACGTTTTTTTTTTGACGCCCGCCTTTTTTTTTCTGGAAGGATCATGAGATGCATATTAGGGATGTTCCAAGGCGCCGGTCCATTGATGAGTCGGCAGGCGCTCCATGAAATGGCTGGGGCCGTTTTGGACACCGGAACTGAGCACTAAAAAAAGGCAATCCCCAAGAACAAATTGAACAGTTTCCAGTTGCATGTGTATATAGTTGGTTTATATATGTTTATATGTTTTATTATGTTTTTGCCATCGTTGCGATGTTAAATTATCACAACATTGTTATACTTATTTTCGGGATGGGGATGGAAGGGGGGAACAGGGTCTTGCTCCGCACCTGGATGATTCTATTGTGCGTGACCCTTCTATTTTGGTGGCATTGGTCATAGAATCCTTGTGAACCTATTGCCAATGCGACTTGCTTGGATTTAGGCATTCAGTGCTGGAGTTGGCGTTGCCAAATATGTGTTTTCTTTGCATCTCTGGGTGGGGCCCCATGACGACTACAAGGACTGAAGCATGGATACGTTTGGGGCAGTATAGCGGACAGGATAACAGTTGGAACCCCAAAAAATGACGTGTACTGTAGAAGGAAACATGGATTCAAAAGGTGTGCAAAAGGTTTCTGCTTCCCCAAGTATTCTCCTCCCCCAAGTGCATGAACACGGTTCGTTTTATACTTAATTCTTCTTTTAGGGTGTGGTTCCAGTTATGATTGGATATATGATGTATATATGACCATACTTTCAGGCAACCCTTTGCCCGGGGGCGTCAGGGGTGTCCAGCGACCAATTGAAGTCCAAGAGTCCTAAGCTTGAAAAGACACTTGGGCAGCAAACATGAACTGATTCCAAGCTTTATTATACATATGGTGTTAGGTCAATAATTTAATGTGATTTATTTACCATTTTTCATGGGGTTACATTTACATATTACATATGATATTGGTTTTCTATCACCAACCATATGAGGGTTTAGGGTTTGTTTGAAAATAGGATATACACCACCTTCCTTGCGTGCCCATTTCTTCCATTTGAACAATGACAAAAAAATCCAGTGGATTTGGGGTATCAACCGACTGACTGGTTGGGATTTTTGGCGTCTGTCGTTGGAAACAAAAAATGGATGGAACTCGTTGGAAAATGGATGAGATGGATTCTTTAGGGATTCTTTTTGATGATTGATGTTTGATGATTGATGTTTGATGATTGATGTTTTTTAGATTTTCTGAATTGGGGGATCTTCCATGATGTTCCATGACACATGAGATTTAAGGGTGTGTTGACCATGTAGGATCCTGGGATCTAGGCATGCTGTAGCCAAGGCATCCTTGGACGGCCCACCAAAGAAGGGTAATTCTTAGATGTTCTTAGTAACTTAGTATATAACTTACAACCATATTAAACAGTATTTATTAAACGAACATTTATCTAATTACCAACTGCATCTATTATTTATTTGTCTGATGAAAGTATATTAACCATTATTAAACCATATATTCTTGGATGATTTCTGAGAATTTTACAGTAAGCCATGTCTCTGACTTGGACGGACTCAGGATGGGCATGAAGAGTCTAGAGACGCGCCTGGCTCGCGAGCTCTTCAAGACGGCCAAGAAGACCGGAACGAAGGCAGTGGGAGAGGATGGCAGTCGCTCCTGTCATTCGCTCCTGTTACCCTCTGGTAAACTAACATAGCTATGGAAAACCACCATTTTCAATGGGTAAATCCACTATTTCTATGGCCATTTTCCATGGCTTTTTGTATGTTTACCAGAGGGTATTTTTCGATGATTTTCCATAGGGAACATCAGGGAACCAGAGGAAAGCCATGGGCTTATGACACGGCTTCATGTGTTTCTGAGGGTCTTTGCATTTGAAAAACTTCTGGTCTTCTTGTGTTTTCTTCTGTTTTCTTTTTCTCGTATCAGTACAAGTGTGTGTTTCTGTAAGAGGTGTTCCACATTTCCATCAAGGTATGGGCCAAAAGCTAGCAGTGTCAACCTTTCCAACGCTTGGTTTCCAACAAAATATGGTTTTTAATTGTGGGACCGTGGGGGGAAACAGTTCTTCTTAGATTGTCTCGGTTTTCTTTGGTATCCTTTGATTTCCTTTGGTTTCCACGTTTTCTCTGGTTTAGGGCTGGGTGGATTCTATGGTGTTCCTTTGGTTTCCCTTGGTTTCCTTTTTTTCCTTTGTTTTGGGAGAAACAAAGGAACAGAAAACCCAAGGAAAAGACACACCCAAGGAAAGTCGGAGGCTATCAGCCCATAGGATGCATCAATCATGCCTGTTAGGCTGCTAGAATAGAAATAGATGTTCCCAAATGGTGACAACTTCAGCTGTGATTACCAGGTGCCATGGAGTCGTTAAAAGGGCGTTCCGAATTTCATACCGTTGATTTTCTGCGGAGTTGCGCAGGGCTTCAGTTGGGCGGAGGATTGTTCGTTGTCTGCCATCTCTCGGCAAGACTCCAGACCACATGCGACTGGGCTGCGTATATATATATATATAAATGGCACCATTGGATGTTTTGGGTTTGAAGGGTATGGTATGGGTCAAGTCAAAAAATTGGATGCCTTACTACTGTAGAAAATGGAATAAAATGGATTGAAGGCGGTTGAATAGACACTCAACATCACTCAACAACTTCACCAAAACTGAACCAAGGTGGCCGGCTTGAACAGCGAGACGGAGCAGCGCCAGGTCGCGGCCGCTTCCACGTGGATTTTCTGTTGCATTTTGGATGTGTAATAACTAGTTTATAGGTAGTGATATATCTATAGTTTCTATGGGTTTATAACATTTTATAACCAATCTATAACTGGGGGGCACCACCAAGTTAAGTTTGAAAGTTGATGCTTAGAATCAAGATGTGTGGAAGTGCTGGGGAGCTTGGAAAAACGTGGCTGTGGAAGGCACCTATGAGGCGGGGTCTGAGTAGAGAGTTTCTCGGCCAGATTTCAGATTTGGGTACTTTGCCGGTTTTGAAATGGCAAATGGGTATGTCTCAAAATGGGGATATATATATATATAGTATATATATAATTATATATACATACATATATACACCCCACAAAGTTGATTTTGACTTGATTTTAACTGGTTGGATAGATGATAGTAAACCGATTGACTTGCGATACTATGTTTCCAATTGCGGTTTTTCTTGATCGCAACTCCTATGCGGCAGTACTGGGATTTTGTGTGATTTCAGCTGATCCCAGACTTGGCGGAATTGTACAGGACACTGCTTGGGTAAATCTCGGTTGGGCAGTTTAATGGCAGAGTATCAAAAAATGAGCCATGCATATCATGTCACCACCCCCCAAAAAATATATATATATATATAATTATATATATATTATTAGATATAACATTTTTCTCCTACCTTCTTGGGACACACACACACACTGGTGTACATATATATATAGATAATATCTATATATGTGTAGTATTGTACAGTTATATAATACATATATATATATACATATGTGTGCGTATAGTATTGTATAGTTCACGGGCAAGACGAGGTGTTTGGCCGTATAGTTAGCTATTATTAGTTTGTTTTTTTAAAAAAATATATAATATATATATATATACACTGTATATTATATATATAGTGGTAGTTAAATATGGATGCCAAAACAAAGATTCCAAGTCAAATTTTCCAATGAACGCCTTGTGACTCCTGCGCTTAACTTCCACTGAGGAGCCTACCGACTTCGCAGTCGTCTGGCTTCAGGCTCTTGCGTGGCACACCACAGGTGCCAGTGGCTGGTGACTCAATGGTGAATCATGGTTAATAAGAGAAATCATCCCCAGTGGTGGCCTTAATTATCTTAATTCAGGTCAGTGAATTATTAAATAATTTGCCCAGTGGCTGGTGACTTAAGTCTCTTGAAATGGGGTGTGGCAATGTGGCAAGTTGCTATAGACATCGACATGTTTTTTTCGGAGGCGCGCCATGATCCTCGAACAAATGTTGAATCTCTCCATTCAAAATGACCTCTTTTTTTGGGACAGATCTGTGGTGGTGAATGCTGAACTGGTTGCTGCTCATATTTTTTCACAACCATATTGTAGATGATGATCCCCACTAAGTAATGATTACATACATGTGTATATATATATATGTATACACTCTGATTATTTGACATAGCCATGGAAGCCATGGCCCATAGAAATAGATGGTTTTGCTATTGAAAATGGTGATTTTCCATATAGTTATGTTAAATAACCAGATGGTATATATATATATATATGTGTGTGTGTGTGTGGGTGTGTAGAATGTTTTTCAGATGGGTTTAATTTAAACCATGGTCCCTTGGGTCTGTTTTCAGAATCTTGTGGATTGGCCTGGTGATGGCCAGGCGCCAGCGAACAAGCCACTGCACCCGGAGGCAGAACACGGGTCTTCGGATCTTTTTTTGGCAGACAGCATTTCGATTTCTTCCTGCGAAGTGAAGAATTCTCGCATCTTGCACCTTTAGTATCATGCTCAAAATCATCAATCACCACATATAGCAGTTTGTACACCACATGCCAAGCATTCAATCACATGCCAGTCATCAGACTGGTGGAGACTGCCGGAAAATTTCAGGTGCCCTCTGGTGTGGTGCCGGAGATGGTTACCGGGCCGCTGCTACCAGCCATCCCCAGCCAAGACCTAATGCCAGAGGCGGGAGCGTAGGGCATATGGCTGTGGGTTTGCCCTGGTTGACCCGGCCTGGTCAACGTTTACAGTTTGCGAACTGGAAAATGGCTATAGAAATAGTTGATTTTCCCATTAAAAATGGTGATTTTCCATAGTTATGTTAGTTTACCAGAGGGTATAGAGGGAAAATGTGGGAAACTTTCAGGGGACCAGTGGAAAGAAGAGATGTTTGAGGAAAATGAGATGAACAGATGCAGGAAATCAACATGTTGAGGAAATTCAACGAGTGTCACCACCCCCAAAATTTGGGACACATATTAGCTTTTGCAAGATGTCCCTCACATCAACTGAATCAACCTCTTGAGAGAAGGCAGACATGCTTGACTGATACGGATATACGGTAGGGATGTAAACTTGACATGGCTGAGCCAACAAAAATGGAGGATACAACCGCCACACACGGGACTTGACCAAACTAAATAGGAACGGGCAATGATAGGCATCCTGGAAATAATTACACCAGCAAAAGGCCCCAAACAGTGTGAGGGGTAGGAAGCCAGTGTACCAGATACAAGCAACAGTAGTCTCACAAGGACCTGTGCGAGATCATACAAAGACCTTTTAGAGGATTCCACCAGGACCTTTACGAGATCTTTTCACAAGGCAAAGATCTTGACCAAGATCTTCATGCCAGGACCCCCAAGAGAATCCCACGAGTTCGTCATAAAAGGACCTGCATGGACCTGCTGCTGGAGAGGATCTCACAAGATCTTGGCCACCAGGATCTCCACAAGATCTTCTGACAAGGACCTGTACAAGATCATGCCAGAACTTGTTAGAGAGGATTTCACCAGGATCTTCACAAGATCATGCAAGGACATCTCCGGGCCTATTGGGGGATCCCAGCAGGATCTTCACAATTTCCCTTGGGCAAGAACACGCAAGGACCCCTTAGCAGGATTTCACCATGATCTTCATAGTAGTGTGAGGGCCCCCCACCCCCCTCAACAATTTGCGTCTACTGAATAAACGACCCTTTTAGACGACCCCCCCTCAACAATATTTTGGGATAGTCAACTCAAGTAGGGATTTCAATTGAAACCAATGGACTTTCAATTGATTTTCGATTTGCTTTCAATTGGTTTCAATTTACTTTCAATTTATTTCCAATTGATTTCAATTTACTTTCAATTTAATACCAATTGATTTCAATTTACTTTCAATTTAATTCCAATTGATTTCAATTTACTTTCAATTGGTTTCCAATTGATTTTCAATTGGTTTTAATTGATTTCAATTTATTTTCAATTGATTTCAATTCATTTTCAATTTACTTTCAATTGATTTCCAATCAAGACTTAGCTATGGATCTTGGTCACTCATAGGAAACGCTATCTAAAGTAATTAAAGGTGGAGAAAGGGTTTTTCTTTTTTTTTTCACTCGCAAAAGGTGGTGTGCACAATAGTGTGCCATCCAAACAATTATATTATTGAGTATCTGGGCCACTCGTCGGGTACCCCCTTGAAGAATTGTCTGGATGTTTTTTTTAATAAGGGTTTAATAAGGCATCTAAGAATTTATATTATTTGGAAAACCTTGCATTTTAAGCTTTGACATGGATATGGCTTTCTAAAGTAAAGGTGCCAGCTTTACTCAAAGAAAGGTGGAGAAAGGGTTTTGTTTTTTTTAACACCCAAAAGTTAATTAAGTAATTTTATTGAAAAGGGTAATTAATTAATTATGTTTTTCTTTGACAATTTTTTTCCTCTGAAAAAATTGGATCTGAGAAAAAACTTTCCACAATAGAGGCCCACCCCCACCATCCCACAGGATACTGAATTATTTTGGAAAAATCCCACAATAGTGCTTCATCACACTAATCGATAGCCAACATTATATATAATATCTTCTCACAAGCACCTCAACAAGACCGTGGTCAGGATCTTCATGTCTTACGGACTGCTAAGATTGCACCATGAAACAGGTGCAAGATCGTCATAGAAAGACCTTCCAGAGAACTGTCAAACTGTCATAAGATTTCTTTACCAGACCAGAATCAAAGAGAATCAGCTAAGAGCAATATCGCGCCACAACGAGAGCGATCCGACCCACACAAAGTGCCGAGAGGTTTGCGCGAGCGATGGCAAAATTCGCACCGCGCCACAGCGAGAGCGATCCGACATGCACATAACCACAAGAGGGTTGAGCGAGCACGTGTTTGATTTTCACAAAAAAATGCGCGCACCACGAAAAATGAACATTGAAAATGCCAAACGCGAGGTCTCAGCAACTTTTTTGCCGAGGTCTATAAAGTAAGTATTGCGCCATATTGCGCCTGCCACGAAAAATGAGCCCGAAGTGCCGCACCTGCCACACAGAATTTTCATCATGTCCAGAATGACAAAAGACGACAGTTTCACAAAACGAGATTTTCGACCCTTTCAAAACGTGGTCCATGCTCACCAAATACCTGGCCCACCATCAAAAATGACTTCCAAAACCACCTCTCTTTTTGACCCACTGCAGAAAGTGCTACGCCTGCCACGCGGATTTAAAAAAAAGTCCGATGTCCTGCACCTGTCTGTTAACACCTACCATAAGAACCCCTCAGTCTGGACACACTGTTTGAGGAAATGTGTGAGTTCTTTAAAAAGATTGGATGGTTACAGGTATAGGGCCTCAGTTTAGGGGCCCCATATCCCAACCTATGGGGAAAATCTTCATGATTATCGAATCTTATACCAGTAGTACCGCACAAGGCGGTGGCGGAAGTTTCAAAAATAGGAAACCTATAGGAGAGGTTGGTTGTTGTGAATCAGGGATGGCAGAGCGAAGCCACTGATGGACCGAAAGGTGCTT
>Ga0126342_10008831_pt1:5000-18051 | contig 18051 bp, 20 predicted proteins | sample Cyp1metagenome_FD_92528 | JGI IMG/M metagenome (GOLD analysis project Ga0126342, IMG submission 92528) | Coral microbial communities from Lord Howe Island, Old Settlement Bay, Australia - Cyphastrea 1 metagenome | ecosystem: Host-associated > Invertebrates > Cnidaria > Coral ... | reverse complement strand
GTTGTTGTTGTTGTGGTTGTGGTTGTGGTTGTGGTTGTTGTGGTGGTGGTTGATGTTTTTTTTTGGAATCAAACTCATTAGTATGTTTTTGTGATTTGTTTCACGGCACCAACTTATCAAAGTTGATGTAGGGCGATGACATTTCAAAACACAATCCTATCAAAAAGGATGTGTTGGTTGAACATACGATCAGTCTTCTCAAAAAAAAAAAACTGGTTATTTAACATAGCCATGGAAAATCACCATGCTATTAATAGGTAAGCCATCTATTTCGATTAGGGCCATCGAAAAAACATGGCGAACTGTTAGTCATAACCAGAGGGTATATGATGTTATATGGATATGATATGTTCAATTGTGGTGGTTTTCCGGCCATATTTGATTCATACCGAAAGATGGCCGAAATGTGCACCGCTGTGCACCTGGCTGGGAGGTGGCCGGCAGTCAGCAGTCAAGCAATTGATACTGCAGCGGAGCCATCTAAGACATGATAAACGTGTGAAATTATGATATAAACAATATGACTCTGGTACACTTGTCCATGGATTCTATCATAATCAAATATAATCAAATAGAGTATAACTTTAGATACCCTAGGTGGCCCTAGGTGCTTGGCCATCCCAAAGTTAGTTGGATCCTCAAAAGCTCAGCATTTTTCATCAGGGCCACTGGAGCTTGGCCAGCCAGGCGCGAAGTCTGGGGATGACCTCCTGGGCGACATGGCAACTCACCCGGCCCGGTTTTCCAGCTGAAAAGTGCGGAGAACCATTCAATGGGAATTTCAGCATCCAACAGATGGAGGTACTGTACTACTGTACCATATTTCTGGCCATATTTTGCTGGGATATTCCCTGAAATTTAGGCCTTGAATATAGGCCTTATATATGGTAATTAGGTACCTCCAATTTAGGTTCCTGCAGTGGCCAATGAACCATGGTTAAGTCAAGTTATATCAGGGTTGTCCCAGAAGTAGTGGTTCCCAAAAAACTCTTTGTGCCGAAAAAAACATGAAAAAAACAAGTCTTTGGCTTGTGAAACCATGGTTTTCTGTGGGAGTCTGTGGCTGTTGTCCTCAAACAGGCCAAACTAGTTATTTCACCGCAATCAACCAGCCTTCGGCCGCAACTTTCTACCATCACCTAAAAGTCCGAGAACGTGATTGTTCTTTTTGGGAAAGGCAGGCCCCCTGCCCATAGCCTTGACTGGTGCGGCCTTTGTTGGCGCCTTTGCTGGCGCCTTTGCTGGTGCCTTTGTTGGCGCCTTTGCTGGCGCCTTTGTTGGCGCCTTTGCTGGCGAAGCTGGCACCTGAGCTGGCGCCTTCGCTGGTGCTTTGGCTGACGCTGCCTAGGCGAATTAACCAATGAGCATAGAGAGCACAAAGAGCATGACCAGCATGACCATCATCACGATGATATGAGGTAGACCAACCCGCAAATCAACCATCATCAACCAAGAACATGTCCCGTTTCTATATATATATGTGTGTGTGTGTGCAGTATATCCAATCTCATCATTCAAAGGGAAATCGAAAGAAATCTTAAAGTCTTAAAACCCATTCCTCTCTTCAAAAAATGCAGCAACAACAGACACAGACACAACCACAACCACCATACTCCCATTCGAATTCAATGTTTCTGATGTTTATATGTGTTTATCACATTTTACCACCTCAAAAGTCACCAGCCCGGTACCTGTCACCCCAGGGCCTTTGCCGGCTCGGGTGCCTTTGCCCGCGTCGGCGCCGCTTTTGGGGCCTGAGGACCAGCCTTGGCCGCGACCTTGGCCGCAGGCGCCTTGGCTGCGGCCTTGCAGTGGTCCCAGTACTCCTGGCATCAGGATGTCAACGTCATAGAAAAGCTCTAAGGATCTCCAAGGTGTTTTTGCGCACCAGATGGGGAAAATGATGATTGGATCACTTTGGATACATTCCAACGCAATACTCAATGCAATTGGTCCTGCACGTCTAACTCATCCAGATTGTTCAAAACGAGGTACCAGTTTGACACCACCAATGAAGGATTATTCTAACGACGAAGATCTCACACCACCATGTTTGGCGTCACCAGCTCCCCTTAAGGAAGGTCCTTGATTTCCTGCGAGGAGTACTGACCAGCATATCGCTTCTGAAGCTCTTGAAAGGTCCTGAAGCAGGGTGGTGTTCAATGCTGTGGCACCTGGATGGTTGAGAAAATCTGAAAAACAATGGAGATGAGTCAGTGACAAACAGCGCTATAAGACTATGCTGCGATGAAGGGTGAGGAATCGGTGAACCGAAGAATTTCGGACTTCTGGATCTTTTGGGAAAGCACAATGATGATCGCATGGTTCTGGGCAAGTCATGATAATTTTTTGGGGGATCACTCCTCTAGATGTGGTAAACTACAGTACACCTTTTGAATTGGTTTAATGCATCACCCGCATGATAAAGGAATGGCCCTTGTATAACTTCTATATACTTATACCACAACTCAAAAAAAGGCGTTTATCATGAAAGGGTTACCCCGGCCCCAACTCATCCAAGTCACGAACGGATGTGAACACATTGGCCACATGTCTGAAAATCCTTTACCCCAAATCCACCCAAAACCATGGGCCTAATTATCATTTCCCGAGTAGAATAGCCATTTGGGGGTATGCGGCATGTTGAGACACTCAATCATCAAGGCGTTAGCTATACTAAAATGCTCGCTAATGACTTGATTTGGGGGTACCCCCAAATCAACTCATTATCATTAATTATCCATGACTTGGGAAACTTCCATATCTCCATATATCCCCATTATATTCCCATGATTACACACCATGGTACCCCATGGACCTTGGTGGTTCGCGCCTGGCCACGCCATCCTCGGGATCCACCCGCGTCTCGGCCGGCCGTGGCACGGAGGGCCCGGCCTGGCGGAGTCCCCGGGGTGACACCCGGTCTGAAATGATGATATATCATGGGGAAATATAGATAGATATATATATATATATATATATTATACATGAAGGTGATGATGATGATGATGATGATGATGATGATGATGATGATAATGATGATGATGATGATGATGATGTTGATGTATGTGGGATATCATGGGGGATATCATGGGGGATATCATGGGGGATATCATGGGGGATATCATGGGGGATATATATCGTGGGGGATATCATGGGGGATGTGGGATATCATCGGATGTATAACCTGCCAACTGCAGGGAAGTGCCTCAGCTTTTGTTTGAGACTAATGATGGGACTCCCAGGGCCCCATGGTCGCCTCCCATACTACTCCCATATGAATCCCCAAGAGTATGGGAAGCATATGGAAATATGGGTCCCATCATTGGAGGTCCCTATACATTCCATGAAACTTCATCGATGTCTCAGACCTTGTTAGGAACCGCCCCATGCTTCCCGGTAGCTTTGGACGGAAGCCGTCCCGCAACCAGACGGTCACCTTGTGGTAATCGAAACGAACCAAAGAGCGGTTTTCGGCAGGTTAGAAACATAACCTGCTGGGGGATTCCCTTCCCAAGGGACATCAAACATATTCACAACATAGACATAGTCAAACCACCCATGATTCACGAGTCCTTAGAGACACCCTCCAAGAAATCCTGAAAGCATCACCTCAGCATGAACGCCGTCCAGGATGGCCATGGCCTCATGGACGCCACCAAAAAAAAGGCATGTAACAACTGGGGAAATCTGGGGAATATATCTATCCCGTTAATGATGGATACTAACGGGATGTATGTATAGATTATATATGTGCTGATGGGAATATTGTGTTTTTAATGATGGTATATAATATATTCTAAAGTATAACCAATGCATATTAAGTGGTGATATAACGAGGGTATAACTGGAATAGTCCATTCGGTGGGGAGTGATCACGGTGACCCCCCGACCTATTAGGGTTGATGTTGTTTTTGGGCTAAGAAAAAAAACAACCAACAACTAGCTACCATTCTACCATTGGTGTCACCGGTGCGGCGGTGTTTCCAAAGATTTTTCAGAATCCCACTTCGAGCTCCCCCTTCGTCCCAAAGATCCTCATCCAAACGCTCTGCCAGCTTTTCGTGGTCCTCAAGGCCTTACACCACTGGGCAGCTTGGGGAGTACCACCAAACCACCCATTGACGGTTGCTTCAAGATGCAACACGTGAAATTCTCCACAGTTCCTCACTATGTTTGTAGTATTCAATTTCTCTATCTTTTTGAACTGGGGATCAATAGAAATAGTACTAGTTTCGGATTGTGAACATCATGCCATCCCCCATGGCTGAGTGATGTTTCATTAGGGCCTGTCATCACCCTCTAAGCAGATCTTCAGGCTGTGTCACTTGAACCTAGGATGAGAACTGTGTTCCCCAAAATGGTGTTCACTAATTACTGAAAGGTTGCTCTTTCATCTCTGTCTCTCTCCATTGCCTTCAGACCAGGTCTGCCTTATCTGTGGTTCCCAGTTTGCCGGTTCATTTTAAACACCGGTTATCATACATAATTTCCCTATTTCTAGATGATTTTCCCATAAAAAACCTTCATTTCACTTCATTTAGTTCGGGGATTTCCCATCTTGCCACTTTTGAGGCAACCGGCGCCGGTGGCGCCGGATCCAAGGCATCCAAGGGACATGCCCAGCATTCATCTTCCCCCAGCTGCAGCAGCATCCCGGTCAGCTTGGGCGCCAACTCTGGTTGCACCTGCTCCACCTTGAGTCCCGCTTCGATGACTTCTGGATACTTCTGGATACTTCTGGGTGAAGTCATCACAGGAAACCATGGTCTTTAGATGTCTGAAAAGTATCACTAAGTCACTGGGATTTCCTCACAAACTTTCCCATCCAATTCTGGGAGTTGCGATTCATGTTCCAAGTGGATAGGTCCGGATAGGTCCTGAGTCCTGTTATTTTTTAAGCATTCCGTGAAGACTATAAGATTTGGACATTCATCCAGTATGGATCAGCCATGGTTTCATATCAACATGGCCGGTAGAACTGGAGTCTGGATGTTTAGCATCCCTCGTTCATATGCAAATCATAGGTTCTCAATGGTTCTCACACATCCCGTCCCATCCCAGCTTTGAAAGATGTGAATTCTTGATGCGCTTCGACTCCTGGTTGTCTGATGGTAGTGTGCTACCAGGGTCTGGCAGGCTTCTATCATGGTTGCATGCTGTTTGTGAGTTGCACTTGTGGAACGTTGACAGCATGCAATTCGTCTCTAAAGCTTCAGTAGCCGAGTGGGACTTCTTTTCCAAGCCGGTTGTGGACAAATGTTGGCCTTCCATACATCCTGCAAGCACCTATCTTTCATGAACTTTCATGGGGGCAAAATGTTCATCCAAATATCTTCTCTACTCCAAGCACCCACACATGCTATGCACGCTTCTTATCTCTACCCCATGGCCAATCTTGGATCTGCACTATCTTTTTTCCAGCTATTCATTGCATTCAAAGATTCCTAGCCAACAGATTTATTCGTGGGTATTGCACTTCCAAGATTCGTTTCCAAAAAGAATAAACTGACCCTCCGGTAATCAAACGTGGCAATCATTAATGGATGATGTTCCACTGAAACATCCATTTAGTTCGGGGATTTCCCAGCCAGCTTAAGGTCAGCCCAGCCAAGATGCCACGGCAAACAGCTCATTGCCCAGCTCATGCCCCATGGCAGCCGCTGGAGTCGAGGGACTGGGCCCCAGAATTCGTGGTGAAAGGTCTGAAACGATCTGAAACGGAAGAACATCTGCTTCAACCATCGGATTCAATGTCACCAGAGGCTGATGATATACCTGATACAGTATGTGATGGTAAACTCCAGCCGTCAAGCGGAAACCTCTGCAGCAAAAACTCTGTGAGCGGTGGTCCAAACCCGTACTGTGCGTACGGCCTTGGACGAGAAACATGTCAAGTCAACATCTGGTCACCGAATGGAAGATGTAGGCTGTGCTGCTCAAGCGAAGAGGAACTTCAAAGAATGCATCCTTTTCGGAACCAGATTCTCAAGAAGCATTGAAAGGATTTAAAAGGTTTATATTGAGATGTAAATCCATGCTGCTTGCATGTTTTCTTTCTGTGCTCGGCATTCATAAGTGTCAAAAAGCTGCAGGAAGTTGCAACTAGCATGCTCCGATCCATGTTACGTCTGGGTGCGTCCGTGTGGTTCACTTTCATAGAGAGACCAAATCGTAGTGATCCTGCTGAGTCACACTTGGTAAATTCTTGGGTTCCTTCATGTTCTTTCCATGTCTTTCCCATGCTTTCCCCAGAAACCATCCCTAGCCGGGCACCCCTGAGCGCCTATGGCACTCCACCCGAGACAGTTCAACAGGCCCTGGCGGACAGAGTATGTATGTCACACCATCCGATACCATCCGCTTTCATTGGAATCAAGGAGAGGATGGTCTCACCAAAATTTGCGCATAACTCGACATGATTGAATGCGACTGAATGAAAAGAAGGCAACTTGACTAACAACATATGACCACACCATACCAGACCCATTTTCTGATACAGTAATCATCACACAGCATTGTTGCTGGAAATCATGATTTGTAGATCGCAACTGGGAAAGGGAACACACTGATCATTCGCTTGAACATGCCGCGCACAGCCAACATATTATTGCCAGACCATCTGACATGAACTCTAGTTGCCCTAGGCTTGTGGTCGCCTGACCCTTGAAAGGACAACTTCTCAACCTTTTTTCTTGTTCCAACCCTTGCCCAAAAGCTCGCCTTTTTTTTTGGCCGGTGGCAGACATGGCTGCGAAGATGTGCCCATTAAAATGATTGTGTTGCCAGCATCCATTGAGGTTTACTATCTGAAAGAACAAAGTCCACATAAGTCCACTAAGCGTGGCAATCCAATATCATCCTGGAGGGAAAACAAAACATCCATTTCCCAGTGAGTGACCAGTTGGGGGGTACATGAGTGGGGGTTATGAGTGTTGGGTGTTTTATGGTGTTTATGCCATGAAAATTCGGAACAAAAAAATAGCTAAATGGATCTGTGGATTTCTTGATGGCAACGATCTCTTTAGGACGGTGCGTCGTTTCTAAAAAGGGTCCAGAAGCGTCCGATGCCCGATCCACCTGAACCTCCTCACGGATGATTCCTGTTCTGACCAGTCTTTGGTCATATGATGCCGTATGATCTTGTTATGTGATGTATTGTGATGTCATATGATGTCTCATAATGTATACATAGCATAAGAGTAAACCTGCAACTTGCCTGCAACTATGTATTTGCTAATGTTTTTTGAATATATGTTTATTCATACATCTTCTATTGATTCTATTGTCTTATTAGGATGTCTTAAGGAGTTGATGTTCGTCCCACCCTGATCGAATGCCACCCATTTTCACGTTCAGCGCCAGGTTGGATTCGCACCATTTTTCTGCTGTCACCTGTCATCTCAGCACTCCCAAGACATTTCATATTTGGAACAGTGAAAACAAAATGGTATACCCACTGGTAATTTAACATAGCTATTGAAATGGCCATTGATAGTTGATTTAGCCATTAAAAAGGATGATTCCCCATGGCTATGTTAGCTTATCAGAGGATATCAAATATGGTTTGTGTATCAAGAAATGTCCTTATTGCATAATTATCTGGGGGGTCCTTTTGGCATCATCCTTGACATTTATGTGTCAAAAGCCCGGTACTGTGATGATCCTGGCGCCAAAATAGCCGGCAAATGTGGTATTTTGATGTATTTTTGGGGTTTGGGATTCTACCTCAGTTCACCCCTATCCATGGAAAATATATCCAAATATGGGTTTGTTTGGGTTTGGGTTTGTGGAAATCTATCCATGGAAACGGGCGCTTCATCTCCATATTTCCACATGGCTATGGATCGCGCCTCGCAGCCTCCGAGTGCATTTGGGCCAGCTCCGCCAAACGTCGCCGCTCCAGGTCCTTAAGCCCCTGAAGGTCCACCGCCTGGTCAAGTTGGTCATCCCATCACGGAAGTCCTGTCATGGCTTATACCCTCTGGTTATGACTAACATAGCTATGGTATAGATGGCCCATAGATCATTGTCCCAGCTATGAACCTCCATTGATCATAGATTTTCCATTGCTATGTTAAATAGCCAGATGGTAATTATATATGATTGTGTGGATTTTAGATGGGTTTAAGGAAAAGTCCTATGATTGGTTTGACCTCAACATTCTGGGTCCTGAAAATTATCCGTTCCACCAACTCTGGGACTATAATATACATTTAAAAAAAAAAAAAAACTATATAATAACTATATAAAAACCTCTCTGAAAATGGGGAGTGACCATCACCGAACTTATGTGAAAGTAGCATAAAGTAGCCTTTTGACCATGGCACATATAGAGTGAATTGAGGGATTGCAATCCTTAGTGCGGTATGGATACTTCTGGATGATCATCTGGTATTTTTTGCCCAAATAAAAGACAGAAATGGTTGGATGTTCCTTTAATTACTAGGAAATCGATGGTTGGGATGGATTTTGAACTTCAGTCACACTGCGCATTAAAACCTACCAAAATTCAATCCGGCTAAAGGGGCCAGCAACAAGGGGCCAGAAACTGCCAGCAAAATGGAAATACAGGGAGTCTTAGCATTAAGGTCCCCACCAAAAATGATCGAAAGGTTTATTCAATTGTGGTGAATTCCTGGTCATTTATGGTTAATCCCCCCTATGTTTCATGGTGTACTCCCCATATTTCACTGTTAAACCCCCCATGTTCGATGGTCCACTATCCATATCTATCCGTGGTTTGATGGCTAAAGTTCCCCATATTCATCCATATTCCACCATCTTCCTAAGCCGACTGGTGTCTCACATGTTCCCGTGCAAACAGGGGGCTCAAAGTCCACCAATTCATTGCCGATTTTGGTGGAAATTCCACCATCAATCAGAGCACCCCGAATCTCCGACCCCGCCTGGCGCTTCAAGCGCAGAGCATCAGCGATGGCATCCAGGCCCTGGGTTCCCCGCTGGGTCACATCACAGCAGCTGCAGCCCGGCTCGGAGGGGTCGAAGGGCTCCATGCCCGAAAGGTACCTGACATGGCTCAGATTGGAGGAAACTCAGGTCATCTCAGGCCTTTGGATGTCGTACAGTACCAGACATTGATTTTTTTTGGGGGTTCAGAATTTCGGGGAGGCCATTGGTCACTCTTTGTGGGAAACATATGCTTACCATCCAAATTTGGATTTAATATATGATTTAATGAAAATTTAATGTGATTCAATGTTGCGAGAATTCCAATGCCATTCATAGATATTCCTAGTGCGCTGCTGTTCTTTTTCACTTGACTGGGACATTTGGGAGGGTAGATAACGGATGATAATGCTAGATGCAGTAGATGTACCATAGATGGAAAATCTGAGGGTTGAGGAACCAAAACCAAAACCCACCAACAAGGGGTACCGGAAGGAGGCCAAATGTTTCGCCTGGATTTCTGCCTCAAACCCAAGGTCCAACTTCGGGCAGGATGGGACATCTCCAGCAACTGCAGAACTTGGAGGATCTGTTGATGGTCTGCAGATTTGACTCCAGAGCTGCGGCCACGGCGCCATGGCTTATCCATAGCTGATCCGAAAAGAAGGGATATGATGGGATATGCACATACCATCACATACCCACATGAAACAATTTGGCGGATTCTGAACTGCTTGCTGCGGGGCACTCTGTCATCTGCATCTTGGTGTAGCTTTCGTAACTGTACTCCTCAGCTGATTTGATTGCAAACTTCACCTGCAATCGTGGAAGAGTAGATTTTGTCAGGGATCACCGTAATCTGGGCACATAAATGCAAAATTCATCACAAGTCTTAATCTCTACAGTAAATTCTATGTAATATTGGCCGCCCCGGCGGCAAAAATATCTAACAATGCCAATTTGCCAATAGTTTTAGAGGATTTTAGACCTCAAATGGTGGTTTGGAAATCTTAGACCTATGACAGGGGCAAAGGCACGCCGTAGATCTCGTCTTTCTTGGCTTCCCGCCACCAGTCTTGCACCTCACATGACCCCCTTTCAGTGGTACCAGTGACTTCGAAGTTGGTTCCAGTGAGGGGATGCCACCATGGCACCATGGTTGGAAAAGCCCGGGAAGCTGGGAACCTACTAGCTGGGAAGCTACTGGGATAATCAGGAACCGTCATCCAAAAAAAATTGCGCGATTTTTCACCTGAGGTGCATCCCCTGGAATCAACGACCGTTCTTGAAAAATAGGAACCTGAGGAAACCATCAGCAGGTGATGTTTCCCTGGCAGCATTGCAGTGGCGAGGCACGGTCTTATTCTTGTTTCGGAGGTAGGTCTCCAGTCTCTCCAACGCTCCGCAGATGACCACCTTTTAAAGCCAAGCGGTCATTGGAAGCGATGGGGTCGGACCTGATGATTTCTGACTTTGTTCTTTGAATGATTGGAAAAAGTGCAAAAGAGCAACCTGATTGCTGGGACACAACTGGATTTCATTGCAAGGTAAGAGTATAGTAGTATAGCTATGTATATATATATTAATATATATATTAATATAATATAATCAAAAAAAAATAGCATACATATTCATAAAGATACATGCATTTATCAAGACATTACATATGTATACTGGTTGGTGGTTTCAACCCCTTCTTGAAGGGTATATGAAAGTCAGTTGGGATGATTATTCCCATATATTATGGGAAAAATTAAAAAAGGTTCCAAACCACCAAAAAGTATATTCAACATGATTTAACTGACTGGATATGGAATCTATCCATTTACACATATATTAACCGTATCAACTGTATTGAACCACCAATAGTATGTGTGTGTGTGTATTGGATCTATCTATTTATTGTTACCTGCCTCAGGATCACAGTCCAGGCGCAGGATGCGGAGGTCCTCAGCTCGCGCTTTTTAAGTGGAAATCCCCGGCGAAAACCATGGAAAGAGATTGGAAAAATCATGGGAAGATCATTGGAAACCCCTTATAAATCCTGTAAATGGAGGTTTTCAAATGGGAATGATGTGATAATTGTGATATTATTTGTTCCATTGCCACGGTTGATAGGGTACACTGGGTAGAAAGTATTATCCGAACTAAACAACATTGAACAACCACGAAGTATGAAACCACACCATATTATCAACTATTGAAACCATCTAAGGCATATAACCACCAGTGTTACTCCATCCGTGTATGACATTGTATGACTGTATGACCCTGAACTTCCGAATCGTTGTTGAGTTAATCCGCACTGTAGCAAAGTTATTGTTTACATTTGTTTGCCTTGAGTCTTTGACATAGTTTCTCTTTACCTGATCCACCACACTTGCACTGTGTAGAAGAGTGGAAAATCAAAATGGTGAAAAGTGCGTGGGAGAAAAAAAAACACGTGAGTTCCAGATCAGCCCTGACCGCTGCCAAGATGAATGGTTCAAAGTTCAAAGGATTCCAATTAAGTGGCCCCAGGCCCCATGGAGCTGGCTGAAGTACTCATTTGACTGGCACCCAAAAATGTCTAATAACATCAAGTTGTCACCCGTTGACATCATGTAAAATTCTCGATTTGGCGGGTTGTCAACAATCCCGCCTTTGTTTTTGTCCTGGTCGTTATGGTCATCATGGTTGTTCAGTTTAACTATTTGATTTTAAAAAAATCAAATCAGAAGAACCCATTGGGTATAGTGTGGTCCCACTCCGAGGAGAAAAAAAATGAGAGTAGACAAGAGATGGGGGAAACTATACGGACAAACATTTAAACAACAAAACCATTCTGTATGATCTCATCATGTCCGAGTTGGGACTGTTGCTGTCCCGCTAAACATGTCCACCAAAGATGGCAATGCAAAGTCCCTCGCCGGCCGGTCAGTTTTTCCCATCATACATATGGGAAGTTGCCGGAAGATGTCCAATCTCAAATGGCAATATCAGAATCGCAAACGGATATAAATACAAACATAGAATATCATAGAATCATCATCATCATCATTATCATCATCATCATCGTCATCGTCATCGTCATCGTCATCGTCATCATCATCATCATCATCATCATCATCATTGTCTTCGTACAACTAACTATACATGAATATGAATGTAGATTTGAATACTAGATCATACTTAATGTTTCCCATCTGGATTGTTCATATACTATTTATTGTCCACATTAAGTGTTCTCATCAATCATTAACAATCATGTAAGATTTTCGTACATTGATATATGGGTGATGGGTCAAAAGCTTGTACCCCTTCTGCTCACATCAAAATAGCTGGCACATGGATGTTCATCTAAAAATAGTATCTAGTTATAGCTATTAACATATATTAACATCATCATCCCCCTAAAATATAGCCATATCTCTTCCATTCTGGGGATTCCCCAGCCCTCCCGTCTTGATCCGCGCGGCCGGCACCAGCTGCCGCAGGTACTCCCGTGCCTTGCGGCGGTACACGCTGAAGGTCACCGCCAGCCCAGCCGCGGTGGCCCTGGCGGCTGGTTGACTCATGGAGACGAAAAAAGATGAATGTCACCATATGGGGGTTTCCATGAATGGGGGTACCCCAAAATGGATGGTTTATAAGGGAAAATCAAATTAAAGTGGATGATTTAGGGGTACCCCCATTTATGGAAACCCTCATATGTCACCTAAAATCATCCCATGTCTGCCATGTCCATGTCGTCGAAAGGGGAGAAAAAAAAAGATAAAGTTTTAGACCACTAAGCAGTTTTGGTTCTTGCTCCATTCGATTTTGGCTTTTGAGCGCCCATCCAAACAATACATTATTAATTATTCCAAGGACGATCGAAAATGCCGAATTCCAGGCTTTCAATGGAAATGTGGCTTGGTTTATAGCGTTACCATTGAAACCATCGTTTCCAATAGATCTATTATAGGGATGTCTGGCGAGCTCCCGAACACTGTGTCAGATCGCCAGATAAGAAAGTGTAAGAATAACCAAGTCTCAAAAAGGAAAACTGCCAGAATAATCCGGAATATAAGAAATAGAATGTCAGGTAGAATGTCAGGATTGACGGTGAGAATATATGTCAGATAGAATTGAATGCCAGAACATATTATGTTGGAACATA
>Ga0126342_10008830_pt1:15000-18056 | contig 18056 bp, 11 predicted proteins | sample Cyp1metagenome_FD_92528 | JGI IMG/M metagenome (GOLD analysis project Ga0126342, IMG submission 92528) | Coral microbial communities from Lord Howe Island, Old Settlement Bay, Australia - Cyphastrea 1 metagenome | ecosystem: Host-associated > Invertebrates > Cnidaria > Coral ... | reverse complement strand
TTTTCCCTGTCATGCAGTGCTGTGGTTGAATCTTTCGTTCCACCCTTGACGGTGGCTCAAGCCAAAGCGGTGAAAAGTGCACGTCCGTTGCACTGCATTTTGTCCGTGCCAGTTTCAAACTGGTATTTCGGGCCATAACTGTGGATACATTCATGGTATTGGGGTCTGGCTAACGTTGTCTGAAAATGGAGGAACTACACCTATAATCCCAGAAACCTAATAGTAAAAGGTATTATGTGCCCTTAGTGAATAGGGCCAAGAGTGTTTCACCATCGGTTCTTTTTAATATGAAGGGGGAAGGGATCAAAACTGAAGTTTACTATGTCTTTTACTTATTATTGGCATATAGATGGATAGCTTTGCAGGTATGCCAATATGTCCATATCCCACCATATCCCAGCATGTTTTTCTAAGTTCCATGATCTCTTGACCTCAAGTGGTTACATCATATATCCCAATTGGCCCAATAGTTATTAGAATATTGGCCGAATATGTCCTAGATAAATGGGCATTAAGGATAGATGATCTATGATAACTATCAGGGCATATTAGGGCTACATATGCCCTTTTTCTAACTAGGAGAAATATGATACGTCCTCGTAGTTAGACATGGAAACTCATGGAATCCCCTCATTTTCACGTCGCTTTCACTGAAGTCGTGGCTGCCGTGGGCTCAGGTCACACAGTCCGTCGCCGTACAGCTCGAGACCACCGTGCTGGAGGTGGTGGCAACGGAAGTTCCAAATGTGCTGGAGCCTTTGGTAAACTAACGTTTACATAGCGAAGTGGAAAATCATGGAAAATCACCTTCTTATAGCTAGGTAAATCAACTATTTCTATGGGCCATGGCTTCAATAGCAAACTGTCAGCCATTACCAGAGGGTTATTTTCTTCGCCATGGAAAATGGTCATGTTTAGCTGTTTAAGTGATAGAATAGATAATGTTTATTCGGCATGTTTCCATGTTTTTGTTCATATGAAAAAAAAAACTAGCCTATCCCAACTCATTGGAGGTTGTAACGATGGTTGCCACACTGCAGCCCCAAGTGGTTGGTTGTTGCTTTGCCCCATCTATGTATTGACCATGAAGATCCATGAAGCCAAATGACCCTATAATCTCCAAAGCCAAGTTAGTTAACCTTGGGCCGCCACTAGGGATTATTAAGGTGATTCAAGCATCAACTAGCAAGCCAAAGGTAATATTTTATGGTTTAAACGGGTATAACAGTTGATAAAATATTCTATGAAGAAATCATGTTGGTTTGTCTGAACCCCCCTAACTTGATGTATTCCTGTTATCATCATTGTCCTTATCAAAATGGCCATGTTGGTGTTGCACCCGCTTTCAGACTTGCTAAAAGTTGGCAAAAAACAATGGATTCAATCATCAACAATCAACAGACACCAGAATAATCTAGATTAGATTCTGGCTGACAACTATTAAACCTACAATATTCATTTTTTGCTGGATATGGCCGCTTGGGACAAACAAGCATCAAACGGTCATTTTGTTGGATCTGAAACTGTGCCGTTTTTGTCCCCGTTCCTGCCATTGGGTGGTACTTGTGGCTAGCATCCACGATGGATTTGTCTAAGAGTATATCCTCCAAATGGCCATTTTATTGGTACTCATGATATCAATCCATTGGAATTGCAGTATATTGCAGTACAGTACCCTATTTCAGACCAGCCCAGATTATGAACACAATCGGTACGTATGTACAGTTCGTTACACGACATCGGACAACCATCATAACAATTTCTGACATATGTTGCATTGCATACCATCATCGTGCTTGCGTTTTACATATGCATATAAGGCAAGCATGTTGCAGATATGATGTACTGTATACATACGTATGTATTTGCTGTTGTAGTTCCAGTGGCCACTCATATGTAACTTGATCTACATTGCAGGAAATGCTTCACTTGTTGCCATCAGTGTTTGGTTGCTCCTTAGTTTGGTTGTTTGTTCTACTTGGCGTTTTTATTGGCAATTCGACCATCATACCATATCAATCCATATCATACCTTATGTATAAACAATAAGACTAAGGATGACTAAAGACTACCATAGAAATCCTCAAGAGACCATTCTGTACTTGGGAGTTTCGTATCATTCAAGCCAGCTGTTATAAACCAATCACAGGGTTTGTTCGCCAATCCTCATCAAAGCAACTGAATTTGTTGTGACAGGTTGGGCCAGTATGGACCTCGGGCGCAGAGGGTGGATATCCCTTTCAGATCTGCAGAGATGTCTAAGCAGACTGAAATTCTGCAAGTTCAGAATTGGTAAATTTAACGTAGCTATTGAAAATTGCCATTTAATACCATTTGTATAGTGGATTTTCCCATGAAAAATGCTGATTTTCCATAACTATGTTAGTTTACCAGAGGGTATATGACATTTCAGACAGCCTTGAGATTTAAATTTTATGGGTCACTGACCTATTTTCTAAGCCTCACTTAAGTAAGTAACTAACACGTGTAGAGGTTTCCTAAAATGAGGATACCCCCAAATCATCCATGTTCTTTTCGGATTTTCCATGAAGTAAACCATGCAGCTATGGGGGTACCAGCCCTCTTAGGAAACCCCTAGGTGACAAAGCCTCCACAAAACGTATGGATGGCGTGTCTCAGGTGTACAGTGTGGCATTTACCCATCAGTGGAGCAACATGACCTACTCGGTCGAGGCCACGAACGACTATTGGGACTGGAAAGACCGCAGGAAATCTTGGGTTTCATAGGACATAATGAGTACATCATGGGTACATAATGGCTACAATGGGTACATCATGGGTACCTAGAGCCTCCATATATCAAGAAAAAACATGTTTGAAGTACTGTTGGGGTAAGACACAATGTGGGTACAAACGGATGGTCTTGGTATGGATAATGAGGATATCATGGGGATATATTGGGAGAATATGTTGGTTTACGGGTTTACCCGATTAGTGAAGGGAGTGTAGTTACTGGAGGAAGATTGCAAAGGCTTGGCATATCATAGATAGCAGCCAGGTAGAAACAACTAGTAAGAGACGATGGCCTTTGCATT
>Ga0126342_10008830_pt1:0-12500 | contig 18056 bp, 11 predicted proteins | sample Cyp1metagenome_FD_92528 | JGI IMG/M metagenome (GOLD analysis project Ga0126342, IMG submission 92528) | Coral microbial communities from Lord Howe Island, Old Settlement Bay, Australia - Cyphastrea 1 metagenome | ecosystem: Host-associated > Invertebrates > Cnidaria > Coral ... | reverse complement strand
CCTGTAACATGGGTAAGTTGTAGCCTTTTAGTCATACCTGTCCGACCTGTGATAACGCACAGGAAAGCTATCCTGGATTATCCGGGTATCCTTTTGGAAGCGCAGGGTTAGATAATGATATATATATATATAATTAATAATATGTAATTCAGCCACTATTGTTCTATAGTTATATATATAATAATAGTATTTAATAGTTATAAATATATATATATATATATACATAATTCTACTTGAGGCCTTGCCAAGTCCATCACTTGGCTTCAACTTTTTTGTTTCGCCAGGCAAAGGTGCTTCCGAACAAGAAAGGCGTTGAAGCACTGTGTCCTCCTGGGCACGGGGACCTGTTTTTTTTTCTTATGGGAACGTGTTAGATGTTGGTGATTCTTTCGCGTTTAGGTGTACCTTCTGTGAATATGATATATATATATATATACACACATACATACATACATCCTTTCATGCATGCATGCATGCATACAGACAGACATACATACATACTCATACATACATACATACATACATACATACATACATAATCATACATACATACATAATCATATGTACATACATATTGATACATGCATACATATTGATACATACATACATAATATTATATACATACATAGTCATACATAGTCATACATACATACAAACATACATGCATACATACATACATACGAACATACATACATACATACGAACATACATACATACATACCTACATACATACATACAGACAGACAAACCTACAGACATACAGACATACAGAGATACAGACATACAGACATACAAACATACAAACATACAGACATACAGACATACAGACAGACAGACATACATACTCATACATACATACATACATACATAATCATACATACATATTCATACATACATACATATTGATACATACATACATATTGATACATACATACATAATCATATATACATACATAGGCATACAAACAACCAAACAAACAAACAAACATACATACATACATACATAATCATACACACATAATCATACATACATATATACATAATCATACATATATACATAATCATACATACAGTTACATACACACATACGAACATACATACATGCATACAGACATACAGACATACAGACATACAAACATACAGACATACAGACATACAGACATACAGGCAGACAGACATACATACATACATATCTTTCTATCTATCGATATCGATCTATCTATGTATCTACCTCTCTATCTATCTATCGATCCATCTATCTATCTATCTATCTATCTATCTATCTATCTATCTATCTATCATTTTATCTATCATTCTATCTAATCTAATCGATCCGTGGATCTATCTATCCATCCATCTATCTACCTATCTATTTATCTATTTGTCAAATATATTTATATATATATGTGTGTATATATGTATCCACATATGAGCATGTGTGCATGTACATCTACGTACATATATACGCACACATACGGCAGGAAATCTGTACAAGACAGAGGTCAGGGTTTGTGACAGTTTACAGTACATGTATCGTCGAGACAACAAACATATCAAGAACCTTGAAACTGAGCAGCGTAGGGTACGAATCAAGTTGACACAAGTATGTATTCATAGTTACTGTCTAAGATCACACAGATGGGTCAGGTACAGATTGTTGAACCACATTGAACCGAGCAACTTAGTATGAATTGACATTTTACCAACTTGGGGTGTGGCTCAACCACCAGCAACTGTTGGTCCCAAAGCTGAGATCATCCGTGGTGCAGATAGTTTCAGTCGGTAAGTGATTAGTATCCGTTGTAGAATTTGACGAAGTGGTATACAGATAACTTATGATAACTTCAACAACCTGAAGATCGAAAACACTGAGGTGTACATCCCAAACTTACCGAACCCCCCACCCTTCAGAAAGGCCTATTTATCCTATTTTTCGGAAATCATGAAACCACCCATGCATCAACCTTTCCGCGGGGCAAAAAGGCCACCTTTTCGCTGAGGATGTTTAGCGTCTCCAGCAACGAGGGCCTCTACGACGTGCACTTGGTGATTGACAGCAGTTCCAGGTCCAGACATTCCAGACACTGCAAAAACCATATGGCACCATATTATGGCTGGTTGGTGGTTTCATTTTTTTTGTTTTCCATATATTGGGAATAATAATCCCAACCGACTAATATTTTTCAGAGGGGTTGAAACCACCAACTAGATAAATACCTTGGTTGATTTTTTTGGTTCTGAAAAACCTGGAGTTATACTCCCCTGCAAAAATTCGGGATTATGAACTCACCCATATTGGGGATTATTGTGACCCATTAATGAGATGAAATTGTAAAAAAAACAATTTGGGGCCTGTCTGGAAATGGGGGTATACCCCCCAAAAACGGCCGTGAGACATAGGGAACATGATGATAAACCATTGGATTTTGAGGTAGCCAATTTTCAGACAAACACATATTGTTTTTGAAATGTTTTTTTGGCGCAATAGAATTGCAACGGATCGAAAATCGATGTTTGATTAATACATGAAAGTGGTGATGAAAAAATCTGTTGCATGGAGTAGCCATTTTTTAGGCAACTGACAACCGTGCCGTGCCATGCCATGCTATGCCATCGCTGCAGCAGGTCGAAGAATCACCAGACGTTGACGGTCGGGTCCACGGAGAGTGATCTGGATTCCTCTGCCAAGTCTGAGTCGACCAGTTCCTTCGTTCCTTGGTGGTTGAATCACCGGGCGAAAAACATGGTATGTTTCAAGCACCTCATCTCGCGAAAATGATGAACATGTTGGATTGAATGGGAATAGGATGGTGATGTTTCTGGGAAAGGGGACATATTCTCAGAGAATTGGAAATAACAGGCAGGATGAAGGCTGCGGCTAAGGTTGGAGCATTCATTGGGTATTTGGGTGATCTATTGGGCAAAATCAGGAAATTTCAACCCATTGAATAAATATGGATGACTTATTGGGGAAAATGGTTCAACTTATTCCTACATTTATTTGTGGTCCCCTTCTGAGTTGCTGTCACTTTCCCTCGAGCCATGTTCAGAAAGGGTTTCTGGTTTCGGAAACATAAAACGTATTCAGACTATTTTCACACATTGTTTATCATGCTATTCGGAAACAATGGTTACCATTTTTTGCTCAAACTATTCGGAAAAACACTGGTTACATCTTAATTTTCACACACATTGTTCGTAGCTTTGAGCAACAAATCATGGACTTCACCGGGCAAGCCCATCAGGCTGTGGATGGTTGAGAGATGTTTTGTTGATGGTGATCTCTTTGTAATATGTACAGTTAAAACATGTTGAAACCAAGGCACTACAGTTCTCTATGAATCTGGTTGATTCATAAATAGAGTGGTGCCCCAGGCCTTTCACAACCAATATGTAAATTGTAGAAGCTGCAAAAGATGAGCCCTTGATGTTCTCCGTTCACGGATTCATCTAACTTTTCACCGCTGCTGTCAGGTACCCATCGAGAGGAAACACTCCACCTGTCACTCTGAGATCTTCAGGTGGGGGCATGAAATCCGATGATCATTGGCCGCCAGATGTAAAGGGGATGTTTAACTGACAAAACCTGAGCATAACTATCATAAATAATCCCCGTTGCCATTTCCTCCACAGAATGGGAGGGGTTGGGGTGCCTATAGGGCACCATTCTGTGGAAAGCAGGGGCTGGAAATGGGGTCGAGCATGCCATTTTGTAGTAATTTGTGTGTTTTACCTGGTTTTATCATTTTTGTTTTGAAGGCATGATCATTTATGGGCACCAAGACAAACCATTTTGTAACAAACAAAAAGCCATTTTGTAGATGTTTTTAAGGGTATGATTTGATGGTTTTAAAAACTGTGAATTAGTCAGTGACAAAGAAAAATCAGCTAGCCATTCTGTAGAGAACCCATCGTTTCAATAAATGTACCATTTTGTAAGTGCATATTTGTGTTTGCAATGGTTGGCTCGGAAACACTTTAGGACATATAAATTTCCCCGCCGTCCCAATAATCCACCATGTTGGCCCTCGTGTGCTTGGTGCTCATCGCACAAACTTCGTGGGCTGTGAAAGATGACACGGCTATATGCACTCCTGAGGACCAGCAACTTGGCTATGTTTGGGCAAATGTAAGGGCAGCTGGTCCATGAGGATTGTTGTTAATCTAAACTTAGTAATAGTAGTTTATAGAGCTGAGCGGGTTACCTTTTTTCACAACTTTGCCGACACCTTCCAAGATAAGAACCAGCGCGCTTTGCAGGGTCTTGCCTGCGCATTGCGGGAAGCGCTTTTTTTTCGCAGCAGCAATGATAATAGATCTTGCTGTGTAAGATCTGTGCATTTGCCAGGATGATGCACGAGGGTCGCCGTCCGGGAATGCCAGACATGGAGGCGAAGAGCTCCAAAGTTACATGTGCTGTGGAAATGCAAAACGCATTGTGACACCAACAGCACAGCATGAAGAAGAGAGAAAGACCAAGGACGATGTATGCGTTTGAACTCTTCGCATGCACCTGGGGAAAAATGCTTGACCATGCTTCTGGGATTCTGGGTATGTTTTTTCTAGAAAATGGTTAGTCCTGCTGCATAGAGTCGACCATTTTGTAGACTGGTGTAGGTCTGAAGATAGATACCCTGTTTTCATGATTATGTTGAAAAGAGCAGTGGCAAAGAATTGTGATTGAATTTGTTCCTTCTGGATCCTTCTGAATTTTCTCGGATTCTTCAGCCTTATCCAAACTTCGAGACCGATTGTTCCATATTCCGCCTGACCACCTGTGCAAACGGCCGATGGAGTTCATCGAAATTTTGGCGGTGGCACTGGTCTTTTTTGGTGGGATGGCATTGGGCGCTTTGCTCACCACACTGTGGTACTATTGCCGCTCTGCCACGGCCACAGCAGGCAAGACAGAAGCCACGGACCATTCTTCTCCTGATCTTCGGCTTCGGGACCGTTTTTGTGACTGGAGCCGGAAAAAGTTTCCATCTGCAGATGGATTGCCAGCACATTTTTGGCAAAAAAATAGAAAAATATTCATGCTGCAAAAGTTGCATGAAAAAAAATGCATCCACCTCCGACAAGGATGAGTGAAGATGGACTAGAGGGTAAAAACCCTACAAAATGGCACTGGGGAAAAGGCAGTTGACGCTGAGGTCTTGCCAAGATAGAGGCTCTACAAAATGGCTCTGGGATTTTTTATATGTTTTATAAGATCATGAATGCACTGGTTTGATCATTTTTTGACAAAATGGTCAATATATTTGTGGATGAAAACAGGTGACAGGCACTACCATTTTGTAGAGCCATGGGTTATAGACAGACCATTTTGTAGGATGGAGACTCTGTACCGGAGCCATTTTGTAGAGAGGGGTTGGTTCACTACAAAATGGGGCACCCCAACCCCACCCAGGGAATGGGAACGAGGATCATAAATATATAAAATTATAATAAATATAATATATATATATATATGTATATATATATATATGTATATATATATATATATGTATATATATATACATATTACCATCAAAAAATTGGATTTCACCATCATTGTAAACATTATAGCCAAACATGGGGATTTAACTATTCGACTATCAAAACTTGGGATTTCACCATGAAAGGTACGGAAACGACGCGGGAAATAGTCATTTTGGATCTAGTTGGAGGTCCAGCATTTGTAGGAAATGCATATTCACATAGTCCAGTCGATAATCTTAATCTCTACTCTCTACTGAACTTTGATGATGGACTTTGAATTATCTTTGATATTGTCCATTGATTATTTAATTTTTGAAGTCTCTAGAATTATCCATAACTGGTTGGTGGTTTCAAACATTTGGATTATTTTCCATTTCATACGCTGGGGATGTCATCCTTCCCATTGACAAACTTCATCATTTTTCAAGATGGTTATTGCACCACCAACCAGATAGTAAATCCATTTATAAATGGTTGATTTGGCTATTTATAGTTGATTTACCACAGTTCTGTTCCATTAATTACGAATTATATCCAATTATTACTATACAAAGCTGTCAGTGGATAATTCTGGCGCCCCATGAGATCCAACATGTCTGTGGAATCTTTGGCCGTCCAACAAAAAAGGGGGGTTCCCCAAAAATAGGGCTACCCCAATAGCTGGATGGTCTATGGTTAGTTCCATCGTCAAAATCCGAACATACTGTGGATGGTTGCGAGTTCCGAATCACCAGTTGAAAACGGTGGTTTATTTATCCCATTATTTATGATGGTTTATCCGATAATCCCATTATTTATATTTATTTATAATATAGGGTTTCCAAAGCCATCCTTTTGGTGGTGCAGGATTTCGCTGGCCCAACCGTAGATGATCCCCGGTGGATTTCCAGGACGAATGCAACCAAGTGTTATATAACGTGTTCGCGGTTGCAACCAAACACTTTTCACATTCTTCATGCGGTTTTTTTTTGTTGCGTAGCTATTGTATTTTTATAATCAGGTAGAAACGGCTAGGTCTTGATGTCTGTAGGTAAGGACGACACCAATGTGCTTGGATCGATTGATAATTTGACGGATAAATAAAGATAATTGTATGCAAAATGCATATAGTCCATTTGAATCCATTAGATCAATATTAGATCTATTTTGTTCGTAAGACAGAAATAGATATGTTGTGGATATTGATGTGGTAAGATATATATATATATGTATAGACAATCTATTTTAAATCTATTTTGATCGGTAGTCACATAGATTAACAAGTAGAGATCCATTCTCAAAGGCCATGTCAGTGTGCCTGAACACGGATCAATCCCGCCAAGCTGCAATATGAATAAGGAAAATGAGTCATCAATTGATTTAGAGGTACTGTACTTATCTCTATATCATTGTATATCTACTAGGTGGTTCATCCCTCCTAGTAGGTTTTTTTCCTCTGTTGTAAGTGGATTACAGAAATGATGCCTGACATCACCCCACTCGGCAAATGATGCAGGGCCGAGCCGCTGAAAAATGATGCCACGGCACCACGATGACTCCTGGGCGCTGGAACTCCAGAGTGTCAACAGTGGCAATGGGGATGTTGACTATTGGTCTAATCACTAATCGGATGGTTAACCCTATCCATATTGGCCAACCATTATTAACCATCATTAAACAACTACTCTAGACTCTTGAAAGCAATTTAAGGGATGTTAATCAGGGTTATTGCAGCAAGATGTTCTTGTGATGTGTCACTTTGTCCAATCAAGAGGTTACTAGGAAGAAAGGGGATCTATTCCATTGCAGTTAACATGTTGCCAATGAGAATTGGGCAGATTTAGCTGATTTAGCCAATGGACACTTAGATTTTCGCTCGCAAATAATGAGGATTGTATGAACACACACATATGTATATAGAAATGTATACATTTATACATATATACATATATACATATAAACATATATATATATACATATATATATATACATATATATACATATATATACACATATCAACATATATATATATATATATATATATATGTATAAATATATGTATATATATATATACATAAACATATATAAATATGTATAGAAACATATGTATATATATATAGACATAAACATATTTAAATATATACAAATATAAACATATATATATGTTTACAATTACATATATATATATATATACATACATACATATATATATATACATGTGCAATTAATATACGGCTGCTGGACAGACTGGAGATGAGGTCAGCTGTTTGTAGGAGCATTTCGCCAAGCTGCTCAGCTGTGGCAGTGCCGTTGTCGTTTTCTTGGGACCATTTTGGAAAGGGGGCTATCCCCCGAAATTGCCAGTCTCATGGGAACATTATGATTAACTGATTCACCAGAGGAATTAAGGGGTATCATATTTTGAGACAATGCCACATTTAGAATTTTTGGCCTTTTTGTGAATGTAATTATGTGTTTTTCTTTTCTGGGCTACTGGGCTACAGGGCTACTGGACTTACAACCACACTGCCGCTCGGCTCTCGCCAAGTGTCCCCATGATGGTCTCTCCACTTTTTCTTTGAAGTAAACAAATCGAAACCTCATGAAATACCATTCATCCAACATTGACCCTGTCAAGTGGGGATTGGAAGATTACTGTCCTTTGAGAGCTGGTGAATTCTCCGCAAAGATGTTATGTATCTGGATGGATTATAACCATGCGCTTTGATTTTGATGTTTTTGGAGTTCGATGGAGTTTCCACGTAACACACTAAAAGTTAAATGTAGGGCAGTTGATTGGTGCCTGTGACCGTTGACCCATATGTTTCCATCCATTTCAGAGAAAAGCGCATATGTGCGCATTTAGTTTTAATTACTGTGCTGAGGAGCTTGCTTAATTCACCCCTGTTGGTTGATGTTTCATGGTGATTCCAAAGATTAGAACTGCAAAATATGCGTAAAGAAGAGGAGTTGTGCATTAAAAATGCGGCAATGTTAGGCGGTTTACTTCTTACTGATACTTACTGTAGATTTTAAAGGTGATAAGACTCAGGTGACCCACAGTTAAAGCTTTTCAGCGATTATAATTTGTTATAAATGAGGTTACATGGTGTTATTTCACGGACCTATAACTCTTCTTTTAGGGCGGCAACTGCAGGTGCCTCTAAATTCTGACGTGTTCTTTTTGCCTTCTTTGCCACCAGCCCTGCCGCTGTCCGTTACGTTGGCGATGCTCTGTCACCTGTCCTCGCGTCCGCTTCACTGCGATTGAGCTCTGACTGCAACTTGCCAGGCGTGCATTTAAGTTGACAAACATGTGGTTAGGCAGTTGCCAGTTCTTCCTTCATTTCGTGTTTGGAAGATGTTGCAGTTGAGGGATGGCGTGTTTTCAAGCCGCGAGGTGTGAAATCAGCGCAGCGGCCCAGTTCAGTGATGGTTTCCGATGGACACATTGAAAGAACCATATGGGAACCCCATAAACCTCCAATTTGGGTATGGTACACTATCTGTGAGATGACACAAGGACACAGTTCTTTCTTGATTGTATCATGTGTTCATATGTTTTCCATGTCAACATTGTTATGCATTGATGGGGGTTGCCAAACAGTTAGTCAGTCCGTTGGATTTGCGACATCTTTGCAGTTCTAGGGGATCATCAGAACATTTTCCTGTCCAAAATATGTGGATTATCCAGGTACAAGGCTGTGCCCATTATGCCGTTTGTGCCCGACAGCAAGCTGAGTTGGTGTAATATCTAGATTAATTGAGTGATTATTTGATGGGTCTATGCTCATTTCAACTACGTATAGTTACTTGAGGTTTTAAACACACAAAAATAACTAGGGAACCTCTGCCATTTATAGACATTTATAGATGATGTTCCCAATACAATAACCATTTAAATTTACAGGGGATTTCCCTGCAGCCTGCCATGTTGGGTACCACCTGGTCGAGCCACCCTCCGCAGGATGCCTTTGACAAAGCGGCGCAAGGAAATCAATTGGTTTCCTGGCCCAAAAAAAGATGAAAAAAAAATGGCTTTGTTCAGGGCAGCACAAATATTGAGCATTTCTTGGAATTATTAATTGTGTGTTGTCAGGCTGCCTGACCCATATAAAGGTTTTTTCACCAGCAAGACACTGAGGTACTACCCACAAATACAGTGAGAACATGATTATTGCAGTTGGTTGAAGGGTTGGTTTTCATGGTGCGGAATGCTTTAAGGTACCCCACTGGAAATCAAGTGTTTAGGGATGGCTATTGGCCATGAGAATTGGGGGCTCGACCAGCAGCAATGGAGATTTCATCAGTTAAAGTTAAAGCTCCTCTGGACCCGAAAGGTCTTCGTCAACCGCCTTGACCCTCATATGGTCGTGGACAATGTGTTTGGGCATACTCAATTTAGATGGGTCAATTGAGGGTCATAAGTCATAATACATATTCGATTATATTTGATCATACGTGGATTGGCGTATTTATATATATGTATATATATATATGTATTTATATATATATATACATATGTAAATATATATATATAATGCCAACACCGGATTAATAACCCCCCCCAGAAGGTAGGGGGGGTACCTTCTGGCTAGTTTTCTTGACCACCCCTAAATAAACGCACCCTGAACCATAAAATCCTGAACCATAAAACTTTGGACATGGCTTACGTCAATTAGATCTTCATAGAATTCCATTGGATTTGTTAAAGTCTCATGGATCAGAAAGGGGGTTGATTAATCAGCGGCAAACCGTGGTTATTATTAATGGGGGACATGGGCTTATGGGGGGTACCCTTTGGGAGCTATCCAAACAGATAATTTTCATAAAGATTTTAATTAGAAATCGATCATTTGGGGAATAGTTGTTTTTTGAAATTTTCAATGATCAACTTAAACCTTAAGTATAACAATGATGATGAAAAAAAGTAAAAAAGAATTGGAAATAACAGGAATTAGAAATAAAAATTGTTGGATTAAAAAAATGGATTTCAGAATTGGTGGTTGATTAATCGGGGGTAGGCCAAAGTGTTTATTAATCCTGGGGGACCACCTGTTTTTAAATTGCAAAAAAATGGGAGGAGGAGGAGGTTGATTAATAACGGGGTGTTGATTAATCCTGACTTGGCGTTATATAATCTTAGTTGCGGATTCCGGATTAATAAATAAGGGGGGTCACATCCCCCCCGCAATAATGTAAAATAATGCAAAGCATTTCCTGAGTTAGTTTTTGTTTCCAGATTTCAGTTTCAAAGGTGTTCGAAACCAGTTTGAAATATATATATATACAGAGGTGTTTGAAACCAATAAATACAAAGGTGTTTGAAACCAGTTCAAATACATACATGTATATATATTAAAATATACATACATAATCATACATACACATACATACACATCCACATTCACATCCACATCCACATGCACATACACATACACATACCCATACATACACGTACATATACATACACATACAGACACACACATAGATATACATACATATACATACACATACATACAGAGACATACAGAGACATATCTTATACGCATACATATACATACACACACATACATACATACATGCATGCATACATACATACATACATACACACACATACACATACACATACACATACACATACACATACACATACACACACATACATATACATATACATATACATACACACCTATACATGCATATACATATACATATACATATACATATACATATATATATATATACGCATACCCTTACACACACATACACATACACATACACATATACACACATACACATACATATACATATACATACACACACCTACACATACATACATATACATACACATACATACACATACATACACATACATACCCATACATATACATACATACACATACATATACATACATATACATATACATACATGCATACATCCATCCATCCATCCATCCATACATACATGCATTCATGCATGCATACCTACATACATACATACGCAGTTGAAAACCATTACCAAAAAATGGCCGGGCCGGAGGAAAAAAAATGTGGGTGTGTTTTTCATGGCCAACAACATGACGGAATAATAAAAGTAAAAGGGCGCAATTCAAAACGAATACAGCAGAAAAAATGAGGCTCAGCCGGAAAACTTTATATTATTGAGGAGGTTTCATGAAGTGGGAGCTAAGAGTATATATGCATATATATATATATACATATGTGTACATATATATATACATATGTATATGTATGTATATATATATATTGGAGTTGATCTAAGGTCCTTGTAAGGACTATGTGCTACACATTTAGATCAACTCCCATATAATTCCATATGATTCATGTATGCATTTATCATCTACAGGCACTGGGAACATTGACGTTTTTTGGTGCGAAGCCGAGGCTTACACAGAGATGGAGGACTAGCCTGTAAGGGCAGGGCAATGGCTTCTCCGCATGGGTCACGCCTAATTTCAGGCTCAGTTATTGGGATATTAATGGAATAATAGTAGGATAAGCATTATTGGATATTTATATTATACTACAATAATGGGATATCAATGGAAGGTCAATGGAAGATGAACGCGATATTAATCATCATGAATGAAATACAACATTTATGTATTATTTGGCAATGCAACATGGCTGGGAAATCCTCTAAAAAATGAAACATCATGTATGAATGGTGAACTTGTCATTGCCACGTTTGGATCACCAAAGGTATATACCAGGTATATTTATATATATTAATATTATGTTTGTTATTATTATTTTTATTTTTAGTACTATTATTTTGTTTAATTATTATACATATATATATTTATAAAACACTAAACAATATCTCATTGAACGGGTTTCACCAACAATAGTCCGCACAATGGGTTGGGCCAAAAATGGAAATATAAAGCGTTATTATCGAAGGAAGTTTAGAAGTCAAACTTCCGACAATATGGGCAGATGAAAAGCAGAGCAGGGAAGAGGCAGAGAGAAGAGAAAGATTAGAAGAAAGAAGAGTAGAAGAGAAAGAGTAAGAA
>Ga0126342_10008829_pt1 | contig 18057 bp, 7 predicted proteins | sample Cyp1metagenome_FD_92528 | JGI IMG/M metagenome (GOLD analysis project Ga0126342, IMG submission 92528) | Coral microbial communities from Lord Howe Island, Old Settlement Bay, Australia - Cyphastrea 1 metagenome | ecosystem: Host-associated > Invertebrates > Cnidaria > Coral ... | reverse complement strand
TTGTTTTGTGTCCCAACAAATAGAGGTCTATTAGCTGGTTAATAACCTGATACTAAGGGCTTATTAACCTTCACTGCTGGTTGCATCCCGTTTATGTTCTTATTTTTCTGGGGGGGGCGCAACGGGGGGGGGCAGCCAGCATTTTCATGATTATTTCAATCAGATTCCCTATGGGATGACCATCCCCAAGTTGGAAAATCCATTGGAAAATAGATGGGAAAATACGACGTATTTTTGGACTGGAAGCATGCGGACTCAACCACTGTCTCATACTCCAAGCACAGGTGGCGGAGATACGAGGTTGAAACTTGCAGAAATCTGCACACAGCAGAAGGAAATTCTTAATTATCAACGTTGCTTTGATCTGCACACTGCAGCAAACGTCTCAAATTTGAATTAATCCCCACGTCTTCTTCTTTTCATGAAAGCCAGATATTTCTTGTGCCTGATGGGTATCTCATCTTCATGTATCACATCCAGTTCAAACATTGGTCTCAGATTTCTTTGAAATAGAGGATTCGCAAGGGCCCTGACTCCTCCCAAGTGTTGTAAGTAATCCCAAATGAAAGTTATGGTCATCTGATTGTTAGGCAAAATTGGTCTCCTCGGAATTCCAGCGCACTCGTTACGCCATCCAAGTCTATACATAGAGTTGCATCTGGATGATTCGAAAGCAGGAAAAAACTTGTCCCCCAACAGCGTTGTGAGATTTTGCATGATATTGCGAAAACACAATGCCTGTTGAGCCCCAGATCTTTTCGTATGCGGTAAAAGAACCGCCTCAGCACTGTCATACTGTACATACTTGGAATGTCCCCCCGATCCCGAAATACGAATTGGGAACAGCATACCAGAAAACAAATAGAATGACACAGTCATCTCAAACCATGAGATACCCCAATCATTCACATCCTTCTGATCAAGATTCTGCGGCCACCGCAGTGTTTCAGCCCATTTTTTGACTGCTAATCCCAAATTCGGACCCTGTAAAACCATCTGAAATGTTTCAACCTCTGTCTCAATCGGTGTCCAATTGACATAATCTTCCGGTTTGAAATCGCATAACCACTTCATTGCCTCATATCCATGTGCCTGTGAATCGAAGTTCCCAACAACTCTCTCCTCTTGAGGTTTAGGTGTCTGAAATTTCGTTGAATGTCCTTTTCCAGTCGATGATGACTGATTCAATAACTCACATCGTGTTCTGTTCAGCTCAGCCATGTAGTCAAAAACAGTTCAAGTGAGCCTTTTCTGCCTTGTGAAATTGTACAGCCTCCTCTGCGCACCCTCGAATACATGAAGGCACCTTTTGAAACGCAAGATTGACAACCATGTCAGCACAAAAATTGCCTGCAATCCTCCACAGATCTTCTATGTCCTTTGCTTCATCAAAAGCCCTGTGACTCTTGACTTTCGTGACACAAAAATTTCCTGGACGCCAAAGCTCATTGAGCTCCAATATCAAATCCGCATTCGGCATCTTATGTAGACAAGCTGAGAACATCCCAGACTCAACAATGTACACAATAATGCAAACATAACTGGCATCTGTGAAAAATTCCACTGTTTTCATCTGCGGTGACATGATTGCGATTTTGCATGCGATAACCAAAGCTTGTAGCTCCCCTCTTGCAACAGTCTGTTCACCTGCCACAAGCCCCATTGCAGCAACACGAAAAAGTGGAAGCTGCGGTGGCTGCAAAAACAAAAAATCAACGCATGCCCTTCGATCACTTTCAGATGTTGACAGATCCTGAATCACTGACCACGCCGCCAGCCTACTGAAATGCTTCGATGGATGTATTGCACCACCATCTGTAAAAAAACGCATGTGCGAACTTCCCGTTTCAAAAGGAGCACCTAAGTCCGGTAGTTTAATCGTTGCAACAAAAGCTCTGATGATTGTAACCTCATCAAATAAGCGAGGTAGCGGTAAATAGCACCATTCGGGTCGAAGACATTGGAGAATGCGACAAGCTTCACCATGTTGCTGTCTGACATTTGCCAAGTGACCACACAGCAAAAATCTATGTTCACGCGTGTCAGGCTCACCACACAATTGACATGCCGGAGTTATATCACTATCCCACAGTGCCTTTTGCTGTTGGGTCTGAAAGCCACCGACAACATTGAGTTTGAGTAATTGCTGTTCACATTCACTCCTTCCTGAGAAAACGCTCGAGAGTAGTTTGAAATCAATTAAAAAATCACCCACTCCTTTTCTGGTCATGGTCGCAATGACATGATGTTCCCACATCGCCATGAAAATCAACCGGATTTTCCTGGTAGAGTCCTGCAAAATGTTACACGACAACAGCTCTGGACCCAAAATGGTTCCACACGCCTTGAGTTCCCAACCAACCTGATTGAGATAACACTTCAATGCTCCAGCTGGCCCAAAAGGCCGATGTCCCGTAAATTCCACTGCAAACTGTACTGTAGATAGTGCTACTGCTCTGTCCACATTGGCTAAACGACGAATGATTCTTGCACAATGACAGAGGACAAAAACAAAAGGGTCCTGCATGAACTTGCCAAGTCCACAACAAGCCACAAAAGGTGAAGCACTATGCCAATTGCCCACCAATGCATGTGTGATTGCACGTCTAACTGCCGTGAAGTGATGCAGTCCAATGTACACTGTATCAGCACTGTAAAAGGCCATCGGAAAAACACTAGTCTGGATCATCAATGCCTTCCGTTGAAGTGAACATGGCAGATTTTCAATTCTGTTCACCCTTGCAATGGCATCCTGAATTTTCTCTTTGACAAATCCAAGCGACATGGATTTGTTGTAGTGAACAATCTCACCCAAGTCTTTTACCATAGTTTTCACAATGATCTCATGTCCGTCAGGTGGAATGCCCTCAATACAAAATTTTCGAAATTCTCTGGTGGTTCCCCAGTGCCAACTTTTGGCATGATCAATCTGTAGCCGTAGGAGATGTGTCACTCTTTTCACCATATCAATGGCCACCAGATGTGCCCTTTGATTCTGTGTCAACCAGCTCCAGTTGTCGGCATAGGCAAATGGCTGCACATGCTGATTGTAAAGGTTGTAATAATAGAAAGCCGATGTACCCAACATCGCAATAACACTAATGGAACAACCTTCGGGTACTCCCGTGGTTGATGTGATTGCATCACCAACTGTGCCATTCAATGTAGGATATCGGACCATTCTGTCAAGACTGAGAATCCATGCATCCACAATAATATCAGGTACGCCAAGGTGTTTCATGATGCAAGCCACCGCAAATCTTCCAAAAGTATTATATGCTTTGACCAGATCCAAGGAGTATCCTCCACGTGTAAGACCCAATTGAAGTGCATCTTCAATCTGTCTTTTCTGCACAAATGCGATTTCCTTCACACCACGACCTGGAAGCCCACCCGAAATCGGGGATGGAAAAAAACCCATCCATGTCCTGGAAACCAGTTTAAAAATCATCTTTCCAAACAGCCGATAAAGACAGCTCAAAATCGTCACAGGTCTGGCGTCATGCATTGACAGTGGAACATCCTTTTTGGACAATAGAATCGTCTTGGCCATCATCATCGAAGGTGTAAAACCTTTCTTCAAAACCCAACTAAAGATGACGATCAAGTCATTCACACAACATCGTGGCAAGCATTTTAACTCCTCATTTGACCATCCACATGGCCCCACAGCCTTGTTGGATGGTAACTTCTTGATCAGCTTCATCCACATGTCAATATCATCCAAGTCCATCGCGATTGCAGGTAATTTGGGCAAAGGCCCAGACTCCAGAAAATTGGAAAATTCTTGCCATGCATCTGACTCGAATTGTTCCTCCTGTCTGTCTCGTTGCCAAAAAGGTTTCCAGAACCGTTCAAATTCATTCAGCACTTCACCATCCGTGACAGCATGAAAGGTTACACATAGTTCACCCGAGGACTCCAATCGACCTTCAATGTGTCGAAAAAATACTTTCCTCTCATGTTGCCTAAGGAATTCAAGCTTAGCGTCATTGAACATGACGACAGCATATTTGGGAATGTGGATCAGTTCATCCATCTGCAGTGCGGTGGCACCAATCGTGGACCGTAACAGCCTGGCAGTTGTCTTTCTGCACACTGGGACATCACTCAATACAGGGGTTTTTTTGGCACGAACGATTCTGTAACTCAGCTTGGAAAAATCAAACTCGTTGTCAAACTGAATTGTTGCCCGAAATCGATCTCTCCTGCATCGACTCTCTTCAATGCAAGCGCAATTGCAATCATGCTCAGTGATCTGTGTCACCAACTCCAAAATGTCAGCTTCAGGTAGCCCAGTCGGTAAATAACCTACTGCTTCAAATGCCAAAATCCAGTTTGACCATTTGTTCCCATAACCTTTTGCTGCCAAAATGGCCTTCCACTCCTTCATCGCTGAGATATACCCATGATGTCCTGACTGTAAAGAAGGTGACAAGAACTCCAAACTTTTGAGTCTCCTCATCAAAGATCTGAGCCGCCGAACTTGTCTAACTTTGAGACGAGATTTCAAAGTGAAAACTTCACTTGGTGGCATATAACCACCATGTCTATCAGACTTCACGAATGGTTTCTGTGGTTTTTGAAACTTCTTCTCAAAAGAGCACCTGCCCTTATAGGAGGAGTGCAAAGAAGCAGTGACATTTCTGACAGGATCATGACAGTGTGCCAGATATAATGCCTTATCAACGGCATTTTCCACCGCATCCGACCATGTCGCAAAGGCAGCATCAAGTTGTTTGCAACTATCAGTTGGGAATTTCAGTGCAATAGATTCAAAGTCAACCGGGGTATAAGTATCATGAATCAGATTCACATCAGGTGCAAAAGATGCCCATGATTTGGGAAGGTTCCATCTGACATGTTTTTCACAATCATCATTAATTTTCAAATCAATACACAAAGGTGAATGTGGTTCAAAAACAACATCTGAAGAAACGCTCATTGAATGTACATGTTGCAATAACCAGGGATGCAAAATTGCCGTGTCATTCCGTGTTGAACCTGCACATGTAGCGGGTAATAATATACCAGACATCGCATGGTACCATTCAAACGCCTCACGTGCCCCCATATCGCGGAAAAATTGAAAAGATGGCATCTTGGATGGTGGTTCATTGAAATCTCCAAGAATGCAAAAAGGTAACCCAATTTCCGTCACAACTGGTATTAGGCTGGCCAATAATAAATCATTGGGACGCTTTCCTTCCCGGTAACGGTTGGCAAATCCATATATCGAGATGAAAAGAATCTCAACACCACCAATTCTAATAATGGCCATTGACACCCGCTGTGTCTCCCATAACATGTCCGAAAAGCCTGACCGAGGCTTACGTGAAGGTAAACATGTCACAACAGCAGATCCAAGTGCTTCACCTCTAAGCGAAGGTCTGTTATCTGCAGAATTTTTTTTGCTGAAACAGTAGCCGACCAAAATGCCTTGTATCCAATTCCAACCAAATCATGATTCACCTGACTTTGAACCGCATGTGTTGCACTTGTCTCCGAAAGCGAAACAACCTGGGCACCAAGCTTCATAATTTTGCCAATTTTCTGATGCACTGCTGCGGGGTTCACAATTGCAATCCTAATTAAATTGTCCACGGTAGGTCCTGGATTTCCGGCCTCACCAACCCTGCATGAGAAAAACATGGAAAATAGCAAATGGGTACACAATTTCAGAAACCAAATGTCAATAACCATTGAGGCAACCCAGGCCGGACCAACTGTACTTCGGTATAGCCCTGCAAGCCCTACGAAGCTCGGACAGGCCATTACAAAAAAGTGAAAACATGGCAAAATGCCATCATAGTTCTGCATTCCACCATCACAATCTTTGTTGTCTGCATCCATCACACATTCAACCATGTCTGCATGAACCTTTGTCAACATGACAGAAATGTTGCCGCTTCCAAAAAGGTAACATAGTCACAAATCACCATCCTCTTGATTGCGACCATTCTGCTTTGCCCTCTTTGTAGCCGGCGATGCTGATTTCTTTCCAGCAAGCAACTCTTTGATTTCCGCAAATTGATTGCTCATTTCCTTGTCATGCCCGGCTAATGCCTTTTGCAGAGATTCATTGAACATGTTTGCCATCGTACCCATTTGATTCTGTGTTTCAGCACGGATTGCCGCAAATTCGTTCCTGCACTGATCTGCATTGGATTGTAAATGACTTCCATGATCTGCAATGGACTTCTCAAGCTTTTGCATACACTCCTTCATTGCACCAAACTCCCTGTCGGTTCTTTCACGCAGATCCAAAATTTCTGCGGCCTGTTTGGAAAAGCGATCCTCAATAGGAGCTTCAATTTTCCTGGTCTGTTGCGAGTGATTCTGCCCATTCATCATCTGCTTTGCAGGGAATGAAGCCTGTAGCCCTGTACCACCCTGATTGGAAATCCAATTCTTCCATGGATCGTCGCCACTGTTCCCAACATCACTGACACTCTGCTGCTGTGACAACTCCTTCAGCGGTCTCTGCAATTCACCAGCCAAAACCACCGGAGCCCTGTTCTCTTTTGGTTGAATCCATGTAATCAGCACTGACTTCGTGTTCCATGATGCAAACGTGTCAGAAAACTTCACCTCAGCTGCACAGAGCCATGCATTCCCAGTCAATGCCTTAACCGGTTTTGCATTCCACTCATGAGCTGTCAGCCAGGCTTGTACCTGCTCAAATGTGGTTCCAACAGGAACCGGCTGCACCTTGAAGTGAAAATTGGCCGACACCAAGTTTGGGACAGGGTCATCAGGTCGAAGTAAACCAAAAGCCACAGGAAAATCACATGTTTGAAAACGAATTCCCCTGTTGTGTAGGCTTCCCCTTGCACTCCTCACAATCCCAAGGTGGTTGTCACACTTGGAAACACTGATGGTGAGCTCAACAGGGCTTTGTTGTAACCAAACAATCCTGTGATCTCCCGAAATCTTGCGATCCTCTCCTTTCGGTGTTGTGTAAATGCCAGAGGTACCTGATGCCCTCAAAGTGTTCCTCACATGCTCTTTTGCAATTCGCCCATGAAACTGCACTGTAGTTGCCTGGTTTGGTTCACATCTTTTCCCGCCAGTCTGGAAAGACCTTCCCCATGGTGGGGTCAAAAAGTTGACCTCATTCTGTTCACCAAAAAGGAGCTGAAGCATCACCTTCACTGGTGCCTGTATCAGTCTTTTCCACACCTCAGCGTCGATTCCTCTCTGTGGGCCGTCATGCAAATCACTTGTGACTCCTGTTCAGGAATCTTGTCATGCTCGTCACACTGTAAGGACACATGTTTTGCCCCAAGGTTATGCAAGCAAACTTGGATGATCAAAGGGTCATCACCATGTGTGACTGGAATCTGAGCCTTCTGACACATTTCAGAAGTTTCACCGCAAGCCCCAACCACTGCAATTGCCAACTCGTCCTGTGAAATCACCTCACCTGCGACAATCCATGGCTTTGCATCCCTGTATCTCATCACAACAATGCCCGATGAGTTGGGTACGACTTTTTGTACCTGTGTACAAGCCGATCCATCTGAGTTTCTGACACAACCTTCTTGCAGAACCAAAGCTTCAACTCGAATGTCATCCACCAGAATTCTGTTGGGTCCAGCAAACTTGTTCTGCAATTTCTTTTGCACTTTCATTTGTCGGGCAGTCATATCAGGAGGTTTCACATGCATGGTGTTCGCCAACTTGGTAAGTCCATCCCATTTGGATGAGACCTGTTTCTGAGACAAAACCATGGCGATAGCCGCATGTCCTGCACTCTTGATCATGGAATCGACAAACCTTGTACATTCTTTCAAGTCAATCCCTTCTGTGAGTAAGAAGGAGGCCAACTGGTTCCTCTGCTTCATCATTTCTTTGTGTTCGTTGGCTGAAACATTCTCCGCCGGTCCCCCACCTCGCAGTCCCACAACAAAGTTGATTGTTGCAACAGTGGTCCCATCCGGTCCACACCTTGTAAAGTAACGTAATGGAAAGTCTTGATTCATGTTTCCACCCGGACCAACCAATCTGACCGGAATCACATCATTGAGGATTGAGGACGCCTGATCCCATGTGTCAACCAAATCTTGTAAAGGCAAATTTCGATCCCAAAAATCATGAAAGACAATGACATTCCACAATTTCACTTTTGTGAGCACTGCATTGTCTGTCCTTGCCACAGGTGCTGGCAAGCCCAAGAAGATGAATGACGATCGAAGCATCGCCCTGAGAAATTCCATTGTCACTGCAGAGGCAAGAGGTTTCCTCACAAACATAATTGACGCAATTGTGGGATCAAGAATCTGCACAAATCTGCACACCACAATCCAGCCACAGTAGTCGATAATCTTCTCAACTCCTGTCTCTTTCATGGTCTGCATAAATTTCTGAAGCAAAGCATATTCCCCATTGATGACAAAAAAGCCTTCACGAAAAGACGCCTGAAGCTCCAAAAAAATGGAGATGTCATAGGACTGTCTCTGTCTGTTTTTGTCAACCACCTTCTGAAGCACAAAACTCAACGCTGCACTGAAATTCTGCGCCTCAAATTCTGCCAGGTTCGAAAGGTTACCTGAGTTGATGGCCTGCTCAGAGGAGACCAACTTGACAGGTCCTCCCCCTTTCACACCCAATAGCATATGTACTGTCAGCACATCGCTCCCATCATCTGTTGTTTCAAAGAAGCCTCCCAAAGGCCACTCCGGGTTGATGGTTCTGTTGTTGATGACATATCGCCAAGGCCTCTGTATCTCAAAGAGGGCGGCCACATCCTCCCACGCCTCACTGAAACACTCCATTTTGATTGCACGGTCAACCATGGAATCCCAAATCCATGTGTGCCAGATTTTGACACGACATCTCACAGTGGGATCTTTTCCTTTTGTCTCCCACGCCCTGATTTTCAGGAGAAAGAAATGCAGGGCCATGCAAAATGCCATCTCTTCATGCGTAATGGAAAAACACCCTGGTTTTTGGACAAGACGTATGGAACCGGCCTGCTGTGTAATCAACGCCATAGCATCAACGACAAACATCCAGCCAAATGCCTGGACCGTCTCATCCATTCCTGTTCTCTCCATCACTTCTGAAAATTCCCTCAATGCATCATGCCCCGCAACGAAACTGAAGTCATGGTCGTTGACATGCGCTATGACATAATCCAAGACCCTCAAATCGTCACTGGCTAATTCTATGTCTCTGCAAATCACTGCATCTGGGCACAGCATTTGTGTTTGGTGACGTTCACCAAGACATCCCACAAGGTGTGCGCAGGGAATTCCACAATGATGTCCCATCACCATGATGACATCTTGAACCGTCATACCCTCGTCTCGTCTCAGCACATAGATCCCATTCTTCGTAAGTACATAAACGTACTTCTCATGGTTCTCAGTTGAAGAGAAGCGTTCTTTTGGAATCCTCAATGCACTTGGGACATTGGCAAAAAGACAAACTGGCTCGTCAGATACATCCATGAGGCTTGGCAGAGTGATCCTATGCTCAAGTTTTCCCCCGGGCAAAAACGCAAGGTCACCAGGAGCCGAGTCACCAGTCAGAAATGCAATTGCATCATGAATCACCACTTCTCTTTCTGCAAAGAAAAATCTCACATCCATTGGTGTCTTCACTGTCACCTTGTAGGTAGCATGCATCTGCAAAGTTGGGAGACATGCATCATCATCTTTTGTCAACTGCCATCCATCCCACTTCGATTCAAATCGCAAATTGAAAGCGGTAAAACGACCCGCAAGTGCTGCAATCATGAGCTCTTGTGCCTCCACTCCTACAATGTCTTCACGAATGAAGCACATCGCGTTGACAATGCCGACCAATGCATGTGGAGTCGCAATACAGTTGCCCAACATCCTCATTGCTTTGCGGTGTTCGGTTGGCAACCAAAATTCAACCAATGCTCCTTGAGCTATGGCCACCTCTGGCAAAGACATGAATCTCAGTCCTTCAGGCAGGGCCAAGATGGACCCGAAAAGACCAAAATTCTTCAGGGTATGGTCGGGTAACAGATGTCCATAGGAGTAATTGGCCAGGATGCATCCAAAGACCGACTGTGGGTATTTCAAGCGGTAACTTTCAACATCCTTCCTGGATCGTTTCACTGCAGGCTTCTTGGAAGAAATTGATCTTGGAATCATGTTTGGATCCATGTACATCGCCAATACCTCAGGTGAAATGGACGCTGATTCCGCCCAAGGAGATGTCAGGCTCATGAGATTCATGAAAGACTCCAGATTCTGCCGCTGTACTGCTGGCCATGACACACATCTGTGTGGCTCATGTTCAAAGTCATCATTCGTACAGACCAAAATCAGCCTGTCCCGGTGCTGAGGAAAAATCTCAGCAAGGTTGAGAGTCACAGCATACCGCATGGTAAACCTCATCCACTGCACAAACTGTCGAATCAGAGGCCAGTGCTCATGTTGTTTCATGGCAGCAACCATCTCCAAGACAAAGACCTTCGGTCTGACCAAGTTCATCAATCCTAGGCCATGCAAAGTCAAACGGCCTTCATGTCGAAGCAAACCTGGACATGCAGTGGCCATGGACCACGGTGGACAAGGCGGACTTGCCATAGCGATGTCATACTGTTCATTGGACAAAAGATGACACCACCCATACTCACAAATGTCGCCAATGACAAACAAATGAGAAGAGAGCTCTTGAGATCCCCACTGGAAGTGTTCCGGCCCCAAGGTATGCTGAAATCCGTGTGATTTGCAGTACATCTCAGCACAATCCAGATCAAAATCCAGTGCAAACAAAATGCCTGAAGGAGTATCCTAATTGCTGCAACCGTCTCAAGCTGTGTGTCCACCCGCTGAATCCACCAGCAAAGAGTTCAAACGTACTAAGCTGCCCTTGAAGAGATGTACTCAACCTGGATGTGGGTGATGCCAAAACACCGGCACCTCCCACTGTGGCATCCAATGCTCCATCAATGAGACGTGCATGAATCACAATGAAGTAACTTGACTTCGACACCACATGAGTCCACTGATCCATGGAAATTCTGACTTGAATCCGATCATCAATGTCATGGGGACACTTTCGTGGACTAAGTCGATTCCCTCCAAAGGCATTCGAATTGCAAAGGCCATCCTTCCGTACCAAACCTGAAATCATCACAACATGTTCTGCCATCGTCACAACTGCACGATTGTGAATTTCTGCTGTATGAAATCCATTGCAGGGGCATATCTCAGACCTGGTTGAATAGACTTTTGCCACATCTATTGTATGTGACACCGGCGATGGTGGAAATGTCATGGCCCAATTGGTTGAACCCCCCTAAGTTCCTTCCGGCTTCACCACGGGGAGGTTTGGGCCCAGAAGCTACGTTGCTGTGACACCATGACAACTTTCATAAGAAAATGATTACCCTCTGGTTATTTCTTACATAGCCATGGAAAATGGCCCAATTTATAGAGGATTTTCCCATTAAAACCTCCATTTATAAGGGATTTTCCATAGCTATGTTAAATAACCAGATGGTAATTATAAACTTATCTTCACACAAAGCTAGATATCATACAAATCAATGGGAGATCTTCAGGATCCTAAAATGGAGGTACGTTAGTACCATATAAGGCCATATTTTGGGGGGATATTACCTGAAATTTAGGCCTTATATGGGCCTTATATATGGTAGGTACCTCCAATTTAGGTTCCTGAAATGGCCATTGAACAAATGGCCTTGGTGAACAATTTGGGGGATATGTAGTCAGAATGCGATACAAGTGGTTGACATTTGAATATACAAACAAATTGCTGTATTGCACAGAATTGGGAGATACTTCGGATATACTTCGCCCAGCAGAAATCCAGCAGAATCCTATTCAACTCTTCACCCTCACATGTGATGATGTTGGGGTACATAATTCTGCTTACAGTATTAGAGAGCATCTATGGCGACATCATGGTGGCGTGGTATCATTCTCCTAAAGACAACTCCTGGAGGAATGAAGGCAGCATAGCTCAGACAACGATGAAGCCACAAAAAAATGATCGAGTTAAGGTGGATACTTGATATATCATTGGGACATAGCCTGGTGTCGTTGGGAGATATTGGGAGGTAAGAAATCTGGCCATGGAAAAGTACCATCCTGGTAGGGCCAATATCCCTTGCTTCAAACAGTTCTTCAATATCTTTTGAACTGAACCTGGATGCTTTAACTACAGTATCAAGTCATACACTGCAGCTTTGATTGGCCTTGAGTATCCACTCACAGTAGATACTTGGCCATTCATGGTGAAAAAGGAAGCGGGGAGTCAATCCGAACAGGGGCGGTTGCCGCCCAGAAGCAAAGGAAAGCCAGATCAATCATCATTTTAGATGTACCAATGAGCCCCCTCTCATCCGCAAGACTTTCAGTGGCCGTCTTGATGATGTCTGGGGTGGTCTGTTTTCAAATAGACCCTGAATTTTTGTCTGACTTATCTCAATGGAATTAAGGTTTCCCAATTCCAATCAATGGGAACATCTATGGGGAAATCGTTTCCGGTTTCCGGTTGAGATGGTCCCTTGGATCTTTGGATTTCTTGGAGGCCCATGGGACAGCTGGTTTTCCAAACGGCACCTCAGCGGGAGGCTTTTGGGAAAATCTGCGAAGACCTTCGATGCTTTCGACTTCTCTCTCTAGTGGTGTTTGTCCTGCGCCAGTGGCCAGACGACTAGAGAAGTGACTGAAAAAAGTGTGGAAAAGCCTTGGGAAAAAGGAACTTTTAACCCTCTTTTTAAATGATTTCAAAGCTTCTTAGAGCTGCAAGAATACATGGTACGAGATATCATCTACGATATTTGGATATAATATCATGTGTATATAAATTATATATCATGTAATATCTGGCTTGTGGCTTCAACCGATCTGGAAACACATCGGTCACTTGGGGTCATCCAATTCTGGCTCGACAGCTCGACAATGTCAATATCTTTAAGTACATCTTGATATACGCATTGCTCGGAATGATAAACATACCTCTAGATGCGCATATAATCACATGCATATATATATATATATCATATATATACACATACATGACAATACATGATGCTACACTAAACTACACTACACTATTACACTACACTACACTACATTACATTAAGTGCAAGCATACACCTTCTTTTACCGTATGTATATCATTATATATTGTACATCCACAGTCCACCCCAGTCCTGTCTGCACCACCATGGTTGACGTCCTCACCACCTTTTTGATGGTCCGCAGCGCCATGGGTCGCACAGGTCTAACCTTTTTCACCTCATCGGCCCCGTTCTTCGACACCTCCGGTGACCACGGTTGAGGCGACAGGTTGTCTGGCGGTAAAAATGGTATTCTATGACCCATAGGATCCATGGTGCTGGTATATATGCTAACATGACTGGGGTATATTAATGGTAAATGTTACCATATATATAGCATACATGGATCCTATGGGTGATGGTTTAGGGTGGTTTATGATGGTTTAGGGTGGTGTATTTCACTGGACATTTATGGTTGATGGACATTTATGGTGGATATCATGTATCAGGATGCGTCACAGTAGTTAGATAGGCTAACTATGGCTAACTTATAAACCAACTTAAACATCACCACGGGGGGCCCTTCCTACAGAAACTTGACCAAGTTTGGATTTTCTTGAACCGTTGTTTGTGAGCTGTTGGAAGTACTAGAATATACTAGAATGCTTAGGAACATCTTAGGACCCTCCGTCTCTTGGGTAAATGTGTAGTTGCCAAGGCGGCGCCGTGATCACCCGCACCTGGGTGATCACATTGGCCACGTTGACCTGGCGCGTGGCAAGGTCTTCGGGCGTGGCGACGTTGGCCACGGGAGACGACACCACGTCATTCTGCAGCGCGTTGGCCACAGCCATGGAGGTTTTCCGTTCCCGTGGGCTCGCGCGTCTGGGCTGGAGCCAAAAAAGGATGCAACGGGATGGCACGGCCAATCTGATCCTGTTGAACAGATACCGTAGATGTTAAAGATTGTGAAAGTCCTGAAAAGATTCAAGATTTTTTTAAAAAAAAAGTACATTGCAGTTCCAAGGTTCAGAAAATGCTGATGACCTATATCGGAGTGAATGGTATGTCAACTTCATTTAAAAACACTGGTGAGTAACGTCTGATTTCACCGCAGTTAGATGATATAAGACCAGGAAACAAAGGCGTGTGAACTGGGTGTTTGTGTTATAACAAACCTCAATTCCTTCACTTCTCCCCATTGAAAGCCGGAGGGACTTACTCAATCAACAAGGCCAAAAAATATCAAAAAATCCCAGGTGCAAATGGCTTGCAAATAAACCAAGATAACCAAGCCAAGAGATCCAACAGAGACTCTCTACCAGGGGCCAGCAGCTGCCAGTCATCCAACTCGTCATCCAGTGGCTTTTTCCACGCCGCGCTGTCGATCCAATTGGTGCTTTCCTCACCGCCGCCACCCCAATGAGTGGCGAGATGCTTCCGGCCATTGCCGGGCGGAAAAGTCTCAACGGATCAGGCTTCACTCGGCGATAAATGTGCAAAATAGGCCAAGTGATGTCAAGGGAGTCAGCAAGAGGACCAAATCGACCTCAGAAAACAAAACAAAAAAAAAACATACGTACAGTAATTACCTCGGTTTGAAACTGTTGAGCTAAAGATGGGGAAACTTATGTGAAACGTATCCTCCTCACACACCAACAGAGAGTATGAAAGACAGCGGGATGCAATCGAGAGAGAGTCATAGAGAGTAACAGGAGTAAATATGAGATAAGAAAGGATAAGGTTGAATTGAATAGTACGTACTTAGTATTGATTAACAATAAGATTGATTAAGATTCATACTAATTAGATGATCTCAATGAATATTTTGGAGAACGCCATGCCCAAGAGACGGAAACCAAGGCCGCTTGAGATGTAGTCGAAATGCCTCGGCCCAGCCCGCCCGTGCTTCGAGATGATGGCCCTGGAACCTCCTGAAATGTAGTAGATATTATGTAAGTTGCTGTTAGTGAATCAAATGTGGGGATGTTGCCAGGTTATCTGTTCACATACCTGAGTTGGGTGTTGTTTACGATGATACCCAGTCACTCGCCAGCTGACCGCTGAATTCCGGAAGGAGATGCCAAAATCTTTCCGGGGGCATTCTTTCCGGGCGAGCCGATAATTAGTGGTAACTAAAAATTGAAACCAGCAACCAACTAATGAATTCCAACCTTTGTTGCTTACAGTATATCCCCACTGGTCCTTATAAGATACTACTGAAATCCTGTGAAATCCACCATGATTTGGTGAGTCAGATCTCCATGTTCTCGTGACACCCGCAAGAACAACCCACATGAAAGTTCCATGAAATCCAGATAAAATCTGAAATGAAATCTGCAGAAAATCATCCAAAATCATCCAAAATCCCGACCACAAAATCAAAACAACACCCATTTCAACCGACATAAAAACTCCGAATCCTCCACCTTATTTCACTGCCCCGGCCGCGTCTCCGATCCCGGTGCCCGAGGTCCCGGTGCCATGGTACCATTGAATCCGACACCACTAAGCCCTGGCAGGGTTCACCCCCGAAACTGGATCCAGTGGTCATTCCTGAATACGGGACATCTTATTTTATTGGAAAAATCAAGGGAAATCATCTAGAGAATAACTGGTTGGTGGTTAAAAAACCATCTTGAAAAATATGAGTTCGTCAATGGGAAGGATGACATCCCATATATGAAATGGAACATTAAAAATGTTTGAAACCACCAACCAGATAAGGAATTGTCCATTCGCATGGCAGATTGCCGCATGGCAGACTACCAAATGATAAAGTATGTTCAAATCGCCATCTCTGAGAGTTTAGCCACTTATTTTGGCAATTGACCATAAAAAAAACCTGTGAATTCGATGCCCAGCAAAAAGCCAACATCGGCCAACTCGCTTTCTCATCAGCTTGGACATCCCGAAGTATCCGCAGGAGTTTCCAAGGTCGTGCCAGGGGACATTTAATTCCTCCTCCGTAAGCATTGTCTCAATCTCTGGGTCTGGTGTGCTGCTGCTGGGATGTACCTGCACCATGGGACCATGTGCACTGCTTCGGAGCAGCATCTCATGATGATGTCCAACCATGTCCCGGATGACCTGCAAACTACCATGAAGGTGATGGTAGATCGATATTTCAAGATGTCAATCACTCTAATCCACCGTAGTCTACTATATTTATCAGAAAGCACGTGAAGAAACTCCGTGTGTGTGATCGATCTGTGAATAATACATGTTAGACATGAGTAATATAACGAAGAATCTTAGATTATGACGAGATTAACAATCATCTACAAACATACATAATCATATAAATCATAAATAATTTATATCACATGTATCTATATCTCTATCTATATATATACATATGTTTTTCAATATGATGTTCTATGCTATCATGCTCCATAGTAACTTGTCGTCCCAGGAGCTATGTGCAGGCACAGTCCCTCCGCATCTTCTTTCAGCCCTACACGGCCAGGACCTGCGCAAGCGGTGCGTGCAGCTGCGTGCAGCTGCGTGCAGTGTGCTGGGTGGTGAGGTGATCGTAGTTAGCAAGTGATATGTAGTCATAGCTGGGATATACCATAAGTGGCTATACCCTCTGGTAATAAGTTGTAATAAGTGGGATATACCCTCTGGGATATGATTATTACCAGAGCTTACTATACTATATACCCTCTGGTAATTTGTTGCCCCTGAAAATCACCCAGTTTTAGTGGAAAAAAATCTGCCAAAAGCCTATCTGGCAGGGCCTATGTTAATGTACTGGAGGATGTATATGTTGATGGATTTCACGTTTAACCCCGAACTCATCAGATTCTTCAGATTTCAATGACTGAAGTTTTACTACAGATATAGTACTTCGATGTATTTCGTAATTGGTAGAACTAGTACAACTACGACAACTATGGCCTTGGCTGTAACATGCGGTAACCATGATTTCACAGATGTACATAGTGTCCCAAGAAGCTGGAACAGCTTGCGGATGCTGGTCCAAGACGCTTGCGCCCTAAGAGTCTGGAGCCATGCCCTATGAATTACATCACAAGTACATATATATTATACGGCAAATGCATGTTCAAATATGTACACGCATGGTCCCTGAAATCGTGAACATGCCAAACCATGTGTCTTAACTCCTAAGGCACAGGGGTGTTTCTGCATACTGGCATAACTTAACCTTGGATACCTCAGTGAAGGAGAAAACACAAGTAAGAGAGATATTTAGGAGATACAATTAGAAAAATGGTGAAGCCATTTTTAACTTCCCCCGACTCGGATGGCACCCATCTTCTCTCGAAGCCCCAACATGAAGGGTGCATCCTGGCGTCTCGAAAATTGCCCCATTACCATCTGGTTATTTTAAGATAGCCATGGAAAATCACCATGTTTAATAGGTAAACCATCTATAAACGGGCCATTTTCCATGGCTATGTTAAATAACCGGAGGGTATTAAAGCAACTTACACTGGAATTCCAATGAATCCATCGGCAGGTATCCAAAAGATTCGAAAAGCACATGACTAAATCATTCCGATATGCCAAATGTTTATTTCTGGTTCCTAATTTTTGTCAGGCACATGATACTCTGCACCATATTTGTCAGGCATCCTGGACATCCCAAATCGATCAAAAATTTGGTGATCTTGGTGGAGGTTTCCCTACCCGGGCTACCCCAAATCATCTGAAATTAGACCGTTTTAACATTGAAACCCATGGTTTTGGGGTACCCCCCCATTTTAGGAAACTTCGGAAACATCACGAAGCATCTTTATAGACAGATACATAGTCATAACTCCCAAATTCATGGCTTCCTGAAAAACAAACACGTTTTTTCAATTTCAATTTCATACCCTCTGGTAATTTAACATAGCTATGGAAAATCACCATTTTAATGGGAAAATCCACTGTAAATGGCCATTTTCAATTTGCAGGTTTTCTACCATATGGTTTCTGTACGGCCTTGTAGCCAGATCTGGGTGTATCAAATTGTTGATTTTTCCAGGTCAAGATGTGCTGCAGCCATGAAAACCACAACAGACATTTCACAA
>Ga0126342_10008828_pt1 | contig 18057 bp, 18 predicted proteins | sample Cyp1metagenome_FD_92528 | JGI IMG/M metagenome (GOLD analysis project Ga0126342, IMG submission 92528) | Coral microbial communities from Lord Howe Island, Old Settlement Bay, Australia - Cyphastrea 1 metagenome | ecosystem: Host-associated > Invertebrates > Cnidaria > Coral ... | reverse complement strand
TCTTTGCCTGCAGTCCAGCCAAGACATTTTTCGAACAAGTCACGGCGTAATATGTTCAGCACGTACGACTTGCCTGTGCCCGGCCCGCCATGCAATGCCCAGCGAAGAGCCTCCGTGTTTGTTCGGGGTCGGCGGCAGGGGCGGCAGCCCTTAAATAAAGCATATTGACAAGTCTCTTTAGTTCACCATCAGCCACCACCTTCTTTTCCATGCTGCACCCTTGAATTCTTCGCCAAAACCCACGGCATCCACATGGCGGTTCCTTCGTCAAACGCACTGCGCGCAACTCGCTTAGGAGCTGGAGGGACTGCCTGTGCAGTGGCTACGGGTCCAATTTCAGGAAATCCCCAAATTGACAACCCATGTGGTTCCCCCAATCTTGTTGCTTGCCATTCGCAAACCACATTTTTTTCAAAGTAAATCACCTATATTCCTGGGCCAGAACCTTGTTGTCATCGGAGGCTCACCAGGCACCAAGCTATCAGAGGATATTTTTTCCAAGTTATCTACCACCCGGGTATTTTCTTCGCTTCCACCGAGTTCCCGGGCGCTCGAAAGGGTCTCAAGGTGCCATCCCGCAGCAGCCGCACCACGCAGAAGATGCGCCGAGGCCGTCCAGGGGCAGCCTCTGCCTGTCCACGGTTGCAGATGCATCCAGGCTGAATTCATCACCCAAAAATGCGACGAAAATGGCTGACAAAGTCTAGAGATGTTGGAAACACCCCAAAAATATCGAGAATTCAACTATCAAAACAGGTTCAGAAGTAAGAAGATGAGGAATTTCGCCCACAAAAAATGCACTCAGAACCAAGAATGATGGATAGAGGGCCAACAGAAGATGGATGTAATTGCAAAACCAATACAAATGGGCCTGTCCGAAATGAAAAGAACAAACAAACTGGGGCTTCACCCTGTGAAAGAAACCATGAAACGTTTCGGGTCCTCAGGTTGCAACGTGGCCAAGATAAAAACAGAATCGACGGTCTGAGCTTCCAGCTACTCTCACCTGCAAGGTGCTTGCAGCAAAACTAAGAATCTACTTCAAGGATTCTTCAAGGTGCATCCCAGTTGGTAAATGGTGGTGAAATGGTGATCCATTAATCTTACTGGTGGTAACTTAGTATATAAATGAGTGTAAATGGTTTATAACAATTTATAACATGTTACCCATTCATCTATCGGTATTCCTGGGATGCACCCAATCGTCGGAAGCCCGCCTCCACTACAGTGCCCCGCTGTCCTCTCAGTTCATCACTGCGGGCATCCTTTACCTCTGGATGTCTGGAAACTGCACCAGGTGATGGCTGAGGGGAAACAAAAATGACTGCGAAGAAGTCAGAAAAGTCAAATGCACTGCTTCAAAATGAAGGCATCACATGCAGAAACCGTGAAAATACGGAAAAAGAACCTGGAAAAAGATCCAAATAGACACAGTAAGCTGTTTGAATGAAATACGAGTAACCATGCAGTTGGTTGGAAAACACTGGAAAGATCACAAAATCTCTGGTTTCAAAATAACATAAGCTCAGGATTTGTTCTTTTCAGCAGCTTCAGAAAACTGGTGATGGATATGTGATGGTCAGCAACGAGAAACGTCCAACCAGTCCAACCCACTGGGTCTTCCACCTCTACCCTGGCGCCGCGGGGCCACATTTTCTCTTCGGCCTTGTGACGGGAAAACCAACGATTCATCATAAGCAAAACAATGCAATGAGACAAAACAGACTTATTGACCCAAAGAAAGATAGAACTGAAAAAAGATAGAACACTAATTTACCACCAATGCAGTAGGATCTTATCTTTATTTTTTGGATGTTAGTATATATGACCATGGTTTTTGAACCGGCAACGGTAATGGCACTAGGGTGAACTAGCCTCCATTGCGTCAGCACCACGCATGTTGCCTTGATGACAAGGTGCCGAAACGGCCGACACATGTTGCATGTACTATAACTGATACTATAAGTGGTATAATTCCAATTGCCACATCCAACTAGTTCTTCAATTTTCCCACATGTTGGGATTGGAATATCACCCTGACACGGTGGTTGCTCTTCAATGGTTGTTATATGTGAAATCGTGCAAACATTGTTTGCAACAAGCGAGCATTAATTGTATGTACTCAACAGATATACCAGTACAACACCTGATTCCCAAAATGGAAAGTCGATGCACCCTCTCCCCTAATCTTCCCAATTAAGAAAAAGTAGATGTTCCCATAGTTTCCTATGATGTCCTATGATTTTCACATTAAACCCGCCATTTTTCAGATTCCTTCCACACCACGTCACGGAAGGCTCCCACCGCTCGACAGTCTCCGAGGTTGGCCAAGTGCAAGGTGCAGTTGCACAAGACGCCCTGCGTAGGTGCCGCAACTTTCGCACTGGTGAGGCTAGTAGTTATCATCTATCTATAGATAATGCTAGTCTGAATTCTATAGATAAAGCAATACTATCTATAGTCTATAGATAATACTACCTGTAGAGATCTATAGTCTACAGATAATACTATCGACAATTATCATGATCACCAGAGGTTTTAAGCGAAACTTGAGGCTCCAGCGACCAAAGCAGTGCTGCCAGTGCCATTGTCGCCAATGACATTCCGGTAATGAAGTTGTTCCTTCCAAGATTTCGCCACTGCTCTGTTGTTTCACTTAAAATCAAAGCTCCTGCTTATGGGCTTTCTTTATTATAGTTGTGACCACACTCTTATCAAAGCACAGAAAAGCGGCAATTCTTTGCAAGTCCTTGTCGAAAGCCGCAAAGGCAGTTTCCAACGAAGCATTGACGCTCCTCAGATTCAACTCATCTCCCCCCATCTGAATCACAGCATCGCGAAAGCTACGATCTACAGCAAACGTCAAGTGCAACAAGCATGAATCATGCCTCACAAACACAAGTTGAGTTACAACCTCTTTGTATGTCCTATGTTCATTGTGTTATATGTAATACCCTCTGGTGAACTAACATAACTATGGAAAATCACCATTTTATAGCTGGGTAAATCCACTATTTCTATGACCATGTTCAATAGCTTTTTGTATGTTTACCAGAGGGTACTACCCACAACATCCAGGGGGACAGTCCCTGCAAGTTGCCCAGGATCTGATTGGCCCGCAGCAGGCGCCGGTGCAATGATCGCGCCAGCCAACTGGAAGTCCAATCGCCCCCATGACCATCGAAGATGGCCAGGTAGCCAGCCTTGCCCGAACCCGGAACCAGAAATGGCTGATTTGGGATGGAATAAATGATGTTTTGGGGTAACATCTAGATGGATTTATTCTTAAATGATCATTTATTCAATGACAACATCTAGCTGGTTGTTTTTTAAGGTAAAATGATATAGGGAATGAATTTATGCCAGTTTTGTTTGGGTTTTGTAAAAAAAAAATAAGGAGCCTCGAAAGGAACATTTGAATGCTTACTGGATGCGTCTTGCGAATTTTGCAGAAAACATGTGTCAGTTCCGGCCTGTCCACCGTGGCAGGAGGCTGAGATGTTGTGAATGGAGTGTCTGTCCTTTCCGTGGCATCCCACCAGCTGACCCAGGGCTGGAAACACCGCGCTCCTCCATGTCTTTCCGTCTGCCCACATCTTCATCAGATGCCACATGTGTGTAAAGCCCTGGCGAACTGCACGACAGATTATCCGGTGTTGATGACTCTATGCTGTTAGATGGTGTTACATTATGTTACATTCCAAAATTGACTGGGAATCATCATCCAACTGGGAATCCCCAGGACCAAACAGCTTCTGCCAACACACCGCACAGCCTGGGCAGGAGGAGCTGATCGTGTACTCTCCAGCAAAGGTGTCGACTGGCTGTCAGATTCAGAGAGTTTTGAGATGGTTTCTGGCAGTCCGAGATTCCTAAACAACTTTTCAGGTCTACAGAATTTTGGTCAATATTTGGAGGTTTCCTGAAATGGGGGTAACCGAGTAGCTGGATGGTTTATAGTGGAAAATCCTGTTTAAATGGATGATCAATGGAGAAGCTGCACCTTCATCATCGTCCCATTCGGCCAACGCTCCGTCCGTTTCCTCAAAGCCCTGGGGATTTTAAGCACCAACCAGCTGATGGCAAGCCAATCACAGCACGATTTCCTTGAATGATTCAAAAATCACATAAGAAACATGAAGGGCACATATATTGTGAACTATCATGACCAGGAACATATATTATGAAATTGTAGCATCATATAGTCTATTATTATTGTTATTGTTATGAAAATGAATATATATATATATATTATACATACATACATATATTATGAACTCTTATGAACATATGAGCGTGCAGCATCATGAAATCGGGGTCCGGGGTACCAAGTGTTCACCCAGCACATCACATGATACGACGGATACGTTCTCCCACCTCACTCCAGCTCCAATCCTCGGACCATCCGCTGAGTGCGCCTGCAACTTCAGCTCTCAAAAGTCTGCTTTTCGGGCGCAACTGCTTTAGCACAGCAAAGTCAGCAGATTTCTATGTCCCACCTTCAGTTGTCTCATCATCTACTTGCATGTTCACCTCCTGAATAGCGGGAATGGTTCAGAATGATAGAATCCACGTTAAATGATCGCTTGTCACCCTGGTTCAGCCCTGTTTCTGTCAACTTGACTACACCCATTCGATGCCCTCTGCTCGTGTCATCATCGGACCTGCACTTCATCTTCCCTTGATGCCTCAGTTGCCAAGTCAAACCTTCAATCTGTTGCATCCGCGCATTGGAAACCCAAATCTCTCGCGTCACATCCACTTCTCAAACCGCCTACAAGTGTCTCCTTGTTGGGTATCCTAATTGCCTAGTTCATACCGAATGGTCTGTCCCCCAGTGGGAACATGTTGGAAAACGATTCACCTTCAAAGCATCCCCGATCCCCGCCTTGCCAAGTCCACCTCCCGCGGATTTGAAGACTCGAAGCGGCGGCAGATCGACGCCATCGTCAAACCAGGGGTGCTTCAAGGCATCCTGTGGCATCCCGGCTGTGCTGTTGGTCATTTTCCAACAAAATCATGGCCAAACCACAAAGGGTCAGTTCTTTTTTCGAGCTTGGCGGTGACAGCTGTGTGAGGTCCACAAACTGCCACCCAATGACAATTGTGATTACAAAAGAAGCCCTGGATTCCGTAAATGTACACTTTACATCACTTTACATCACTTTACAGGCTTTACATCACTGTACACCGGCGCCTATCCCGCCATGAAGTCGCATCGAAATGTGGTTTGACTGTTCTACAAATGTCATGGTAAAATTTCTCGCGTCTTTCCATCCTGGTTTTGCTCTGTTGTGCATTGCTCGCATCCTGGAGTGTTTGCCCAGGTGGGCCTTGACACCCATTCACACCAAGTGTCGCACCCTTGGATGGCGTTGACATTGCCATCGCCGCAGCGTTGGCAGTCAGCTGTGTACTGCCAGGATGGGGATGGTACCCAAACACACCAGCTGGCGCAAATGGCCGTTGGGGAGTTATTACCCCAGCCACCACTGCATGCAGGGACATATTGCAATGAACCGTAGGGAATCCACTGACACCAGCTTGGACTCGCAGACTTTGTGGCGACAAAAGCGACGGGTTGGACCTTTGAAGCTCCCAATGGCCGTGGTGCTGGTGCAGCCTTTGCCGATGGCACAGCGTTCGACAACTCTTGTTCACAAGAGGCGCAGTCTGGGGCGTACTGCCAAGCTGGTCGGGCAACATGTTGACACCAATTTGCACAGGTATCGGAGCTGAAGGTGGAGTTCAGGACCTGGTTGGGATACAGCTCCTGGCATCTTTGGCACTGTGGAGTGTCTTGCCAAGACGGAGCTGGCACCCACTCACACCAGCTCACGCATCCTTGAACTTGGTTCGACTGTGAATATCCACTGCACTCACCAACGTACTGCAACGAGCCATCCGGAACCCACTTGCACCAATCCGGATTTGCGCTGGTGGTCTGGAGCCCAAGAAAGAGCACAACCGACAGCATCTGTGCCATGGCGCGAGTGTCAGGCGGGCAGCGAAGGCAAAAACTACAAATACATTTGAGCAAAAATGGCAAAACCAGGGGTTTCAATAGCACAAGAGACGGTTTTCAATAGTATATCATCACTGTTGGGCCATACCAGCCATAACATTTCGCAACCTGCCTGGGCCTGAATCCTTTCGTTGGGATCCCATTGCAACAAGCGCCGCAGCAAATCGCGGCCCGCGGCATTTGGCAAACCAACTCCAGCCGCGTCCTGCCATCCACTTAGACAAGGATTATCAAGGATTTCACCAGCAATGATCAAAAATTGGGATGAACCAACTGAACCAACCAAACATAGCCCAATTTTTTCAGCACTCAGTTGGATTCAGCGCCTCCAATTTGCTGAACAGCATTGAACAGCCACAGTACTTGACCATCCTGTAACTTGCTTCATTTGCCCAAACCATGATCCCCCCCGTTGTTTGAGCGTCCTGTTGGCGAAGCCGTTCCGCAAACTCAGCATCAGAGCACTTCTGTCCACCCGCCTCAGGTGGTATCCGCGATTCAAAGCATTTGTCTGAGCGTGTTCAGGTTAGACTTAGATCAAACTTTATCCATGGTTGCTACGGGTTGATGTACATGTCATATACCTGTGATGCTTTTCCTTTTTCGCATCTGTCTGCCCAGCCTGGTCTTGTCTCATCTCAGCTTATGTTCTCTTATTTTCCACAAGTACATTATATACACATGTCACATACTTCTCATGAGTGTATTTTTTTACATGTACATAGACATATACATGTACATATACATATACATATACACATACACATTTAATCATAAAATCATAAAATCATTAAATCATATAATCATCCTAAAGTAGATAGAAAAAAAGGATTGTCAAACATCTATTTCCCATTTCAATACTGGACTGCGCCACGCCACGGGCACGGACAGCTCCGGCTCCGACTTCAGGAACCAGAGCAGGGGCGCCGTTGGGGCAGCGTTGGGCCCCAGACACAGGTCCAGCAAGGCCAACAGCATGCGGCCTGGCCGTGGCTGGGAAATCCATGGAAAAAATGGTGGATTTTCCATGGGTAAAATCATGGAGAAAATATGGGGAAATCCATGATCCACTAGAAATGGAGGTTAGTTGGGAAGATCTTCCAGAAATGGAACTTTGAATAGGAGCTTTGGGTATGGAGCTGTGTAAATTCATCGACCTAAATAAAGACTTCTTCTGGCTAGCCATGGAGCTGATTCTGATTTTGAACTAATGTTTTAGGGATTTTCCAGCCATGGAACTGATATTAACGGAGGGTTGTCCTACAAAAATGGTCCCAATCAAACACCTGCTTTTATTTGGTGGGTATAATGGGTAGCATGCCGACAGACATTGTCAAATTGAGAACGTGAACAGATGTGTCTCTCGAAAAGTAGGGATATCAATACCCAAACACTTGGATGCTTTTTGAAATAGAACATGAAATGGTGGAATTCGACAGAGGGGTCTCAAGATTGAAACACAAGCCTGTGCTTCGTGCTGCTGCATTTGTGGAACTTAGGGAAACACATCCATTTTGTGGCGAGTCCCTGGGAAACACGCAACGCAAATGAATTGGTCACTCCATTTTGTTGGATTCGCTTAGATGTGGTAAAAAAAAAAAACTCAGACTCACAGACTCACAGACTCACAGACTCAACCTCCTGTCGGTGCAGCTAGCGATAAACAATAATATCAATAACAAAATAACCCATTTCATCAGGCATTTCTGGGTCCCTGAATCCACACAGGCCATGGGATTTTCAAGTGCTTTGATGAGAATTTCAGGGCCCATGCGGCACCTTGTCCAATGCGCTCTTCCGGAATATGCTCCTTGCCGAGCCTCCAGAATTCAATCCCCCAAAACTCGTTGGGGATCATTTTGGGAAAAAGCTGGTAAAATCACCAAACAACAATGCCCGATCTACCCAAGTTTGCCATTTCGGGGATTTTATGGTAAAAGCCTCGGACGAAATGACGGGAATTTCCAGCAAGTCATGGAGGGTGACAAAAAAAAAAACTCTGGCAGATCTGGTAAACTAACATAACTATTGAAAATCACCATTTTTAATAGGGAAATCAACTATAAAATCTATAAATGGCAATTTGCAATAGATGTGTTAAATTACCAGATGGTAAGTTCCTCCTTTTTTTTGGACGTTTTTCCCACAAAAACACTCCATCCACAAATCAAGTCATGGCACTGGAACTCCTCCTTTAGCCACCGGCGATCATCCACATGATATAAATCCTGCTGGCATCTGACCCCCACCATGGGTCACCATGAACATCTTCAAATACGTTCTCACAACACCACAGCCTCAAGTGGGCATGGGTCAAAATTTGGGTACACAAACTTAGATCTCCTGTAAAGTTACCACTAGAATCACTAGAATAACATAGAATAACTAGAAAGTGTCAAAATCTGTGGTCTCCTGGAAAATTTGACCCATCCCCAAGACATCGATTTTCATCACCGATCGCTGTCCCGCGTACCGAGAACCAGCTCCAAGAGCAACACGCCCAGGCTCCACATGTCGTAGCTGCGGTTGTGCCAATGGTCAGGACTGGCTGCAAGACCCACACGTCGCAGCAGCATCTCATCAAAAAGACCTGCAGCTGGGGGGTCTGCTTTGAGGTTTGGGCAACACCAAAGAAAAATAGTAATAAGCTTCACAAAGATCCTTCACTTGCCACTTGCTGAATCATCTTTTCGCAGCAATGGACAGTCGCTATAAGGCAGTGGTGATGGAATCAAGGCTCAAAAAATATCCAACGAGACTGCGACACAGAACCATTGCAACTGGTTTTCAGCACCCAGCAATTGATTGCTCCATGTTGCCACAGAACTGCCCAAGAGCCTGCTTCAGGCGGCTTGTACTCGCTGGTTTCATCATCTTCAGTGGGTCCTTCCTTGGAAACTTCAAAATTTAGAAATAAATTCCGAAACCAATCAACACATCTGATTCTTTTTCAGCTGGCTAGTGGGCTGTCAAGTTGAGTTGAGGATCTGGTCCATACAATTTCCGCACATCCTGCACCAGGGCTGCAAAGGGACAAGCTCGAAAGTCTCTTCAAGACTTCGTGCAATGGCAAGACTTGACATTTGGATACATTTGGCATTGATCAGACACCACCTGCAATTGAGACCTTTATTGAAAGGGTCATCTGCTCAGCTCCCTTTCCACCCACCTTTCGCACCTCCGTTGGCGGTGCCTTCAACGCACTGCCAAAGTCTCCCAGTCGGACAATCGGAGGCCACGTGTCCGTCACGAAAACATTGGAACCTCGACAAACCGCGCAGGTGACGCACCCAGCCATGGTCAACTCAGAACTTTTACAGCCAGCAGGCATCTCAACGTGGCACAAATGGGTTTGACTGAAAATCTTGGGGGACAAAAAAATATCACTGGTTGATCATAATGTTCCCCATTCAATGGGACCAATGGCCAAAAATTGGGAGTACCAGCAGACAAACCCACATGGCAAACTACAAGGAGGCGAACAAGAAATCAGGCCAGGGACCCTTCACATCTCTGTGCGTGATGTTTGCTGCATGAGCGACTGCTAGGCCTGCGCTCCGGAAGAAGTGGGCGAAAGTCACTTCTATCGCAAAGTCTCCCCAGAGGCTAGAGGAGTTACACAATGTCAACCCTGGATGAATAAACCCCTAGGCTGTTTCATTTGGGGGGGTGCCATTTAAGTATCAGACTATCACCGGTATCCCATAAATTAAGAAACCACCAGTCACAATGTCAATCCAGGGTTGACATTATATTGAAATATCTACCGGTCACAATTTATGTAAAGCCTCAAAAAAAACACAGATGACATTTTTGGAACTATATAAACAAACTAAACCCAATGGAAACAGACCACACTTCTCTCCATCATTGGCCTTGAAGGAGCTGGTAGGCAAAGTTCTTGATGACTTGTCCACCCCATGGCAGGCCCTGTTTCACCAGCCACCAAAACGTGGAGCGCTCCACCACCTGTCGACTGAGATCAACATGGCATTTTTTGCCATGGAAAATAGGTCATTGAACCATACAGGGATGTGTCAAAACCTACCTTGCCATTTTTTGGGGCTGAACATCAGTTAGCCACCTATTCATCCTATTCCATCCTATTCTGGGGTTCATTGGGGTACTAAGGTATTTGCTCATAGCCATATTGAAACCACCAAGAAGTCTCTTCCAGCCATGGGGAAAGATTCGCAGAGCCACACCTGCGAGCCCGGCTGCGTCTTGAAGAGAAAGTGAGTCAAGGAAAATCCTTCGTTCTCAAAGACCAGCCACAGCTCCTTAGTCAGAGACTCATCCACCAGGCAGGTCACCAAACCCCCTTCATTTCACACCCAAGGACCCAAGGTAGTTTTTGGATATGGCTATTCATCAACCCTTCATCAACCCTTCATCAACCCATCAACACAACGGTGCCATGTCCTGCCAGGTCTCCACTTGTCGTCTGCCGTCCTCTGGAAGGCTCACTTCTTCAAACGATTCCAAGAACCTCTTCACAGCGTCCGGGTCGAAACAGAAAACTCCGGCGGCTGGGTGAGTCTAGGCCAAATTCCAAAATCGGGAGATGCGACATGTCATACATTGTATGCATTGGATGAGATATGGGGATGGAAGCAACCAAGTTGGAGAATTCGGGGATGGGGATAGAGCCATCATCCGGCTGAGCCAGTCCAAAGAAAATTCATCGGGATCAGAATCTTATCCTTGGGGACCAGCCAGCAACACCCTGGACATCTCCACTAAGTCACTATGATTGCCTCTGCGGCCCAACCCTTCAACAACTTCAATAGAAGCTGCAACCTTGCGATGTGATGCCGGTGTTGGAGGATGGAGCCGAAGTAGATCTCCCTCTCACCACTCCTGCAGTGCAATGGAGCGCAAAGTGTCACAGTGAAACGGACTGGTAGATCTTCGCTCCTCCGAACGTGCTCGCCCTTTTCAACGAACAACCGCTTCAAGACAACTTCTTTCATGGAGCCATCCAGTGTAACTGCACGCCATGCCTGGTGCTGCGGCAGCGACAGCACTAACGAACTTTAGGAAAACAGCACGGATGTAGCCACGAACCAACTGATGCATCAGGTTGTCTGTGAGTTTCCCGAGGAAATCCAAGTCACAAGAGTGCTCATACAATTCTCCTCTCCTAAACATGTGTTTTTTTCTGTCAATGTACTGAATTATTGGAGCGGTCCTACCTAGCCAAAATTGTCCGAATTTCGAGGCCTTACAATTTCTTCAGATCATACAGAGCCGAACCCTGACCATGTCATGCCACTGCCTCTCCAAAAGAGCCTTTTCCCAGACGCTGTCCAAAGTTGTACCGAAAGGTCGCCTCAGTTTGCGTTTCAGGCGCAAGGCCTGGGTTGGGAAACCTGAGAGACTGCGTACACTTGAGATGTGAATCGGATTCGAGGAGCATCATGGTAGAGTTGGTGACGTTGCAAATGAGAGACTGCATATTCCTCAGTGCACAGGAAGTCGGTTTACAGCATCTGTTGAAGACCTTGAAGTAAAAAAAAAATGCGGAACATATATTATACGTACATGCATATATATTGAATGTATTGAAATTCACCAGTCAAATTGGAAAACCAGTGCTTCCTCCGACTCCAATGTTTTGAGCTTGCAAATTGTAGTCCAAATGTCAAGTGGGCGAGGAGTGGATTGCATGGGTGGAACCAAACAAACGGGAAAAATATAGAAACAAGATTTCAGTCGTCTACAATGTATCTTTGGAGAAAAATGTGTTCAACCCAATCATCGTAGATCGCTCGAACCTAGCTGATCCAACAGTACCAACACTGATATGACCACAAGCGATGCCAGCTATAAAGTTTGGTCCCATCTCCAGTCACCAAGCTGGTGAATAGAGATTCGCTCATGGATGATCCTCAGAATAATGGATACTCTCTGGTAAACTAACATAACTATGGAAAATCACCATTTTCAATGGGTAAATCCACTATAAATCACCATTTTCAATAGCTATGTTTAGAGGGTAGTACAACCCCCCAACCAATGGACCAATCATCAACCGGGCTTGAACGCAGCCAGCGTCGTGCACAGCCGGCAGAAACTGCAAGCGAATCTGTGGATGCGGAAGGTCACTCGCAATGGCCGCGGCCAAACCCTGACCAAAATGAAGCTGCCAGGGATGGCTTTCCGGGGGACAAAATCATCCCATGTTGCGCCCCAAAAAAATGAATAGATCCAGTCTAAACCAAGGGTCGTTTCGGGTAGTCAATATATATATATATATATATCATTATATATATATATGTGTGTGTGTGTTAATGTTAGGGGGAAGGGATCATACCTTTGGCCCACAAACCTGAAGAATCGTTGACTGAAGTGCATCAACCACATCAGTCGACCAAACATCACACCCTTCCTTGTGCAATCAGTCGCAATCATGTAACATGAGATGATATCCTTAAACCATTCAGATCCATTCAATCCATAGATTCTCGGTATATCCCCATATGATTAGTTAGGGAAATTTACGAACTCCGCAAAAGACAGGCTGAATAACGTGTAACTTAAATACCAAATATCCATGCCCCCCGCATACAACCCACCCAAGAGTCCCGTCTCAGCCTCATAGGGTATCACTTGCCCCTGCCATTGACCATCGTCCAGTAGCAGCCTGTGCCAAGTGGAATCCAAGGCGCATAGTGCTGAAAATCTAGCAACAAGAAAGAATAGAATAGTAAAATCCGATTGAAGTACCAATCATTGGTTTTTAGTATGTTTTAGTTGTATCCCTTGGACGGGTTCTTGTATCGCAGATTTTGCAGCGATGGTTGATGGTTGATGGTCAAGTCCACGGAATCGACCCCCTGAAGGCACCGCTGAAGTCCATGAATTTGTCTTGGGCGGTCAGCTTGGGAGATACCGTTTTGTACGTGAGAATCTCCAGCGCGGATTGAAACAGTCAAACCCTTGCGTCCCTTTCTGCTGTTGATACCTTCCAAGTAGCCTGAATGGATGGAGAATTCCCAACCCCACAAAAAAACACCAACAAATGGGTGAAGTATGGTGAAGTACGATGAAGTTACCAAACCTCTCAACAAGACATCCCAACCGTTCCACCCCCCACCTCTGACTGGGCAAAGGCAATGCCAGGTGCTGCGGCTGAGAAGTCGATTCAGGGAGGCGGCAGACTTCGCACAGCTTCTCAGCTAACACGTAGCGTCCCTGCCCAACTACTGTACCTGGCAAGCCCAGGTAAGCATGTATATATATATATATGTATATATGTCTTTAGACATGATTGGCAAGACTTAGAAACATGTTGAAATTGGATCGTTTCAAGGTTTCATAGTTTCATGCAAAAGGTGACCAAAATCTGTGATTCCCCCCAAAAAAAAATAGGACCCAAAGCCATTTCTGTTGCTGAAATCCCCATTGTTTCAGATGTTTTTGTCCCCATGGTTCACACCTTGACACACCTTTGACCTGACCTCTTCGGATCGCACCTGGTAGGAGTTCTGAACTGATGGTCCAGCCCAATGGCTGACTCCCAAGGTCCATCGGCATGTCGCCTGCACCTGATGAGTTTTTCGGTCCGCTGGTGGCAAGTCATCAGTGGAGGTTACCACACCTGCTGTCCTCAGCAATGTGGTGAGATACGCGATCCATGCAGACTTCGCCTCAGCTTCGTCAGGGGATGGGATTTCAGGGAAAGTCGGGACCGGAAGCCATGGTTTCTACCACCAAATCCCCAACTTTTGGGGGTTCCGGTTTCTATTGTCACTCAAACCAGGTCTGGGAATATTGTAGATTCTACTTTGATGGTAATTCCTGTATAAACCCACAGAAAGCTGGAGGTTCGAACCATTGCGCTGGCCGTGCCATGCCCAGTCGCTGGCATGACCATCCTGGACATAGGGCCTCTGAAGGGCAGCAGAAAGAACCATATACACGAGTCATTTAGGTTGTAATATACATGTGAAATACTACAAATTGCACCTATAAATACTTTGTGTTTAGAATAAAGTACATGTACATACCACTATGTGTTCGAAAAGTGTTTGTTCTTATTTGTATATAAGTGTTTGTGGCAGCCGCAGTCCCACTTCCAAAGTATAGAAGAAGTGGCATCCAAGACGGAGAATGGCATTGCGTGTTTCTGAGCACTGATATGACTCCCGAACTCGGGAGTTTCCCAGCAAACGAAATCCGTCCAAAAATGCTGACTTGAAAGCACACTCGGCTGCCTGGGCATTCCCATCGCTATTTCACGCTCCTCTATATGGGACAAAGGAAGTGGAACAATCACGACCATGTGCCTGCTACGTGGACTGGCATTGGTTTAAGACGCAGGCTCTGCTCTGTTCTAAGTGCATTCCGGAGTTCTACCAACCAAAATCAGCACATCTCTGCATCATGGAAAATACTCATTGTTCCCAACTGACCTGTAGCCAGCAAGCTGCTCAACGTAAATGCTTAGACGCTTGTGTGCGGCTACAAGATGCAAGCATTCAAGACCAGCCAGACACGTTGGAACAAAACAAGGGACTAGAAAAAGAATGACACAACTGAGTTGTCAGCATGCGTGGTAGTTCTAAAATATGTTTCAAGGGTTTGAAGGAAGAAAATACCGTATCCTGCTCAACGGTCCCCCGTGTTGACGACCTTTTCATCGACCCAGCATGCTGCTTTGCAGCACTGATGAGTTCAAAGCTCCACAGGATCATCGTCCTGTCTACTGTCCCAGCCTTTGCAACGGGAATTGAGGGGTTTTTGATGGATTTTGTCTTGTCAAGAAAGATTGGCACATATGGTTGTGAATAAAGTGGCACAGCCAAAGGCCCAAGTGAACATGTTTGCTGGCTTAAATGGATATTCATCATTGTTCATCAATGTTTCCTTCTGACTTTGCGATGGGTTTTGACCCATCTAGCCTCCAAAGACATATCGCAGGGGCTCAACCGGCTGCCTTTCTATGGCTGCTTGCATGAATCCTGGCAAGCCGGGGCAGCATGGGCACTCCTAAGCAGCAACCTTGTGACTGAATCTATCACTTGGGTGTATCTGACATTTGGGTATACCCCGTTAACCCCCCCCCTTATGGCCAGCTAATGGGGGAAAGGATGATATTTGAATTGGGGGTAGCCCACTTTCAAACAACCCCCATTCATCTGCCTCTGAAACCATGCTGTAATGTCATGTACGCGTACGCGGTTTAGGCAGCAGCTGATCAATTTGTCGGCAAGACTTGTATGCCAAGTCATTGATGACCTGACAACAAGATGTGCTCCATGAACTGTTCTGGATCATCGTCAAGCACTTTACCCCACATTGACTTCGACAGGATTCGACAGGAATCAAAAGCACTCTGCGACACGAAAAAGTTGGGTGAAACACTTGTTGATTGCCCTCTCCACAATGTTAACCCCGAATTTGTACCACCATTAGTAAACTGGGTGATTTAAGTTAACATTACCAAAAACAAACTTGCGTCACCGTTGATCAAGCTCGCCAGCCTTCATCTTCTCAACGTTTCGTCTGAGGATTTGTACAATCATCGAAGCTGCCGTCCTCGGTTCTGTTTTCAAACACCGTCAAAGGGGCTGATAATACAGAATGACAGTCGGGTTTGCCCAAATTTAGGTGGGACCATCCCATGTATTAATTCTGCAGAAGGGAAAAAGAGGAGAAACCACCGGATTTTAGGCGATACCCCAGTCTTGGACCCTAGGCATCCTAGGCATCCGACCCCTGCTGACCGATGAAGGTTGGAATGTCATTCTCAATCTCACGCAAATGCGCCTTTTTGAACGGAGGCAATGGTGAGAGCGCCAGTCCAATGGGGCCGTCAAACTCAGACAATCCAAACTTGCTTGGTTGCCAAAACCGCCAAAACCAGTAGGTCTCAAAATCTTAAAAATTCTAACTCAACACCAGGTTATCCAGCACTCCTCTCATTGGCTTGCAACTGATTTGCTGCTGTTCCCTGGGTCAAGTGAAGTCTCCATTGGGTTGTATGTTCACAATGGTTGACAAATGGCTGTCCCTTTTTTCCCGCATAGATGTTGATTTGCAAGCAATGCAATCTTTCTTACCTCACACTCATGGGAGGCACAAGTTATTTCACCTACCCATTCTTTCACATCCCCAAATAAAGACACCAGTAGCTATCCAAAAAAAATGCTCATCACGAATGATACCCCCCAAAAAGAATGACTATAACAGTATAACAAGACACACAAAATCTCCACCTTCCGTCGCGAGTCGCGCCTTGGTCAGCTCCAGCACTGCCATACCCTGATCTTCTACTGAGACGCCTTGGGCCTGGGTCATATCCGAAGACTTGGTGAACATGTTGGGGTAAACCGGGTAATGGGTTTCCTGCTGGCGTGATTCCTCAGTGCTGAAACCACATGAAACCACAATATTGTTGGTAGTCGGATGGAAAATTCAATGCAAACGGGGAATGAAACCAACGATGCCGAACTGTCTATCGTTCAAGCGTTGTTTTTTTCAAGCCAGGCAAGACTGTACATAAAGTTGCCAGAACGGCTGAACTGTCCACTCAGAAGCCGAGACGAAATTGCATCACAAGCACGCAGCTGTTGATAGCAAAGGTTACTAAGCAAAGATCCATACAAATCCTGGCATTCAGTTGGGCTGATAGCCCAAGTCAAGAAGGAGTTTCTTCAGCTTTTTCTCGGTAGGTTCAGCAGTCCCCAGTGGGTACAGGCAAAGGCGAACTTCGCGCAACTGGGATGCTGGATGCTGGGCATACTCCGCATGCGCTTTCGCTAGCTCCTCTAAGATCATCTCTTGTGGATTGCTGAAAGCACCACCACCAATCAGAGTCAAACCTTGGGATTTGGGGACCACAGAAGATCAAAAGATTCCCATATATTCCCAATAGATGTCCCATTTCTGGTGGATTTACCCAACTGGGAAATAAAAAATGTACAAAATAAATCAAAATAATTGTCAACAAATCCAAGAAACACAACAAGTGCCGCCCACGGGAGATTGCTGCAAGATAAGCCCCTCGATACGCAGCTCGCAGAGCCGCGCGAGTGAGCTGGAGGAGCTTCTCTTCAGATGGCCTCACACCTGGGGAATTCCAGTTCATTGAAGCCGACAGCACCTGATCGACCAACGGCCTCTCGTCCAAGATTTGAATCCGGTCCCTGAAGGGTGTGCGGCCAAACACCACCTCAGCATCAGAATGGATTCCTACCTGGATCCTTCCCGCGGTTTCATCCATCTTCTCTGTTGGGAGCAGTTCTTCTTCACCAGTGAGTGTAGCTTTTCCATTCACGCAGGTTCCAAAGTAGGCTCTTACATTCTGGAGCAGGTCAACCTGTTGAGACTTGCTTTGTCCCCAGCTTGTAGGCGGCTTGCTGGCATCATAGAAGGCATAGTGTGCGCGCAGCAAGCTGGCCGCTGGAACGCCAAAGGATGCCGCAGGACCCTGGGTAGCATCGATGCAGTACTTTTCCACCAAATTGCCATAGTCCGGAAGGCATCCTCTGGAAGGATTCTCCAGGCAGTTGAAGTTTGAGGCGATTTGAACCATTGCTCTGTCCTCTGTCTTCAACTTTGCTTGCAGCTCTCCAATATCACAACCCTCGATGACTCTGAGCAAAGGCACCCTTTCGACTAGCTCATCATCCCTCGGGATGCTACTGATCTCTTGCTCCAACTCTTCAAGGGTTTTGCGTTGGAATTTGCCAGCTGACCACTGTTGCCCAGTGGAGGAGTTCACAAAGTGGGTGCCATTGAAGGTTGCCTCCCTGCACTGGTGAATGATCTCCCACTCACTGGGCCCAAGAAACCACGTCATCCACTCACGTGCATCCAGAATCTTGGACATGTCCAATGTGTCCCTCCTCTTCTTGCAAGCTGCTGGCACTCTGGCACTGATCCACTGCCCCATTGGTGGATTACTTCCAAAGGTCTTGCGCCAGAATGGCCAAAGGTCTACCATGTGCAGGTCTATGTTCAGCTTGTGCAAACCCTTCTTTTCCAATCTTTAGCAAGTGGATGTAATAAATATATATATATAT
>Ga0126342_10008827_pt1 | contig 18057 bp, 10 predicted proteins | sample Cyp1metagenome_FD_92528 | JGI IMG/M metagenome (GOLD analysis project Ga0126342, IMG submission 92528) | Coral microbial communities from Lord Howe Island, Old Settlement Bay, Australia - Cyphastrea 1 metagenome | ecosystem: Host-associated > Invertebrates > Cnidaria > Coral ... | reverse complement strand
GGTGCCCTCCCAAGTTATAAGTTGGGTTATAATCCCATGAAAACTAGTTCGATATATCACCAACAAAAACCATAGTGACATTGGACTTATAAACCCACCAACCAATCGCGATTCCGAACTGGGGCACCACCCTGCACCATGTTGGTTGATGATATACACAATCACCATGTTGGTTGATTACCCTCTGCTTATTTAACATAGCCATGGAAAATCACCATTTTTAATAGGTGAACCATCTATTTCTATGGGTCATCTATACCATGGCTATGTTAGTCATAACCAGATGGTATATACACAATTTGGTTTTTCACATCCACATTTTCAATGGCCATTTCAGGAACCTAAATTGGAGGTACCTACCATGTATAAGGCCTATATAAGGCCTATGTAAGGGAATATCCCCACAAAATATGGCCTTATATGGTACTAACGTACCTCCATTTTAGGATCCTGAAATTCCCATTGACATTTTGGTGGCTTATGACAAACCCCAAGCCTGCCTTGGCTCTGGAACGCTAGGCGCTTGCAGAGCCTGAAGTTCCAAGCTTCCAAGGTGCGCTTGGCGCGCAGCGGGAACCGGAGATGGTAATCCCATGATTATAACCATTATCAGAACCATTATTATCACTGGTTGGTGGTTTGGAACATGTTTTATTTTTCATTTCATATATGGGATAATCCTTCCCACTGACGAACTCATATGTTTCAAGATGGTTAAAACCACCAACCAGATAACCATTATTCTCACCATTATTATCTCATGATTGACCATTATCCCTCTGATTATATCATCGGATTTGTTGATCATTATTGACCTGTATATCCTCATTAATTATATAATATATCTGTTCCAAACCTTGGATGGGTAGTTTAATCCCGCAATTGCTATAAAATGGACAATCACCGTAACCAGCATTTGTTTTTTTTCGTGGACCATCAAAGATGGGTCATGATTCCATTCCTATTGGCCCACAGGTAATCCCCAATGATGGACCCACAAGATGCCTTTTGGATTATTATCATAATCAGATGACCCCAATTTACATGATTATAACTTATAAATGGTTACTTATAAGTTACTGTACAATGTTCATTATTTCAATGGCCATTTCAGGAACCTAAATTGGAGGTACCTACTATATATAAGGCCTATATAAGGCCTATGTAAGGGAATATCCCCTCAAAATATGGTCTTATATGGTACAGTACCTCCATTTTAGGATCCTGAAATTCCCATTGATTATTGTTTATAACTTATGACTTACAACCCAAGCAATCCCATGAACATTGCTAGGCACATCTGATCTTCTTCAGGTCAAGCCGAAGATCTCCGCGCCTCCAAGCTGCTGGTCGCAGTGTGTCCTTTCGGGGTGTCCAACCACACGGGCGGTTGTGGGATGTCCAGCGATGAGCGGGTGAAACCATCAATTCTTTTTTGGGGATTAACATGTCATAATATGTGATAACTACAATGTGAGGCCCCCCAGTTATAAGTTGGTTTATAAGCCCCAGTAACTATAGTTATATGTACCATAAACCATAGTTATTGGAGTTATAAACCAACTTAGCGATCATGGGGGCCTCACATTGTAGATATTTGTGTTTGAATGGGGAACATGATGATTCAACAGTTGTTTGTCTTTTTAAACCCAATTTTGAGACATACCCTCTGGTAAACGAACAGTTTGCTATTGAAAATGGTGAGTTATAGTGGATTTTCCCATGAAAAATGGTGATTTTCCATAGCTTTTTGTATGTTTACCAGAGGGTACCGACCCATTAAGAGTTAGGTGTTGTTGCCTGAAACAAAGCCCACGGGCGACCATGACAGAAGCAGTCATCTGGGTACCCTCTGGTAATGATTAACAGTTTGCGAACTTAAAAATGGCACATAGAAATAGTTGATTTACCTGTTAAAGATGGTGATTTTCCATAGTTATGTTAGTTTACCAGAGGGCAAATTATAACGACCTCACTGTTCTTCCGAACCCTGGAATCATGGTTTTTATAGGGAAATCATCCCCTTTGATGGCCGAACTATTCAGATTAGTGACATATTATAGTTTACCATATTTACCCCGACTAATGTGATGCTAACGTTAGTTGTATTTTTCGAGATGCATATGGAGAGACGAGGTATGCCTAGATTCAATGACAGGGAGATAACCAAAGAACATCTTGACCGTTGTACTGCTGACCATGAAAAATCATGAGTCAAACAGATGTTTCCCAAAATACAGGGCAGATCGGATCCGATCATATTTATTTCCAGATTTTTACCAGAAGACTTGAAAAATGAACTTCCGATTGTCTTTAGAAGAGATAATTTGGCCCCATGGCTGAAGTGCCAAGTCTCTGGAATGGGTCTCCAGCTTGACTTCTGGTGGCCAGGTTTGTTAACAAGACAGGATAAATGGTTAATGTATGTTAATATATGTTAAGATATAGTGATATGGTGGTTAATAGCCAGTAATAATGTCAGGGTTAGTACTGTAACAAATGGTTAATATGATATATAGGTGTTAATAACCAGTAATAATGTCAGAGTTAATAACCAACAGTTGTAACCCAACAATAATCCTGATCATACAATATAATACCAATCATTCTTAACCACTACATAGACCCATTGTTTAAGAGTAATATTGTAATACCCATTCTCAATAACACATGGTTCATGTGGTAAAACCATGTAAAACTGACCATATTCACCATCCCAGAGGTTTATGAAATTGGGTCACCCTTTAAAGGTACAAAAAAACATAGCTGTGGAAACCATGGCGGTACCAGAACCAGACAGGCTGTAGCCATGTCCAGAATTGACTGCGAAACATGGGATCAAACCGGGATAGGATTAACCACATGTTTCCGGTCGATTACCCTCTGGTAAACTAACATAAGTATGGAGGAAAAAACACAATTTTTACTGGGTAAATCAACCATTTCTATGGCCATGTTCAATAGCAAACTGTTTGTTTACCAGAGGGTAAATCTCATTAAATTACCAGTCAATCCCACTAAATCCCATATTTTTAACCACCATTAAACCACCATTACACCACCATTCTCTTTGTGACTTATATCATATATCCATGGTATTTACCAGAGGGTATCCAAAACAAATTAACCCGCTGTAACCCGGTGAATTTGTTTAACCAACCTCTGAGGTGAAACAGCTTCCGAGGTGCCGAAGGCGTCGAAAAGCTGAGGATTTGGATGATGGCGATGGTTGTATAATCCATGGATATCCACTGGAACATGATATAAAATATGTACATAAGTAGATTTTTTTCGGATGGAATTTGATGAAATTTGTTTGAAATGATGATTCAATGATTTTCAATAGCCCTGTTTAATTGCCACATGTTTTTTTGATTTGACTCATTCAACCCCCTAGGCCCCATCCATGATGGTTTGTCTTTAAGAGGAACGACACCAACTTTGACCTAATTTCATGTCGGTGAATGCTAGCAATTTGCGAATCATCCAGAAATGATGTCTCAAATGTGAAGTGACCCAGCTGTCTGGGTAAACCGAGTGGTGAAGGCTAGGTCAAGGCGATCCCCATGATATTTCCAATGATACTTAATGTCAACCCCGGATTAATAAACCATGGTTTATTAATTAGGGGGGCACTCCTCCAATAGTCACAATCCAATACTTAAATGGTACCCCCCCAATTAAACAATCGTTTGGGGTTTATTAATCCAGGGTTGACATTATGGTTAAATCCATTTCAATCCCCATGTTGATGGCCATTTCGTCAATTTTCGTGTTCCAGGTGCTGCAAAAGTTGACCGGGTCATGTTTTTGGGAGTCCACTGGGCAGGGCGCCTGGCAGGGCGCATTAACTACAAGGTGGTGCCCCCACAGTTATAAGATGTTATAAGTTGGTTTAGAATCCCCATTAACTATAGATATATCACCTATAAACCCTAGTTATTGGACTTATAAACCAACTTAGCGATTCCGAACTGAGGCACCACCTTGTGAATGGTGGGGGGTAGCATGGGCCTGATGGTTGAAAATTGTCCTTGTTGGTTGAAAACGCTTTCCCTATTATGTCAATGGCCATTTCAGGAACCTAAATTGGAGGTACGTTAGTACCATATAAGGCCATATTTTCTGGGGATATTCCCCTACATAGGCCTTACATAGGCCTTATATATGGTAGGTACCTCCATTTTAGGATCCTGAAATTCCCATTGATTATGGGTCAGTTCATACTCCCCAACCGGTAGTATAACTCCGTATAACCCATCAAGCAGGGTATTTTAGATGGCTTCTGATTGAGGAATTGTTTCGCAATTCCGGCTTCAACATGTATAGTTCCAACCCATCGGATCAATCAAGCCCTTTTATCAAGAGGCTGGTACAGGATGGGGCCCCCCAGTTATAAGTTGGTTTATAAACCAATATAACCTCCATTAACTATAGTTATATCTACCATAAACCATAGAATTCAGCCACTTATGAGGCAACTGAACGCTATCTGAAGGGGGCCCCATCCTGTAGCAGTTTCGGATCGGCTTTCCAGGCGGACGAGCCCGCGGAGTTGTTGAGCTCGCTTCGGCAGAAACTTCAGGATGCTGTGGTGTCATTTTAAGGGTGTTTGGCTGCTGAAATCTATGGGGATACCCTCTGGTAAACTAACATAACTATGGAAAATCACCATTTTTAATGGGTAAATCCACTATAAATGGCCATTTTCAATAGCTATGTTAGTTTACCAGAGGGTAAATCGGATTCTCATGGGATTTACCCTCTGGTTATGACTAACAGTTTGCCATGGTTTTTCGATGGCCTATAGAAATAGATGGTTTACCGTTCTTGAAAATGGGTGGATCTTTCCATGGCGAACTGTTAAATAACCAGATGGTCATCTGATTTTTATGGCTTGTTTCTTTGAATCTTATTTATGCTAATCAGTCACTGCTACATGATGTTTTTTTCGGTCGGTAAGTCCCCGAAAATTGGGTGTTACCAAGCGTTGGCTGAATGTTTTCACGACCTCACAACGACGTCACCATAGAGGAAAGCGGTTTTTGTATCATCCCGAAATAGCCCTACTATCCCCTATTTAAATATCCTTATTTCAGATTTGTGAAGTAGCAGTATATACACATATCCAGATAAGATGCCACTGATTTACATTAGAGTTATAAATGGAGATTTTCCACTGGACACATAGTCCATAAACATCCATAAACAATAAACTGTCCTGAGGATTCTCAAATCTTCTGCAGTTTCATCATTTCATCAACTGTTTTAAAAGGGCTGGGAATGGGCTCCGTCTCATCCACCAGGTGCCGTGCGCACCTGGGTGTTTTTCACAACGATCCCAACCGTTGTGTCCAAAAGAACTCCTTTTTTTTTGGCCAAAGATAGCAAGCAAAAGCTCCGAATGTTTTCGAAAAACGACATGTTTTTTTTCTGAATGTTGAAATGCTAAAATGTTGCTTGATCAAAAATAGTCGAACATCCCCTAATATCAAATACAGGGCATATGGGAAATAGATCCAACACGTTTCAAGGGAATATGTATTCTTTTGGGGAAGGCATTAGTCAACAACAATGGTGATGAAACATGATGAAACCACACATGTTAGGTGGATATAGTGGGTATTGGTCGAGTGTGGTACCCCTGGAACATAATTCTAGAGAACGAGGAAAAGAACAGTAAATCTTTATCATGGGCATTTTCCAATATACAGTGTGAGGCCCCCAAGATAGCGTTCAGTTGATTTATAACTCCAATGTCACTATGGTTTACGGTACTTATAACTATAGTTACTGGGGCGAATCTAGACCAACTTATAGCTGGGGGGCCCACATTGTATAAGTTATAATAGTTATTATACTTATTGTAAACTAATTATAGTTATGTTCACCAACTTAGTTATACAGTTATGTTCACTTAGTTAGTTTATTGTAACGGGTATAGTGAGTATAGTGCTTGAACTGGTTGAAGTCCTACTGAGCTCGTCAAAATCCGAGGACAGTTGCTCCGTGGGAACCTTGACAGGCAAAAAAAACGAGACCGGTGAGGTTGAAGGAGTAGCCTCTGGTAATTTAACAGTTTGCTACAGAATGGGGCCCCCAAGATAGCTAAGTTGAGAATAGTTGAGATTTTTTAGTGGCTGAATACTATGGTTTATGATAGATATAACATGATATAACTACAGTTAATGGGGTTTAGAATGTTTTATAAACCAACTTATAACTGGGGGGCCCATCCTGTATGGAAGCCATGGCCCATGTTCATCCATTTTCTATAATTGATAATTACCTCTTAAAGATTGTGATATTCCCATAGCGATGTTAAATTACCAGAGGGTATGTGTTCATGGGGATTATTCATGGGGATATGGTAAGGATATGATGTGGATATAAAATCGGAGACAAGGATATAAACATGTATACCCTCTGGTAAACATACAAAAAACTATGGAAAATCACCTTTTTTCATGGGAAAACTCACTATAAATGGCCATTTTCAATAGCTATGTTAGTTTACCAGAGGGTAACCCAACAATTCAAGGGACACATTGGATGGAAATAGGGATTCTACTCAACTTTTGAACGCTCGTTCCGACCTAGCGCTGATCTGGGAGTTTGTGTTTCGGAGAGGCCGGCCTCATTGGCATTGGCCATTTCCAATAGAAGTCTGTGACATACGGCGTTCATTTCAAACAGCTTGAAATGGGTTTGTCTGAAAATATGGTATATTCCCAATGAAATAGCCATTTAATAGGGATAATGATCATTAACCATTGGGTGTAGGGGTACACTATTTTTAGACACACCCAAATTATACTTGAATGTGTGCTGCATGACATTGTTGTGTAAGATAAGACTACAGTGACTACATCGACCCGTGCATCAAAGTGGAAGTCTTCTCTTCCAACGAGATCCACCATTTTCTTCTAAATTGGACTATTTAAATAAGATGATGAAATATACCCTCTGGTTATTTTTCATAGCGAACTGGAAGCCATAGTTACTGCCATCGTCCATAGAAATAGCTGATTTACCCAGCTACAACATGATGATTTCCCTTTTAAAAATGGTGATTTTCTCCACTTTGCAAAGCGTGAAAAATCACCAGGATATTTCTCCAGGCCTGACAGGTCGTCCTATTTTTTTCTGGGGATATTCCCTTACATAGGCCATACTAATAGGAGGTAAATTACAATCATTAGGGTGTACAAGCATCAAACCATCCCCACATGGTGGGTGTGTTATTGGGTTTACCACAGTCATTGCTACTACCCTCTGGTAATTTAACGTAGCTATTGAAAATGGTGATTTATAGTGGATTTTCCCATTAAAAATTGTGATTTTCCATAGTTATGTTAGTTTACCAGAGGGTAATATTAGTCAATACTCAGCTCTACTTGTCCCTAGAAAAATCCCCCATGAAAATCACTACATAAATCATCTGGGCAAATTATAGTAATTCACTAACCTGAAACTTGCGGCTATCTTGGGGATGCTTCCCCGAATCCTAAGCATGGTTCCAGGGTGAGGTCGCAGTGAGGTAGTTATAATTTACCCAGAAACATGTATTTTATATATTTGATGTATGGCCAAATTCCATGGAATGTCTATCAAATTCCTATTTTCTGTTGTTGAATACCACCACTACATGATTGCTTTGGTGAATTATCGTTCTTGATCGATTTCTTTGGTACCCAAATTCTTATCTTGTAATTACTTACAACATTTTATATACATGCATTTTTTTTAAATCCTATTTTAAACTGTAAGTTGCCATCACTAGATGTGCCGTAATCAAAAAATGGACTATGTAGCCATATTGGAGGATGGTCATCATTTTGTTTTCATATGTATATATTTATATTTATACTGGACTGTACCCATTATCTTTGGTTTCCCATTATGGGATGGATGACTATAGCATATACAATCTTTTGACGATGGCACACACACACACTCATACAGATATCTGTAAATATTTATATTTATATTATACATACATGACTATACATTATTCCTTTGTATCACCACTATATCCTCATTCTGTTCCTATTGTGATCCCCGTGTATTGATAAACATGGTGCATACCTTTTGTCGTTGAGCCGAGTCCCACATTCCTCTTGAAAGGTCTGCTGGAAGTGCTAAAGGACACGTCATCTTTACCGGAGGTGCGGGCGCTGCAATGACATTTAGTGAAATGGGAATATCTAACTAAAAAAAGCACATTTAGTATGATATTTGTATATATATATAAATATATTTGTTCTGATTTTTTTTGTGATGGTTTACCGGTTTACCATTTTCCCCCCAAATTGCAAGGGACCCGGGGGTGTGCCCCGATTTCAGACACACCCATATGTCTTTTGTATCATGTGTTTGTTTTTTGGTGATTAGATGGGTGTATACTGTATCACATATCCGAGCAAAAGCAAAACTCTTTGCAGGTCATTAGATAAAACTAAGATTTCGAGCTATGTTTAGCTAGAAGGGGATATTAAAAAACATATGATTATATCCATTTTTTTTTGTTTAATATCCAATGAATACATATGTTTATCCAATGGATTTATCCAATGAATATATATATATATATAACGGAGATAAATCCAGTGATTTTCAGCCATTTACTTTTTTTATTCCAACCACTGGGCCCAAGCGGGTTGATGTTAAGCATTTCTAAACTATTCTAATAGATTTAAATCTATATGTTTTTTGCAGATTTACTCTAAATTCTCCAGATTTATCATCCAATATCATGTGCCAATATCCAAATTTCATTGGTTACTCCGTTGGGGAAGCCCTGGCGCGATATCGCCTTCAAAATCTCGCGCCAGGCGCAGCAGAAGAACTTGGCCGCGATCCAAGAGGTTTCACCGTGATCCCGAGAATGGAGCTGGCTTATGGAGCTGGTTGGTGGTTATATAACCCATAGGATCCATGGTGCTGGTATATATGCGAACATTTGGGGTATATTGATGGTAAACCATATATAGCATACATGGATCCTATGGGTAATGGTGGAAGTATATCCCAATATTCTGTAAAAATCCAAAAAAATCAGGCGCTCGTTTTTCATTTATCATTTTTTGGTGGGGTTTCAATGGTTATATGAAGGTATATGATGGTTATTTGATGATATCCAGTTTTAACCTATAACGAACAAAAACCATGGACTAATGGACTAATGGACTATTAGTACTAACATGGTCATCATTGATGGGGTTTCAACGGTTATATAATGGTTATATGATGGTCATTCATTGGCTTAATATCACTAGTGATCAATGGGTGATATGCTGGTTGGTCGTTTGGAACATGTTTTATTTTCCATTTCATATATGGAATAATCCTGCCCATTGACGAACTCCATCATTTTTCAAGATGGGTAGGTCAACCAGCAACCAGATATGGGCTGAACCTGAACATCGCTGGGAAAACTTTCGGCTGGGAATCCCATTCCCATTTTCACCACTGATGTGGATGTGACCAACGGAGATGCCGCTCGAGCACCTGCAATGTGAGGCCCCCGTTCGATAGCGTTCAGTTGGTTTATAACTCCAATAACTATGGTTTATGGATGTTTATGGTATTTATTACTGGGGCTTTTCTTAACCAACTTACATATCTTGGGGGCCTCACATTGTGGGATCCAGCAAATCACCAGGCCTACCTTGTCCCTTAGAAGGTGGAACCAGGGCCCCAGGGCTTCAGGGCCCGTCCCACTTAGAATTGATGAGGAGGAATTGACGATGATTTCATTAATGTCAACCCCGGCTGAGACTAAACCATGGTTTATTAATTATGGGGGTACTCCTCCAATAGTCATAATCCAATACTTAAATGGTACCCCCCCCCAATTAAACAGCCTTAGGGTTTATTAATCCAGGGTTGACATTATCAATTACCCTCTGGTTATGACTAACATAGCTATTGAACATACCCTAATTATAGTGAATTGCCCCATTAAAAATTGTGATTTTCCATAGTTATGTTAGTTTACCAGAGGGTATCAATTACCCTCTGGTTATGACTAACATAGCCATGGTTTTTAGATGGCCCATAGAAATAGATGGTTTACCGTTCTTGAAAATGGTGGATCTTTCCATGGCGAACTGTTAAATAACCAGATGGTAACCCGTCAGTTGTATGATAGGTTTTATGATAGGTCTTATGGCATTTTGATACCCTCTGGTAAACTAACATAACTATGGAAAATCACAATTTTCAATGAGTAAATCAACTATAAATGGCCATTTTCAATAGCAAACTGTTCGTTTACCAGCGGTTAATATCAAACACACGGGGATCTCGTTGAGCAAAATTCTTTGTGCTGTGCTATGTCAGTGATGTCTGTGAACATGGTGACCATACGCTTATTCTCGGCCATCTGTTTTTAGCCAGCTGGTGCTTAACATAGGTAGGCAATGATGGAGAATTTTTGCCAGCCCATAAACATGTTATTGGGTGAACACCAGATTTTTACCACAAAAAAAATACACCCCACAGTATGTATATATATCCCATAGGATCCATGTATGGTATATATGCTAACATTTGGGGTATATTGATGGGATCCATGGAGCACCATATATAGCAGCACCGAAAAAGGATCCGTCATGGGATATATAACTAAAAGGGGGTTTATGAACCAACTGATACCCTCTGGTAATTTAACATAGCTATTGAAAATCACCATTTTTAATGGGAAAATCCACTATTTCTATGGTCATTTTCAATAGCTATGTTAAATTACCAGAGGGTAAGCATTAAAAGTTCACCATCCCAGCAACCCCCATTTTTTTACAACGGAGATCGCAGGTGGCACGGGAGCGTTTGGCTCAACTTTCCAAGGAGGCTGAAGAGGTGAGCCGGGAGACCGGGACATGGGTAAGTTTCCCACGGATCCATCTGGTTATGACTAACAGTTCGCCATGGTATAGATGGCCCATGTATAGATGGTTTACGGTTCTTAGAAATGGTGATTTTCCATGGCTATGTTAGTCATAACCAGATGGTATAAATACCTGGACCTAGACCCTCCGTTTGTACCAATTTTTTGGGTATTTACCAATTTTTTGGGTATTTGGAGGGTCTAGAGTCTAGATACTCGTATTTCCCATTTCCCAGCTGCGTGTGGGAAATGGATGGAAATGGGAGTTGCTATGGATTTGGGGGCCCAAATCATCTTGAACCACCATTTTGGGCTGTAGTTTATGAGGGTAAAATTTTGTTTTTTTTATTTCATGGGGATGCAGATGTAGTTCACATGGGATGCTTGTACCAAATAACGGGGCATGATTATACACATGGACATATCGCCAAGAAATGCCACTATGATATTTAGGTGTGGACCTGAAGATTGTGTATACCAATGCATACCACTGTATACCACCAATTTTTTACAAATTTCATGGTGGATTCCCCATATGCATGTGATAATCTATGGTATTTCATGAGCTGATGATCAACCTGGCTCTGCATGACCTGATATTTGGGATGTTCCAACACAATGTGCAAGGTGAGGCCTCCAACCGATTACTAGGTGAGTTCTATGGTTTACAGTAGATGCAAGGTGGCGCCCCCCCAAGTTATAAATGGGTTATAATCCCATTAACTAGTTCGATATATCACCAACAAAAACCATAGTGACATTGGACTTATTTGCACCAACTTAGCGCGAACTATGGGGCACCACCTTGTATGCTATAGTATAGTTAAGTATAGTTGATAAGTTAATGTAGCAACAAACATAACTGGGGGGCCTCACAATGTCAATGTGATGTCTTCGTTCCCTGGTGATGATTGCTTCAGGCTGCGGCACAGCATCATGCACAGGCCGGGCATCGTCCCAGAGTTGATATTTTAAAAGGTGATAGGTTTTCTTGGGATTTTACCCTCTGGTAAACTAACAGTTTGCTATTGACAATGGCCATTTATAGTGGGTTTTCCCATTGAACATGGTGATTTTCCATAGTTGTGTTAGTTTACCAGATGGTATTTAGTGTGTCCTACAATGGAGGTACCCGAAAATTGTTGGTTTGTCATGGACAATCCCAATATAAAATGATTTGGGGGTACCCCCATTTCAGGAAACCTCCATTTCATGTTTTGTACAAAAAAACAAGTGGAACATGTTTGATTTAGAGGGAACCAGCAAGAGGGTCCTGCACATGCCGCAGAATGATCTAATAGATTGATGTGGTGGACAAATGGATGTAGAGACTTGGTCAATTGTGGTAATGTCAACCCAGGATTACTAAACCCTGACTGTAAAAAAATGGGGTGGTCACACCCAAAAAAAAGTTGTCTGAATTGCTAGTAAAAATGATGCCCATATGAAATAAAACCGGGGTGTGGTTCGCGAATCCTAGGTTAACATTATCCAACCATGACCCATAGGATCCATGTTAAATGTTACCATATATAGCATACATGGATCCTATGGGTGATGATTCATCATTTTTTTGTCTCACATCCTCTTGACCCATGTCCTCTCGCTTTTTTGCTAAGGTTTTTGGGTCTCGGTTGGTTTCGTTGTCCTTTGGGGTGGACCCACAACCCCGATAGCACCTATCAGCAATTTATGGGTAAAGCCCAGTATGACGTCAGTGATTTGTCAGTTTTTTTCACTGTTTTTTGTTGTTCATGCTCCTATGATTGCAACATATTGCAACCAATTTTGATTAGAATCCAGTTTTGGTCGGCTATATGCCATTATGTCTGAACTTTTTTTGAGTTACCCTCTGGTTATTTAACATAGCCATGGAAAATGGCCCATTTATAGATGATTTTCCCAGCTATAAACCTCCATTTATAAGGGATTTTCCAGTTCGCTATGTTAAATAACCAGATGGTAGTTCATATCTTTGGGGATGGATTCTCCCACTTGCCTTTGTCGATGATTTTGACCCTGCCCAAAACCTCTATCCTTTGTAGAAGCTCGCTACCGCAGCTGGGCCGGATGAGGAAAAGTGTGCCCAAAGTTCAGGACAAGTCATGAATCACTGGATTGGTTTTGTTGGGAAAATCTTAACCAGAAACCATGGTTTTTACATGTTTTTACCATGAAGATCATGGGGGTTTCCGGTTCCAATTTTTCCCTTAAACCAACCCAGTGAATGAAGTGAGCCATGTGTGCGGAAATATTTTGGAATTTGGAATTGGGATGTCATCATTGTTTTGGTATATAGAGCGCTATTTTTTACTAGCCATCCAAATTCGTGAGCGCAAAAATTTTGGCGCCATCTCCAATGGTTTCTTCTGGGTTTCGGCTTTCTTTCCCTGCTTCTTATTTTCTTGTTTCTCAGATGGATGTCAACTCCAAGATGCGAGGATTCTGAAACTTTCGGAGTTTCCAAAGCATCATTAAAATGCCATTATTAAACCCCCACTATATCGACTATATCCCCACTAAATCCTATCAAGCTACATTATATTCACATTAAACATCATTAAACCACCATTCAAGCACCATCTCTCCATTCTTTCCGCCATGGCTGGCGCTTTCTTGTTGGAAGAGATGATCTGCCCAGAGGAAGCCGAGGCGATTTTGAGTTCTGGCTCAGCGGGGTAGCCCCCGCCGAAATGACAAGGCAAATGAATGCAAATGATTCAAATGGTCAGTGCACCAAACAAATCCCTACCCTCTGGTTATTTAACTTAGCCATGGAAAATTGCCCATTTATAGATGGTTTACCGTTCTTAAACATGGGGATTTTCCATGGCTATGTTAAATAACCAGATGCTTCCGAAATTCTTCCGAAACGGTAAACTAATTTTGAAGTGTGCCACTTTCTGAACTTGGCCATATTTTGAGGGGATTCTGCCTGAAATTTAGGGCTAAAAAGATAGACCTTAGAAACTTATATAGATGTTGAGGGTGCCCATTCAGACATTGTAGGATGGTTTTTAAGGGACTCCTCTGAACCACCTACACAAAATTATGACTAAGCAAACTGTCCCTTGAAGATGGACATTTGGTGGATATGTATATATATATTATACACAGTATATAGGCATCCCCAAAAAGAAAGAAACATGTTTCCAAGAGGTTTTATAGTTGATGTTGATATATGTTGATGATATTTTATACATATTTGTGGGTTTCCCACTTTCCCACTCTTTTTTTTGGGGGTTGCTATATATAGGGACTCTTTTCCGATCCTGAGGAGTCTCCGAATGCGAGAATAGTTGAACATCCCAAAGTTGCCGTTTTTTTGGAGTTGAGAGAGGTAGATTGTGGTGGGCGAGTTGGTTGCCAAACGTCGGAATCACAGCAAACCTGATAAACCATGACGGATCCGGCTGGTGCTGGTAGATGAATGCTAACATGACTGGGGTTTTTGTTGATGGGATCCATGGCACACCATATTTTTTTCGCAGCACTGAAAAAGGATCCGTCAAACAGGAACATCATTTTCCAAAATCCCATTTTGATTACAGGGCTTCACCTTTGTTTCACCTGTGTTTTTGCTTCGTTTTCAGTGTACCACAAAGGCAGCATGACATCTTCGAACGGTGCCCCGAGCCGCCCCTCGCAGGCGTTGCGGAACTTCCTCAGCGACTGTCCTCTCCCAGTGGCGCCTGCCGATGCATTGACCGCCTCCTATTGGGTGCGGAATCCTAGCCATGAAAGTTAAAAAAAAACGCTGGGCTGTTGAGGCTGTTGAGGTCTCACGGGGTTGTGACATGTTATTAACCGATCTGATGATATACATGTATATATATATATATATATATTTGGGGGTTATATGAGCTAGAGGGTTAGCTATGAACCAAGCAGCAGAATGGGATGGGAAGTGGAGGTGTAACATCTGTTTTTTTCCATGTACGGAGCTAGAACCTGCCATGTTGAAGGCAATTTTTTGGGGACTGTTTCCTGACATTTAGGCCTTACATGGCCTGACCTAGTCCTGAGGTGAGGTACTTCTTGTCATTGAATCAACCTGGCAAAGATCAATGGCTTGGCTGGAAAGATCACCGGAAACCATGGATTTTCCCATGAAATGTAGGGGTTGAAGATGGAACAGCCTGAGGCCAGCCCGGAGCTACCTGGGAATCCTGTGGATGAACTGATTGGCCGACTTCGGCGAGCTCCAGGTTTTATGGAGCTTTTGAGGGGTGGGTTGAGTAACGTTTTGTCCCCGGTGCCTGAAATTTGGGAATTTCATGGCAATCCGCGGGGGTTCATGGGGATTTGTTTCATGGGGGTTGGCTTTATTGTTGGTTTGATGCTAGTTTGATGGTGGTTTCAATTTAAACGGTGGATATATCAATGTGGATACAATAACTCCGGATGTTTTGCTGTGCGGATTTAAGTACCTCCTTAGCAGATTTCTATAATTTTAGAAGCCTAAAATGTGTGGTGTTCAAAAATTGAGCACTGCCCGCTTCCAGTTCTTGAACAAACATTCTTGAACAATTGATTGTTCAATTGGAGGAAGCCCTTCTTGACGAACCAACCACTGGGTAAAGGACATCAGAATAAATGAGTCAACTGCCTGATCTAAGTGTGAGAAAACTGACACAGATGTGACGTTGACTCGTGATTTTCACTTATTTTTGGTGACTTTATTCATGCTTGACAGTGCTTGAATGTGACTCGTTCCAATGAAATCAACACATGTATCGAGAAATTACAAGCTATGTGCACGGTGACGGTCGCAAACCGCGTTCCAGATATCAGTGTCTTACTAATAGAATCCAAATGCTGCATTGTCGACCTCGTATATGCATGGTTGGCGTCTGACACCGAAGCTGCACTTTAGTCATCGGTTCCCGTATTGGATTCGTTCCCAATCTTTACTCATCCTTATTCAATAATATTCAATACAATTTCCATATAACCAATGAGTTTTTGTATCTTCCTTTAGCCTCACAACCAACCATCAACCAGCCGCATCTTTCGAGCAAGTGGTTCTATCCTTGGTTTAAAAAAAACACCAGGAAGCAGCTGGTGCTCAAACCACCCGTGACATGTTCGTCAAAAGACGCCAGTTCAACTAACTTATAGCCTTGTAGCTATCTAATTAAATCCCATGAATCCCTAGCAAATCCATGCAAATCCCATGAAACATCACCATGTTTATCCAGTTTTGGCTTCTAAAATACCCCAAATACACGATTCCGACCTACCATCGCTCCCTCCGATCGGTTGAGGTTTGGCAGATCTCCTGCCAGACAGCGCGGGAGCGGAGTGGTGGTGGCAAGATACCGACGACGCGGATCCTCCAAAGGCCCCTGGTTCACGTTTTTTGGGGTCACTGAAGAACTGAACCAAGGGGAACAAAAACATGAAACCTCCAAGGTATTGGCCAACATGAACCCCGGTGGATATGGTGGTGTGTTTTTTACGGGCTTTCATGGTGGTTTTGTTTGAAAAAACGTCCTTGAAATTGCGATAGCTCATCCAACGTATTTTCCCCGTGAAAAACGCCCCTATGTTTCCCAGAAGGTGGTGACCCAGTTCGTTAGCTAAGTTGGTTTATAAGTCCAATAAATAGGTGATATATCTGGGTAAATTATAACGACCTCACTGCGACCTCACTGGAATCATGGTTAATAAGAGGAATCATCCCCAAATGGCCTTAATTCCGTAGCCATTTTGGCTCAAGCTTTGACACTCAGCATTTTATCGCTTCGTTTTGTGTCATAGCCATGGGGCGCTTTACTCCAACGAGTACTCAGTCAGCCTATCCTCAAATGGCGACTGTGAGGAACCTTCGCTTTGATCGATTGATCGCAGCGATGGAGCAGCTCATCATCACCGTACTGACTCGTTATTTTGACTTGGCTGGGGTGTGCAATGATTCCCTCGCATCGAGGAGGCTTATTGAAGCAGGTCGTGGATATGCATTTATCTCCGCTTGTTTGATCGTCCATGCTATTGCTGCATCAAACTCACTTGGGGAATACCTTTGCCCACGCTTACAGACCGACAAAGCATTGTATGATGCGATGAGGTCCGTTGTTCCACTGAAGTAATTGCCTTCAGACAGAGTGGACAGCGCGACATGTTGGATGACATATTTCTTGAAAATATGCACAGTGAGCGTATGCAATGCTCAATTTGAAGTTGTTCCCCAGTTCAATGACGATCGGCTCTCTGATTTGGATTCTGCCAAGCAATATCTGAATGACCTTATGAGGATTGGACATGATGGGTTGCCCAATGACAGACGCAGTCTCCGAGTCGTGATCAGTGAGTACAACCGAATCGTCTTATACATGGAAACTCAGATGTCAGGGACAACGGCAGCCTTACCACAGAAGGACCCAGGTATGGTGATTGCTTTGACAGCTTGTCAGACAGTCGGTACCCAGAGGTACTTATACACAGGCTTTCCTTTGTCTGGACCATCAGATGTGCAAGTGGCAGCATTCAGATGTGCAAGTGGCAGCATTCAGTTTCTTTGCTGAATATGTTCGACGTGTCGATGACGACTTTGTGGTCGTTGGTGTTCGTGCGAAGGACAATCCGTTCAATGAAGGAGCTACACCGAATCTGCCTTCATTAGCTTCGTCTTGGTATGGAGCTGCGACAATCGTCCAAGCTGACGACAGTGCACTCGGATTGATGAAGGCGTTCCAAAATGAGGTTGGACCGAATACATTACATTGATCGATGATTCCATCAGCCATACTCGCGTGACAGTGGCCGGAACAGATGGCCTGAAGTACGTCGAGAAGCCAGATGCGGTACTATCTACCACTGGTGATGAGGGAGGAGGAGCGACCAACACTGCGGACAATTCGCAGTTGCCAGTGAAGGGTGAAGCGCCCGCGCCTGCCGCGCCTTTGATGCATTTGCAACCCAAGGATCCAAATGCTACGGCGTGAATTTTTGAACAAGGTGGCAGCCACTAAGATTTACATGAATCATGTGTGATGCTATCATTGTTAGAGACCAATTCTAGATTCTATAGGGAGGGTATATTTTTTTAGGTTTTTTTTTTGTTTTTCAGTCTGGAGCAGCTTTCCCTGCTATTTGCTGCTCTTTGGAGCTAAAATCTGTGTTTTGCATGCATTTTGGAGCTAGGATCTCTCATTTGCGCGCCC
>Ga0126342_10008826_pt1 | contig 18057 bp, 17 predicted proteins | sample Cyp1metagenome_FD_92528 | JGI IMG/M metagenome (GOLD analysis project Ga0126342, IMG submission 92528) | Coral microbial communities from Lord Howe Island, Old Settlement Bay, Australia - Cyphastrea 1 metagenome | ecosystem: Host-associated > Invertebrates > Cnidaria > Coral ... | reverse complement strand
GAGGAGAGGAGGACGAGGCAGGAGGAGGCGGAGGAGGAGGAGGAGGAGAAGGAGGAGGAGGAGGAGAAGGAGGAGGAGGCAACTGACATAAAATCTAACAACCCTCACCTGGCAGGTGGGGAAAAACTGGAGCCAAGCTGCGCAGGGCTCACTGGAGCCTGCCCAGTGGATTGCAGATCTGTGGGGATCTGGTCAAACTTAGGGGTCCCCAAAAGAGTGGATGGTTTAAACTTGGTGAAATATGTTCTAGATTGTTCTAGATTGTTCTAGTATGTTTTAATGCTGAACATGATGAACCTGGTTTGAGTCCCCGCATCTGACACTGAGCCATATCCATGGCAGAATCACCGAATTGAGAATGTGTGAACTGGAGGGTTTAAACCCAAAGGTAGTAGACACCCCTAAGGAGACTGTTACAGCATCCTGAAGCCAGCCACAAACTGCTGTCTTTGCGCTGTCCCGAAGCATGCGAATCACCCAAATCCTGCAAATCACATGTAAATCAAAAAAACAACGTGCGTATTATATGTAATGCACGCATCAATGAAGTAAATCATGATTCATACAAATCATATCACTCCGATCATACATGAATTGTACAATGTATGTAGATAGATACACATTACCCGCATTCAACGGATGGTCATGGGCCTTTGGCAAGGCCGCAGCAGGCGGCTGCTGCTGCGGTGACCAGGGGATGGCGTAGGTGGGAACCTTTGAGTGGACGAACCAACTGCGACGATGGGGACGTGATTAGCAGGGATTCATAGGGATTATATGAGAGATTTGAACAACACCAAAACATCTATAATCAGAAATATAATATGTATATATATATGGGAGTATTGAAGTAGAACTGGGGATATCTATTGTAAATGACGTTCAGATGATCCAAGCAAGAGAACATCGGGGGTGAAGTACTTAACAGGAATGAGAATATCTCTGATAAGACCCGTAATGAATCGTAATGATATGGCACGAAGTCACTAAAGACCAAATAAGACAAATGACATTCCAAGTAACCATGTTCCTGAAGAAGCTTGGGAAAAGCTTGAAAATTATTGGGGGTGCAGGGCCCGTTGACAGCTAGTAGGGGCCAGATTTCACTGAGCTCCCCCGCAGCCTGCCGTTTCGGCCTCAGCCAGGGCCGAAAATTTGGGAGAATTGACGCTAGTGGCGACGGTCAGCCACCCAACATCCACATATTCCATGTACAAATTCATAGCTGAATAATGCTAAAATGCTGAAAAGTTATAATATAAATATATAATATGTATATATATAATATGTATGTATATATATATATATATATGTATACGGAATGCATGTAAATAATGATAGACAAACTAACATAAAACATACAATACTCATCATTATCATCTGTAGTATCTGTAAGGCATTTACAATGGAACCCCATGAAAAGCGGCAGGGACCGCACCTGTTGGGTGGAGCTGGAGCGTCAAAGGGCGAGGTGGGGCTGGCCTGCGCCACATCCGAAGATCTATGAGACGATCTGATATGTTGGAAATATATACATGATTATTATGGTTGTTATTTCTATTCCTATTATTATTGTTGATATTATTATTACTACTATTATTACAATATATACATATATATATATAAATATATATATACATCAAATAACAACTGCTGATTGCTGGATATATTATCATTAACATCACTTACATACGAGACAATATCCAATATATATATATATGAATATACAAAATGGCTTTGATATGATTGGAATGGATTATCTATATGGTACTACTAGGTTTAAGTGATGAGATGTGACACGGTGATGAGATGTTTTGTGTGCCAGCAGTTTCTTGACAAACCGTCAAGCAGTTGACGATCTCCACTCTTGATGGCCGTCTCCAAGTGACACCATCTGATACCCGCAGTGATCATCTAAATGTTGTGTGCTGCACTGCTGGATGGTCAGACATCACAAGCAAAGAATTCATCATGGCCAACAGCCCAGCCTCCCAAGATGGCCAAGCACCGGCTGTACCTGCTGGTCGGTGGTTTCAACGCATGAAAAATGGTGATAGGGGATATAATATCGGATGCAACTGTTTTTATATGACGAACAAACATGGGTGATATTTAGAGTGAATTGTTGGGTATTCTCTTCATTCAAATTGGGATGGAATAAACATATTGAAAACAAGATTGGCCATGGTGGTTTTACCATCAAAAACTGGGGATAAGTTGGGTTACCAACGGTTACCAGGTCCCAACATTTGTGGGGATTGAACCAATAGGAAATGGGTTGGGGTCAATGATGGGACCCACATTGCCTCCACTCTGTTGGACACCTCCAGTGCTTGGCCATGCAGATTGCCCAAAACCACTCCTCAGCTGCACCATGACAGGTTTGAACACCTAGCAGCTGCATGAAGGATCTCATAAACACATCCTGGCTTCAAAAATCAATCTTTCCTCCAAATAATATCTTATAATTTGTTCAAGTCAAGAAGTAGGGAGATGGAGAACGATGAGCGGAAAAGAAATTCCAAAGCAAGGCTTCCATGAAATTGCCCCTCGGAAGCACCCATCCATTTCCATGGAAGCACTTGGAAGCTTCCCATCCAAACTCATTCAAGTCCATGTATCATTTTCGTTTTTATGCGGTAATCAAAATTGGCCAATGACTGGCAATTGTTGTTTGTATAGCTATCCAATATTGTCCAGTATGGTTCCATGATCTCCATTACAGATCTCCATAATAGAAAATCATGAGTATAATGTATATATATAATATTATATATAATGTATATATATAATATTATATATAATATTATATATATATATATATAATATAAAATATTATATACTTATATCATGTTTTTCCCCATATTTTGGGATGGTTCTTACATGTTATTACCCATCATCTTTCGCCACCAAAACGAAAAACCCAAAAGCGTGGCATCCGTGCGAAGGCCACTCACTTTGGCTCTGAGATGGAGCGTGAGCTGTGGCCTGGGAAAATCCAATGGAATAGCTGGGATAATCCAATGGGATTAATCATGGATTAACATGATGAATCCCATGGTGAAAAATAGGATTAACGTTTGGATGAATCCATTGATTAATCCATGTTTATTGATTTTATTGTCACATATTATCACCCATTAGTGATTGATATGTAGCCACTAATCGGATCGTGGTGGGATAGTCACCATGCCGGGATCGTCCAAGTGGTCGCGAATTGTGACACAACGGCTCCGGCTCTCAGGACAGAGAATTGTGAATAGGTCAGAACAAGGATATCTATGGATATTATATGATATGATTTATATTCATTTATTATGGATCTGCAAAACATCCAAAACTATTTAAGTGTATGGTAGTGTAAAGTATATTATAGAATCACCATGAATCCCCAGGGTCCATCAATTCACCTTCCACCCCATTGCTAGCGCCCGGGTGTCGGTGCAGGGCCATAGCTGGTGAAGGCCTCATCATCTTCACCTGGAATCTGTGCACACTGTGACCGTCCGTGACCTATCCGATTTCAAAAAAACATGTTGTACGAGTTCTTTGGAGACTGGAACATGCCGGAACCAACTCAGAGTGAACACTGAAGGACTGAAGGGTAATTAATGGTAATTAGGTAAGTGATATTAGTACCAGCTCTCTGTCTCTGCTAAACCGAACATTAATCAACCATCCCGGCGGTGACTGTACCGTACAGAAACTGAAGACAGCCTCCTGTGGAGGATTGTACTGTCAGTTCAAGCAAGCATCATCCAAGACGCTCTTCCAAATGGTGACTTGTAAAAAGGAAACATCCACGGATAGGATCGTAGTTCAATTCACACGATCTCTTCAAATTTTCACAGCCAAGAAACTGCTGCTGCCAGCCGAATTGCTAAATCCTGGCCGTTTCACAGAAAGAAACATGGTTTTGGAATGTTTTGGAACTGTCTAACCGTCTGTGAAACACCTGAGAGCTGCACCAGCATACTGCGCCCGAGCGCCAGTGGTAAAACCGATCTCTTCACCTACCCAGGGGCTGTTGGGTCAATGGTTTGCTTTTCCATTGCCATGGTTTAAATGATCATAACTGGGGATATAATGATGGGCATATTATAATTAATGTGGATATATAATGGGAATATAAGTATAAGTGTCAAATTGCCAAAATAAGCAATCAGGCTGGGAAATTTTGGAAGAAACAAAATTGGTGTTTTGGCTTAAAGGAACAAACTTTGCTTCCCCTTGCCGTTGTTGCTTTAGCTATAGTTCACTATTTGGGTTTGTCTCAAAATTGGGTTTGAGTCTGAGTGCTGCAAAATCCAATGGTTTATCATGGTCTACATCATGTTCCCTAGTCAAACGGCCCTAAATTGATTGTATTCCATCTTTGACACACCATGACACCCAAAATAGTGGTGTGTTGGTTATATACGGTTGTATAACCTCTTGTCGCCCCATGATACCGCCACAGATGTTGTTCATCCCAATCGTTCCTCATGTCCAAATGAAAATGGGTTAACCCCCATACTATGGTTGAATCTCTTCGGTGGGTCCTTGGAGAACCATCCGAGAGCGACAGGCCTTCGTCCCCAAACCTCAGCAATAACTGCATAAATGCGATGGATTCGGGCGGAGTGGTGGCCAACACAGAATAAACTTACAATATCTTAATTCTATTCTGCATGTTTCCTTTAGACCACACTACAAAGCCACAAGCCCGCTACACAAATCATTTATGTGCACATATCTCTCATGTGCGTTAGGGTGAAAACCAGAGTCGAGCGGCTTCCAGCCTCTGTTTTTGCTCTTCATTTTTTGGCGCCAAGAAATGCAAAAACAATGGTGCGTACGATCGTTGGAAGCAGAACTTGCAAGGAAACTGTTCAGGAAACGAAGCAATCACACAGGGACCGTAATGCATGACCGTACATGACAGCTTGTGTCCTATGACACGCGCCGGCCGTGGTCATAAGTCATAAGCCAAAAGCGCAGCATCCACAATAACCACAGGAACAACTGGAACGGTCTAACCCTGGACACTCAATCCTGACAGCATCACCGGTTTTCGAAGCTTTACATAAAATGTACTGTATCAAAATATATCAACATCGAATCTGCTGAAAACATCTTCGCCACTTGTACTTTCTCTTTGCATCTGCAGTTGAAATTTCCTCAGCCAAAGAAACTGAGAAGCCCAGCCTTTGAGGTGGAGAGCTGCTAGTGCCTTCGACTCACATGCCATGCAGGATCTGCTACTAGACCTACCAGGGAACTTGTTATAATCACAACAACTTTGCAAAAATATATGCAAAAGTCATCCTGATATAAGTTTACCATACCATGCTATACCATACCATACATATTGTATCATATTCTCACAAGACGATTCATCCTATACACTGCAACAACCATCAAGCAGGCCTCAAGATCACCTCTGACTAGGGGATCAGCTGATAACTGCTGGGGATGGGTCCCATATGGGTGGGACCAAATTGGAAACGCAATTTGGATCCTAAAAAATGACATGGTTTACAAGTCATGACTCGTCATGTCAGGTATATGTCAGGTATATATGGACTTATATGGTATATATTAATATATATATATATATCTATTTATATATGGTATACGGTATATATATATATAAATATGTTGTATGTATATATCAAGATTTCAATACATCAAAATGTCAAACCGGGACGGACTGCGGTCCGCTGGCACCCGCTGGCACCCGCTGCCCATCGGTCCGCGAAAAAAAAAACAGGCCTTTCCACGGATCTCCATGGCTCGTTTTGGTCACCGGTTTCGCTGGTTGGGATGCCTCACAGGTCAGATATTGACCGGCTTAGCAGGTGTCACATGGTGTCACATATAGCCGTCTTGGCCAAACATCGGAAAAGCACACAATAATAATGGTTCATGGGGGATATATCTGATATATTTATAGTATACTATATAGTATAACATCGTATACTATAGTTAATGGGTTTTTACAAAGCAACTGAATCGTTTTGCTTTTCAAATGAGACACGCAGGTTTCTTTGAGCACTGTGAAACCAAAACAGCTGAGCCTCCCAAGGGGAGCTGCGCCGACCAGAGGATGCAGATGCCTAGAGAAGCCCGCTGGCAGCGTTTGACAATGGTTGCTGAATAGGGATTCCTACAGTATCCAATGATAATCACCATGTATTCACCATGTAATCCCCAAGAACACAGTATTAAAAATGTATTTAAAATACCATAAACATGTATAAATTCCCTACAGTATAGAGTATATTCTTTTTCAACCAACTGGGGTGTTTGAAACTGCCCAAATACCCAAATCGACCCAGATCCATATCACCATTGTGGGCATTGTCAGTATATCTTCTGCCAACAGGCAACACACAGGGGTTCAGTTCCTAATCTTACCAACTCAGAGAATTTAAAGCTTCAAGAGTTCAGTTGCGTGGTTTTCTCTCATTGCTCTCATTGTATAAGATGAATTAAGATGATATGGCGAAGATGTTTGCCATTCGCCATGCGGACGTCATTTCCTGCGTACAAAGTCCTGAAGCATTGCCATCCGGATGGATTTCAGCGGGGTATACTGAAGCTAATTGTAAATTGCCCATGAAGTGAATGTTCAAAACCTAACAATTCTGCAAAAGTACGAAAGGCCATGAAAACACGTGACGTTTGTCATTAATTTTCATTAGAAATAGCGCGGAACTGGTGTTACAACATGTTACAACTGGCTTTCACGTGAAGGTCAAATTTCCGGAGAATGTCATGCAAAAGATATATGCAAAGCATAGCGAAGCAGATCAGACCAGATGGAACCATGACAGTTGAGATCTTTCAATGGGCACAGTAATGCAGAGTATATCAGAGTATATTATAGCAATATCATAGTAGTAATATCATAGTATATTATAGTATATATTATAGTATATTCTTATAAATTGTTCCCAAATGTCTGCCGATGAACAGAACGCAGTCGCCTCGATCCCCTGCGGTCGATGTGGACGGTTCCTGGTCGCTTGAACAGGTGAGCCATCCCGGGCAGGCAAACTTCTATACCTTTTATTGCTTTCTTTTCTGCATCTAAGGATATCTAATGGATATCTAATGGATATCTATAGGATATCAAGTTTGCCCCACTTTTGAGTCAACCATATCAGCCAGGGAGAGGTTAAGGAATGAAATCCCAAAACAAAACATCTGGGCAATTGAGCAATAGTATGCACACCCAATCGGCAGGATAACTTTCTGTCCCGAAACATCCACACGATTAACGGGCTGAAAACCGGACCATTTCCAGCAACAGTCATTCTCAGGTGTTGGTGCAATAGAAAATTCATATCATTTCATGTTTTATAGCATGTTGTGACATATCTACTTGTATCATCTTGTATCATTTTGATTCATTTTCTATCCGCCATTTCTAAACAAACCAAATGGTCCATCATTCTTTGGAAACCAGCCATGGTTCATCATGTTCGTCTGAGGCGCCCCACTGCAGCTCTTCTACTTTGGCGCGCATCTCCAAATACCTTCAGCGCTGCTGGATCACTCGGCAGAAGTCTGCGAAATCATTCATCCTACAAACATCACAGGTTGGTGCTGGCCAATTGTGAGTTGGTTTGTAACCCGCATTGACATTCCATTAACCCCCATTAACCATAGATATCACCCCCTTAGTTATGCAGCTTTAAACCAATATATATATATATATACCAATTAATATAATCCAATATAAACCAATTTAGCAAACTAAGGAGCACCACAAACATCACCAAGGAGCCAAAAGAGTCAATGGATCCGTTTCTCCCAGGCTCCCAGCTCTCGATCCGGCGCAGATGCAGCCGGTGGATGACCATAAGCCACTACCTACAGCGCCAGGGAGGCTGGGGGATCCTACCGCAAAACAAGGGGAGCGCTGCTGGATCAACGGGAACAAATGGGAACAAGAGATCCAAGAGGTTTTTGACAGATTATAACAGTGTTTTCCGCGAGCAGAAAACTGAATAGCTTCTGGCATGCTCTGTATGACTCTGTATGCATTGCTCAAGGGTGATGCTGATTCGTACGGACCGGCCATGCAAAGACAGCCAGCAACGTAAATATACGTTTGCCGTATACCGTACACATCTCAAGAATAGACAGAATAGTCCAATGATGATAGCAATTTGATGCAATTTGCACCAAAAGGGTTAGAAAAGGAGGTTCCTGGACTGATCTAAAAACCCTACTGATCTAAAACCCTACTGATCTACAGCTATTCTTCGACATCCTGATTCCATGAACAAGACATCATTTCACTGGTCAAAACCTGTGAGCTCTGCTTGATCGCCAGGATCGGGCAACGTGGCACCCAAGGTCGCCTGCCCGTGCTCAACCGGTCGAGCTGGTCGAACAGGTACCTGGTGCATCCAACGATGTGCCATGGCAGCCGTGGTCCTCAAGGATTTCAAATATCTGCAGTTTGATGGTTTTTGATGGTTTTTGATATTTTTTGCATATTTTTTGCATATTTTTTGCATATGTTTGCAATAAATCTTCTCTGGCGATGCGTTCTGGGGGAGTTGAGATTCAACCAGCCTACTCAGTACATCTTTATATAGACACTTGTAGAGCCCTTATCCTGAGGTTTCTGAGTAGCCAGGAGCTTTGGAACTTGCTGACAATAGCTATGCAGCTATTCCATGCTCATTCCCAGGGGCCCCGCTGGGGTACGACACGCGCCGGCTTCTTGCGAAAGGCCCGGAATGGCAAACCATTGATGCGAAGCTCAAACTGACCTCATCAGCAAGTCTTTGAACTATATGACCCCTACGGGCCGTCAAAACTGGTGGGACCAACATCAACAAACCAGGCCTACTTTGGCACACTTTGGCTACGTATTGTTGCTGGTCGATCCATGAGTAAATAAAATCACCAAATGGACTGGCTATTTCAGAATCCAATTGTATCCAATTGTGGTAAGTTGGACTGGCTTTTCCAAGGAACATCCTTTTGATTCCTTGGAAAAAGATAGGTTTGGGGACCGTTGCCCAATGCCTCAAAAGGTTGGAATCACTGACTTGACCTATGCTTCACTTTTTTTTGGAAACGGCGAAAATGAAAGTTGGAGACTTCCTGGATCTCAGGACATATCAGGATATCCTAGATGATATCCCTGTCACTTATCCTGCAAGTCTTCAACCATTTCCCGACATCTTTATGCCACCAAGTGTCAATCCACCTGGGCTGTCAGGGCTGTTGGGAATCCAGGGATGAAACAGCCACGACTTCCACCGATTTTGGCCGGGCCGTATGAGGCGATGAAACAAGAACTGAAACCTCTCATTGTATGAACTATAGTTAGCTATGAGTAGTTTGTGGCTTCCAATCCTCCTCAAAAAACCTTCTCTGATTGGAGATAATAATCCCAAACATGGATTTGAAAACAAAAGCATCAAAAAACCATTCAAGCCCCAACTCATTCTTTCTTGGTCAGCTAATTCTTGCGATATTCTGGTGATTACAGTGATTATGTGAGTGAATATCCAACTCCAGAAAAATAATCCTATTTCATTTAGGATATATTTGGATATTTGGATATTCACTAATAATCACTTAGGATCATTCATGATATCATTTAGGATATATTTGGATATATTTGGATAGTATCCCCATGTTCTCCATCAGATGAGATGACCATCCCAGGATGCCCAACTGAGTTGGCCATGCGGTCCATGACCTTATCGAAGATGCTGTCTGTACCTGGTGATTGCCGGCCATCAGGGCCAGCATATCATGTAGAAACCCCCGACCCGAAAAAGATGGAACGGTCAAATCTGAACCCAAATTGGTTATGATGCACTAAATTCTATCCGATATGATCCGATATATATGGGGTTGGCGATAATCTGGGAACATCTGGCAACTATTATTGGATCCTGCAGTGGGAGGTGGAGGATTTGGATCCCAAACAACGTAGTCTTCCCAGCAAATCCCCTGCTGACAGTGGGGCATGGCTCAGAATCTAGATGCCAACAATTACCGACCATGCAGTGTCCATTTAACCCACAATGTGGGTTGCCATAATATATATATATACACACATACCCAAATCATGCCTGTTTTGCAGTCTACATCCGCAATTCTACATCCGCACGTTCTTGCTACGGAAAGGCAGTACCACTGGAGCCACCTGTTGGATACCCACCCACATCCCACAACTTCAATGAACTTCATAATGTCATAGAACTGGTTGAATGGACAACTGTGTATATATATTAATTATTATATATTATACTGTATATATAAATACAGGAAACCATGAAATTGTATTAAATTATGTTTATATGTTTAAGGGTAAACACATGGTTTCCTGTAAACGTTCCCATAAATTCATTGCTGAAGCACTAAAACTGAAACTTGGGTCACCATCTGCTTTCACCGGCACGATGGACAACAAATGACCACCTTAGAGGCTAGAGTATGCTCAAGGACGTGTGTGGCATGGCCTAATCACGAAACAAGTTGGATGGAAAAAAACAAGGGGATAGCAACACCAAAAAGGAATGGTGACCTACATAAACAAATGAGATGTCCACCAACTGACAGAAATGAGTGCTGATAGATCAAAGGCATTATGTGCTCTATTGTTTTCTAAAGCAACCATAGATTGGTAGGGAAATCACCAAAAAAACAGTCATTTCGCACTTTCTTCGTTGTTTAGAATGTTTCAGGTCGGGTGTAGAGGTTCGTAATCATCATAATTTTGATCAATATATGTTTCAGTCAGCACCTGAAGTGTGGGGTGGGAACCTGGTCACCCAGCGGTAATAACCTCGGTTCTGTGGTTTCTAACGAGTTGCAAATGGTATTTGCACGTATTTGTCCTGTGCTTCTTTGGCCGCCAGTGAAGCAGGTCTGAAATATACTTCTGCAGATCAAAATGATCAACATAACATAATAACTTAATGACATAACACAAAATAAACGTACATAACCCATCATGAATCATAACCCTTTGTTTGTTTCGTCTAGTTGCCAACAGAAACCAGCAGAACTTCTTCAAGCATTCACAAGTCATCAACGCGCCAAACAAATCCTGGTCCAAGTGACCAATGGGCCAACTGTACTGAAAGTTGGGCGACCGAAAGACCTGAGCTGCGGCTGAGTCACTACCCTGTTGCCACTTGTGGTTGTCAAAGACAGGTGATTAAAAACATGTTAAACTGTTAAACCATGTTAAACCTCTCCCTGGAAGAATGGTGAGTGAATGGTGGCTACAATCTTCAATACGAAACTTCGAAGCAGAACCCGAAGCAGAACCCGTTGTGGATCGTTTTTTTAGGCACTGCTCTGGGAGTTCAGCCCAATAAATCCATGGGGTCTGGTTCTGCTTAAATCCTGTTCGTCAAATCATAGAACCCGCAACAATCGCAACAGAAATCAACATAAATCCATATTGTATCGTATGGTTCTCACAGTTCATCCCGGATAACTATGGATAACTGTCATTTTGTTCTTAAGGCTCATAGATGCTCTTAGCCCAAGCCGGAAAAGCACCAGCGACTGTCTTTTACGCAAGAGTCAAGAGTGAGGAATGTGAGTCTGCTTGACGCATCTGTATGGACAAGCTACCCATGCTGATGCTGCTTTGAAACACAGCTGCTCTGCGTTTGATCGGGGACAACCAACTTGTGCTCGCGGTGGAGCAGCAAGTTCATTGCTCAGGTGAGTGTGCATCCTGAAATCTCTACACTTTGCAGGTGAACCAGGTTGCAAAGTTTGCACAAAATTGGAGTAACTGGGCATAACTGGGCCACTTGTAGTAACTGGTTGGAGGTTGAACCGAGCATCCAAAAAATATCAAGAAATCATATCACTTGATGTCACTTGGGATCATCATTCCAGGACAGATTTGAAACCACCAACCAGCATCCAATGACCACTGGACAGCTGTTCTGTCCCAGTCTGTGCGTACAGAGCTCGCGCGGCGGTTCAGCATTGAATGGCTGACTATACATAGGAAGGTGTTCCTGGTTCAAAACTCTTCGCACCACAGTTGCTGGTTGCTGGATGGCAGAAGCATGTTCATGGAATAGATATTTCATGATATTTCTGAAGAATGAACAATCTTCATGCATTTCCACAATTTTCCCAACCAAGCGCCATCCTCAAGGGCACTCCAAGTCCTCAGCCAGACCTCTTTCAAACAAGACTAGTCGCCTAGCCGCACACATCATTTTTGCACATGGTGCCGTGCCGCAGTCGCCATCGATGTTCACAAATTTAGTACGGGCATGGTTTGCAGCCATACCGGAAGCAGTAGTAGGTCGTCATTCCCAGCTGGCGGCCATATGCACAGCCATAGCCACATCTGCCTCGGGCCATCAGCCCAAAAGGAAACATCAACCCGACCGCAAATGGCAGGATAAGTCCAAGAAAGCACGAGAGGATCTGGCAACTGCATCAATCTCAGCTTTGATGTTTACTGCCCAAAGTCTCAGTCAAATTAACATCAACGCTGGCGAATCGAAGCAGATCAGCTACAGTGTCCCAGAATTGTTTTGGGAACTGCTGCAGGACACCAAATTTAATGGTAATCAGAGTACTCACAATGTGTTTCTGTTTTTCCTTTTCCAATCTTTTCCACAAATTGTCCCAGCGATAGTAGACTGGTTACGCAATCGTCACCGGAACTTCCACCCTGGCCATGGGATTATCCAGGTCCATGGATGCTGTAACCTTTTGCTTTCGAATCACATGAACCTTTGGGGGATCCCTGAAAGAACATTTGGTTGTCAGCAAACACCAATTTTCCAGAGCAACAAAACAGTCGCGTGGTGAGTGGTGCGGTGCTCATCAGCTTCCAAACTCACGGTTTGGGGCTACGCCCGGTGGATGATTTCCCATGATGCTCCATGATGCTCCACTATTTATCACACGAAATGGGATTTACATGGCAGTGGGTCAAAACCTTGTACCCCTGGTGAACATAAAAATAGCTGGTAAATGGATGTTCATCCCTCTAAAAATGGTATTAATAGGTATTGATTCATAGCCACATGGATCTCCCCTTGATTTCCAATGATTTAACATTGCCAGCTGCTGGCTTCCCAATACCAATGGCGAGTTGCAGTAGAGCACTTTGCTGCCAACACTTGCAGCCTCCCAGGCTTCAGGACTTGCCATGTTGAGGCTCTTGAGTTTCCTCAGCTCAAAGGTCCAATCTTCGGCGGGGAATATGTCATTCCTTCCCCCTAAATATTAAAAACCTCCCATAAACCATGCTATCCATGGTTTAGTCAGTTTAGTATAGGGGATTCACACATTTGCGGGAGCATTTATAAAAGTGTTGAATATTAGGGAGATGGGCCATGGGATCAATAGGCCTCGCACACTTGAAGATTAGATACTTTATTCAAACCGGCGGCATGGGTCTACAGTAAATGGATAATGTGCCTTAGCTTAAAGGGACGACAGACAATTTCAAACAACAAATTCCCGCGCCTTGGACAAAGTTCCAAGACGTCCAAGAGATGTCAGATTTCTTCGAAGACATTGGGGCAAGGGTTTTTGCTTGGGTCCCTGCTCCTCCTATTTCCAAACATGCAACATCATGCAACTACCAGTAACTCAAGACCAGGACATGTCCAGGACATCAATACATTCAATACCTACCCCCGAAGGTTTTTGCCAGCCACCTTCATCTGCCGAGCTTCTCCGAAGTCTCTGATGTCTGTGGTTCTTCGTTTTTTTCAACTGGGAGCACCTGACCATCCGGACCCTGATCGCTGCCACGCAAGGCAGGGTTCGTTGGGCTCGTGGTATTCTCTTCCACACAGGCCATGCATCCACAGTTGCTTGCCAGGTCAAAGATGTACCAAGATCCCAGCTGCTTGGCCTTAGCTTTATATATGGTGGTCACATCCCAAGGGGGTCAAGCCTCTCGGGGGATTCACAAGTCACCACCTAAGGTCGCCACTAAATCCAAGACACAATCGCAACGACTAAAACTAAAATTGCTCCGCCAAACTCAATCCAAGAAAAGATAAGAAAAGTATACGACTTTCACGACCGGGAGTAAGTCTACTGATTATTACTGATGCATATATATATATATATTCATCTATGAACCACTGGTCAGTCACTGGCCATCCAAGCATGGAGGAACAAATCAAATCAAACAAATACAAATAAATCCAAGCTGCACAGCTCAGTCCGCAGTGGCAGTAGATGAAGGCAGTCCTCCAGGAACTCGTCTCATTGACATTCTCTGCCAGGCTTACCAGCAGCAAGGACAGCAAGGAGAAGCTGCGAAGGCTCATGGCTTCAACGTTGAAATCCGCTTGTGGCCTCAAGAAATGCCTTCCAAAACGGCTGCACGTGTCATGATGTGCAGTGAACCTGGTATCTGGCAATATAGCTAGTAGGGATCAGAAAAGGTACCAAAAGAACCTGCTGCGCATCTGCCGAAGTGCAAACCCTCGCGAAACAGTCTGGCTTTGCAGGGCAAACATAATAAATACATAGAAATAGTCAAGTAATGTGAAGTAAACCTTACCCATTGAAATTTTGACGAGAATTGCCAAACTCCATCACTGATTTGGACAATGTCCAAATTGTTCAAGCATCATTACATGATATTACATGATATTACATGATATTACATGATATTGCCATGCATCATCCAAATTACGTTTCTTCAACCCCAAGCTTTGACCCATGCCCGTCAAAAAGTCTGCGCCGCCAGCACTTCACAAAACTCTGTGCCGGGCCGTCATCTCATGAAGGAGTCGTCCATCCACGAAGATTCGCTTCTTCCCAGACGTCCTCAGCGCTTTGGGAGGCAAGGAACGTGTCTGTGGTTTGTTTGCAATAGGTTGTGGTTATGAGAATCCCAAGAACATCCATAAAGACTACAGAACATGATAGAACTATAGGATGCTATAGAGATGAAAAGCATTCCTAAAGGTCGAGAGAATTCACACTGTGCACGCAAAGGGTTGAATTCATTCAACATTGGCCTTTGGAGCCTCTATGGCTTGCAAGTAGCATCTCACAGAAGATCAGTCCTGGGATGCGACATCACGATTCTTTGCCACAGCTGGTTTTGTTTTTTTGCTTCCGAGGACCCGACTTGGTATTGGTAAATTCAATCCTGCCAAATGGATTCAGATGGGGAGGCCATGGCAGCCTTTTGGTAATCCACAAGTTGCAGATTTTCAGGGGGCTGTCTGCTCAGCACGACACACAAACAGCACCAAACGCTCAAGAATGCAGTTTGCGTTTGGCATCGCTGTGATGTTGGAATGTCTTCTGCATGTGCTGCACCAGCGGAGCGGACCGCTTGCAACGTCGATGCCTTATCCAAATGGCAACTGGGTCCTTACGCCTTACACCCTGAAAACCAAATAAATTTTGTAGAAGCGGTACGACGACTCAAGGTGCTCGGGAGTATTCTTGGCCCTTCTGTTTGTTATATAGATGCTCCTACTTCCAATGGCAGTGGTCAAGAGCCAGGTCCTCGTTAAATATAGCATAGCAATATATATATAACATGACATAACATAATATAATATACAATAACGTACCATAACATGACATAACATGACATGACATAACATGGGGTACAGTAGAAGGCGTGACAGCTGAGTTTACTTGGTCATGTTCATTCGTACTGTATGTAGACGCGACATGTTGCTGACTCTTCGTTGGCCCTTCGCGCTGAATGCTGGCACCGCGCAGCAACATGTCATGATGGACCTAAGCACACTGAAATTGCTTTTGACTTCAGTTGGTCCTCATCAATGCTGAATGGAACATCCCTATTAAGATGGATGATTTTGGGGTAGCCCCATTCCAGAACGCATCAAACCAAACCCGCCCCTGCCCCGTCCTGTGGACTTTTCCATCTACCATGACCTCCCAGGTATAGCGGACCTGAGCAAAGGCATAAGGATTGCCGAAAAATGCCAAGGGAATTGTGGATATTAAAATTAAACAAACCAGCTTTCAGAAATGTCCGTTGCTTTTTGGAGATCATCTCCATATATATATATATATATGTATATACGTATAATCATATAATATCATGTAATATGTATATAATATAATTATATATATATAATATCCATATATGTATGTATATATATATATGTATATATCCATTAAACATCATTAAACAGCTTGGTGGAGACGGTCTCGCCGTCTCGCCAACGGACCCCCAGCCTTGGTATCCGCAAAGGTCTTCCCTGTGGAATTTTCATCGAAGCTGATGGCTACCACCGACTCCTTGGGCGGTGGATGATTCCAAGGATATTGAAAAATCAACTGATGATTACAACATATTCAAACTATAGAGTAGTGTACACCATGTACATCACTATACACATATATAATCTAAATAAATGTTCTAACATGTTCAAATCATTTCAATGTCTCAATGGTGGATTTACCAAGAGGAACTATCAAATCAGCTTCAACAGATCCAAGATAAAGGCAATTGGGGCCCCCGAGGGTCAAAACATCATTGACCACATCGAAATATCATAAAATATACTAAAGTATACTAAAACATTTTTAAAAAGTTATTGAATGTTATTGAATATCCATCATTTTTATGCGCGACTACTGGTGCCAACGTGCCCTCTGAGCAAGCCGGCATCAGTGCCAACCTCCATGCCCTATCAGCCTGCAGCTAAAGAGGATCTTGAATGCGAATGAGTTGAATATGTGGTGCTCCAATATGGAACCCCAAAACTGCGATGAAGGAAGGAATCTTCGCAAACTTTGTTGTTGGAGCACATGAACATTTCCATTGGGGCGGTTCCTGGCACTGGGCAGCTGTACGGTACAAATGTCAGAGTAGTCTGCTCCGCATCGTGGAAGAGCATGCCCCAGCTTTGGATGTGTTTAAGAGAAACAAATCTCGTTATATGTGAACATGGGGGATACCGAATACCCTCAAATTGCACTGTTCTTAAAGGGAACATATTAATGAACATACAATACATGTGCAGTAAACCAATGTAACGCATCTGATGTTGGGGTACAACAAATCCATCTGCGGACCCACCACGGGACCTTGGGCTTTGATTGGCTCTGGGATCGGCGGAGTCGCGTTGATTGCTAGGCTTTGAAGATTTTCAGGTTGCAAACGCAGAAAATCCACATCAAACATACCCAAAGCTTTCAAGCTGGAAGTTTTTTGATTATCCGATTATCATCGATTATCCATGATCTAAATTGATCTGCTGAGAGGTTCCATGATCTGAATGGTGGATTCTTGACATGTTTTGAGTGGTTGATTGCTCATAGGATGGCAGGATGAGCCCAGCCGACAAGTGGAGGACTGGGACCTTGAGCCGTCCACATTACAAAATCAACGCATCTGAATGCTGAAACGTCTCACTAGACATGGATGACATGGCTATCAGTCATATTGCGTCATGGTCGAGGTATTTGTCCATTTGGGGATCGAAACGGATTTCGACCCTCACCAGCGCTCCGCTCACAGCGGTTTTTCGGCTGTGGTGAAAGTTTGCCCGCAGCCGTTGCCGCCAAAAATCCACGTGTCACGACAAGCCTTGGCCAGGGGGATCTGCAAGACACAGCACAGAACTTCAAGGCACAAAGATTAGAGAAGATCACAGCACAGCGATGGGAAATGTGTTCCAAATAGGGGAGAAAGTGATTTCCCATCAGTTCAAGATGGTTCAAGGCTTCGATGGAACATGTGGGAAGTACAAGGTGGTACAAGGTGGCCAAACATGCCAAACTAAATACCGGGCATGATCCCCCTACAAAAGGACGTCCGGATTCTGAACAGATTGGGTTGCTGGTGACTGGAACCGGCGCGGTCGGAAATATGGCTATGGATTAAGACTGGGATACCAATGGAGACTCAAAATTGGTCGTGTTTTATGTTCACCATTCTTTAAGCATCCATTTTTGGGTCTGATTACATCACTATATATGTAATACTTCGTACCCTCCGGCTTTTTAACATAGCTATGGAAAATGGATGAAAATGGACCGTTTGTAGATGATTCATGATGGTTTACCTATTAACAAGTATGTCCAGTT
>Ga0126342_10008825_pt1:0-12500 | contig 18058 bp, 18 predicted proteins | sample Cyp1metagenome_FD_92528 | JGI IMG/M metagenome (GOLD analysis project Ga0126342, IMG submission 92528) | Coral microbial communities from Lord Howe Island, Old Settlement Bay, Australia - Cyphastrea 1 metagenome | ecosystem: Host-associated > Invertebrates > Cnidaria > Coral ... | reverse complement strand
CCAAGTGCAATCTTCACGGTGAAGCATATACACTCAGCGGCTGCTCGATGGTGCCCCTATGTGTGGCACTCAACGATGTCACGGGCTACGAAGTCACCGAAACGTCTTTGTACAGGGACTCCTTCGATGTAAAAGTACAATGTGCCTTGGGGCGAAAACCGTGGTTTTTTTCGTGAGTAGATCATCTTACTGGTGCTAAACGTAGGGAATGGATGGGACTGGGGGAATGGGATGATTATTACTAGTGATTATGGATCATTCCCATCCATCCCCTACGTTTAGCACCAGTAAGTATTTGGGGATGGAAACCTACGAGAAAACCTATGGGGGTTTTGTCGAACTATACCGCTTGGCTCTGGTGGAATACTGTGGATCGTTTGGGATGTGGGATAAGTATGGATAAGTTATATATACTGATATAGTATCATATCTTAATATCATCTTATAATTCTTTTGGATGACTCGCCAACCACTATAAAAACCAGCCAGTAGACTTGCCTTCCGCCATTTTGCAGGTCAAAAAACCCTGGGAAAAAATGCGACCAATCCCAGCGGCGCCACGAAATTCAGGTGCCAGAGGCTACAGCGGTTCAGCGTCCGCGACCAAGTGCTCCAACGCATTGAGAAGTTACTCCCTGGCGGGATGTCAGAGACACCTAGCGAACAACAACCCTCCGGAAATGGTGTGTGTTTTTTTTTGGAAGCCTTGGCCCATTGATGATGATTTCATATGTAAATTTATTCAAAATCCCATGTATAGATGTTTTTCTAATATAATGATATATATATACATATATATATATATAATATGAGTATTTAGATATTCAAAATCTCGACATTCAATAGCTATTTTAATTACTATAGAGGCTATCAGGGATTCAAGTTTTGATGACCAATTGATCTACCACGGACATCATCGTCCCTTTTTTAGGGTCCATCAATCTCCCGTGGCGTTGCGCCATGGAGGCTTCGCTGGGAAAATGATCGAAGTACTAAAAATTGGATGACACCAGAGGGTACAAAGTGGTGCCCCATAGTTAGCTAAGTTGGATTATAACTCCAATAACTATGGTTTATGGCAGATATAACTATAGTTAATGGGGTTTATAAACCAACTTATAACTGGGGGGCACCACCTTGTAGACACCATTGGATATGTTGGATATCTTCCATTTTGGAACTACTAAATTTTGGACTACTATTTGGATATTTTCCAGCATGCCACATTTGATGACACCAAAAGGTACATGGGCCATGATATTTTCTTTTCCGGACTCCGAAAGTTCGGACCTGCGACAGGCATAAAAACAGACCTTCCATATCTGCGGTTCCAAATTTGTCACACACATAAGAAAAAACAATCACATAAACAATCATAAACAATCCCAAACCATGCTTTGGGTTCCAAAATGTTTCAAAAATGTTGGGAATTTTCCATTCTGCCTGGAACGCCCAGGAATATCAGGAATACCGATTTGTTTGTCTCCAAGCAATGTGGATGGCTACATGGTGTCAGAACACTCCTTGGAAATCGACACCTTCGATGTTCAAGCTACATGTCCCTTGGTCATCTTCGATCGAGATCGGGACCTTGATAGATTTATCTATCCTTGGGTAAATTCAAGATACAGTAGTTATGGAAAACCATATGCGAACTGGCTATTTTCCATAGCTACTTGTGTATGTTGGTTTAGCAGGGGGTATATTATATACGTTGATATAATTTGATATATATATATATGTTAATTCACAGGTTTCTGTTACTGTGAAAGTGAAGTACAAACTCTATCCAGCTCTTATCTCTCAGTATAGACTAAGAGTGATGCCAATGATTGCTGGTCAACATCAATTGCATCATTTTATGCTCCCCTTTTTCCGATTTGTGATGGAAAAGCACCATGAAACCCGTCTCAATGGTTGTTAAAAAATTATGCTTACTGATAGCTATGACTTTCCCAGCTGAACCACGGCACTCGACCACCAGCCCCACCAGCCCCGGGATTCCTGAGGCGCGCCCGGCTACCACGGTACTCCAAAGGCTACGGTTTGCGGAGCTTCTCTGTTCCTCGGCAGATGGGTCGATGGCGAATCAACATGTTTTTCAACAGCCACATTCACATAGATGGGTAATACGAGGCATGTATATGATATTATATATGATATGATATATATATATGATCATACAGATATATCAAATTTCACATTGCTTGACCATGATTTTGCTACGATTTGGTGCATTTGGTCACCATTTTGGCGGTCGACTCCAGTTGCCAGAGATCTAGTCAGTTCATTGAAAAGAATGGACCCTTTACCCGGTTATATCCCCACTCTTCACCATAACTTGGATGAAATTTAGAGGAAACTCCCCAAGACTTACAAGATGGTTGACAGTTGACAGAGCCCCTTTCTGAGCCTTGGATTTTGACCACCTATCTGGAGACCCCGCGAGTTACAAAGTTGAATTTCGACGAAGAAGGAACCATTTTTGGCAAAGAGTTGTTTGAAAAAGATTCTGACATCGAGCAGGAATTCGGAATACTTGAACTCTGGCAGTTGTTTGCCCTTTGCCCCAACATTTCGAAACCCGGAAAGCCCAGACATCCATGATCTATTACCAGCTTTTCTAAACCTTCAATCATCCTGAAATGGTCATTTCATCCACCTGTTGATTCATGTTTTAATCCTCTGTATTTATAAGATTTCATAAGTATATTTATAATACCATCTGATCTGGTTATTTAACATAGCCATGGAAATCATTTTTAATAGGTAAGCCATCTATTTCTATGGGCCATCTATACCATGGCTATGTTAGTCATAACCAGAGGATTTTCATCCATTTTTCTTTGATGATAGGCACCTCGGGAAATTTTCGCCGAGCAGGTCATCCTACAGCTTGAGCGGATGCAGCAAGCGATAGGATCCGATAGGAGCGGTTTTTTCGGTTGGAGCTGTGGAGCGCTCAGTGGAGCTGTAGCACCAATTGGTTTTTGGGGTTAGAGGAGGCTTCTGACCATCAAAATTTACAGGAAAACCCCCATATTTACTGGGAAAATCGATGGTTTCCGGTTAAGATTTTCCCGTGAAAACCAAGCCATTGAATATGGGGATAGAATTGATAAATAATGGTTGGTTGATGATTATTTATAATATATACTAGCCTTTTTATTGGAGATCATAATCCATTCTGGGGTTTGAACGCTGCTCAATTGGTGGATGATATTTTTTGGAGTTATAGTATAGTACCCTCAAAATAGATAGAAAAGTGGGAGTGGGAACCTGGACATATGAAGTGAATACGTGTAATTTTCACCTATAACATCCTGAAACACGCTTTATCTCTGCGGTTGCTACTTAAAGAGGGCCTGTTTTAACCCGCCATCACAATGGGATTACACCAGGCTGGGAGTAGGGAATCTACGTGTGAAGCCGAAAGGAATCTATGTGTGGATAGCGTTCTTTGGCTATAGTATCAGATATGGTACAATATTTTTGTAACGAGTAACGTATTAATTGTATATAGAATATAATGTATACAGATACAGTATTACACTCATTACACACGGATTTTGTCTGACTTGTGGGCACCTCCAATGCAGAGCCTACCTGTCTTGGTCACATCCACATGTGTGCTGATTGTATTCCAACTGTTGACCGTGTGCCCATTGTGGTTGGCTAGATTACCATTTACTGTATGGTTGTTGAATGATGAATTAATAGCTGTTGATAAAGTCATATTGAATCATACTTTGTTGTTTCATTTCACCATGTTTAGAGTACCTAAGAACAGGGCCTCACTGAGAAGTCCTTGGCCTTGCGGCCAGGCGCAAGTGCATTGACCGCTTGAGGCCTAGACTCTCAGGCTAGAGACAAAAAACATCTGGCGCAAGTGCCTGGAGGGTAGGCTTGCGGTGAAATTGGAGAAGGAAGGGAATGAGTGAACTTTGGATATGGGTTTGTCTGAGAAAAGGCTACCCCTGAATTGAATGGTTTATCACATATTTCATGGTACATGTTTCCCATTAAAGTGGCTATTTGATGGTATTCATTTTCATTTTCAGAGGCTTTCCCACCTATGCCACAGTGGATGGCCTTGGCCGGCCACATCCGCAGACATGGCATTGCAGCATGTTGGCTATGTCAATGGATTGGTTTTTAGGGAAAATCCTAGCTGGAAACCATAGTTGTTACCCTCTGGTAAACTAACAAAACTATGGAAAATCACCATTTTTAATGGGTAAATCCACTATAAATGGCCATTGTCAATAGCTATGTTAAAAAACCATAGTTGTTACATGTTTCTGAAACCACCAATCATAGGGGTTTCCTGTGTATTTTCCCGGAAAAACCCATCCAATTTTCCCAAACGCCCACTCTTCAAACTTCGCCACTCAAAACCACCTGGATACGTTTGAAATTTAAAACCTACTAAAAACTGACGTGTGGCTCAAGTGCCGACAGAGCGAACTTCTCTCTCTGATTCCAAGCAATTTGGAAGTCAAGGTGCACTGTCACTGTCGGAACTGGAAATATGTGGGTTTCCATAAATGGGGGATCCCAAACATGGATGGTTTATGATAGAACAACCAAAAAAGAGATGGATGATTTAGGGGTCCCATTTATGGAAACACGTTCGAAATATCTTGGGATGCATGGGATCATCATGGCATGTTCGGATCATGGGATAGTCATCAGCATTGACGCTCCAGTGGGAAGGGTGATATATTCCCCCCATTTCCCCCCCAAGAACCTTTAAGCAGAAATCCAAGAGCTAGTAGAAACACTTCACAAACCGCAGGATGGGTCAATCCCTAACATTGTGGAACCATTTGAGAGGAATGAAGATTCATTTACTCATCTTGGTGTTCACCAGAGTACCATGCTTTTGAAATATACCCAAGTGAAGAATCGATAAAGCATCATGGTAAACCATGGTAAATCCAATCATAAACTCCTTCAGGGATGACATTGGCACACCCTGTCCTATAGGCAATATTTGGGATGATGGCTTTACCTCTGGTAATTTAACATAGCTATGGAAAATCACCATTTTTGATGGGAAAACTCACTGTAAATGGCCATTTTCAATAGCTATGTTAGTTTACCAGAGGGTATCATATCTGACCAGGCCTTTATCGCAATGAAGCTTTTCCTTCTGATCTTGCAGCTCACCTTGGCCCTCACGGCCAAGTATCGCAGCGTAAGCCTCGTGCCAGAGCCAACGGCTCTGGCGGCCAGCAACAAGTCGCAGGCCGACCACCTTTCCCAAGGGTAGCCTAAATCCATGGGTTTAGTACTTGAAATAGGACCCTTATTTCAGCAAAACATCGTTGGAGGATTTCGTGCTTTCACCAACTCAAAAGGACAGTTGCCTCACAGCTTCAATAGAAGTTCGACGATTCTGATTTTGCACGCTGCGAACACATAGATTTCAAAACGTATTCCTCCCAACATCACGCAGTGTCAACGGTTAAGCAACGCAACTCCGAATTATTGGCACTGACATCTCTTTTCATGTGCTTTTTGGTACCCCAATGCTGGCCAAAAAATCATCCAAAACATCACCATCGAACCTCAACAGCACCTTCAAAAACCTTTCCACTGGAGCTTGTTTGAAAATAAAGTTCATATTCCCAAATTTGATGGTTCAGAATTCAGAACATGATTTTGCCATAAAAATGACCATAATATGAGCAACTGCAGTTTAGGACAACTGAAGTAGTATTCAGCGGCAAGCAGGTTTGTAAAAAGATCCATCTGTTTTGGCAAAAACTCTTCGACGATGTGGGGGAACTTCGTGTACCAAATAAACATCATACTTGGTCATTTACCCAGCTAGTAAGTGGGTCATGAGTCATAAGTACGTCAAGTATATCTAAGTAGGTAGGGTTCGTTCAGTTATCTTTGGGGTGAATGAAGCCCACTTACTGCTGCGAACCATCAAACACATTTTCTACCCAAATACCCAAGTCCATTGGTTCTATTATGTGCCATTAATATCCCATTAGTATCTCAATTTAAATGGATACATCCCAATTCTCGGAGGTTAAACCGCCATTGAAGATCAATTCCACATTTTTTCCATGATTGTTGGAATATGCTGCTTGAGGCTTGCTCCCCCATTATAAAATAAGTATATCACCAATGTAACACCATTGTACCACCATGATATATACATGATGCCATTCACATCACCATTTATATCCCAACGTGAAAATCCCATGCTTTTTTTGGAGAAACCGTCCCCACAGGTAGACTCGGACACCGCGACCGACGCCGTCACCGAGACCGACGCCGCGGACGCGGAGGACGCGGAGGACGCAAACAGTGAGGGCGAGACGGAGACGGAGGCGGTCGACAGCCCCGAGAGCGAAGATGCTAAGGTGGACCCTGCCGAGAAGGCAGGCACCGAGAACGAGAAGGATGTGGCGTTGATTCAGGAGATTTTGGGAACATGTTTGGAGAAGGTATCCGTTCGGAATTCCACATGTTTTTTTGTATGGAGGTAGAACGGGAATGGGATGTGATTTTGAAAATGGTGGATGAACCCCAGGCGGTCCATCCGACAAAGCCAGGTGGTTTGGTTGTGATTTTGATGTTGCCACCATTTTCGGTGAAACTCGCAAGTTAATTATTTCATGGTTTCCCCTTGAAAAAAACACCCAGGTTTTTCACCATTGCGCAATCATGTTTTTATAGTCACTCTAGCTTCCAGAATTAGTGTAACATCGACAGTGAATATAAACCATTTCTTCATGAGATTTATCAGGGTCTATGTGAAATTACCAGAGGCCATGCTACTGTTTTTGCAGAGGCAATTTCCCAGTCATCCACAGTCGTCACGTGAACACAGACTCCGGACCGCGAGGACGACGGTGAGGACGACAATGCCGAGGATCCTTTGCTTTTGACTATTTGGTTCAAGAACTGCTGTTGACTATTGGACAATATTGGACATATCATACAACAGTAAGCAACAGAAGCGGAGTAAATTTTGCTTTCTTTTGGGTTGTTGCTAGTGTTGATGGGTGTTGATGGGCATCGATTCGATCATCATGTGGCTAGCCCCCTACTAGCCTTCCCGGCATTGTGTGGTGGGATCAACATAGCCGGATTTCGGATCTCCTGTGCATGATTGGAAGAGGCTCCAGGGTGCTGCTCTAGATGTTTCTGCAGCAATTCCTGGAGGAATTGGAAGAATTGGGAATGGTGGTATGAGGATTCCATGTGAAAACTGCAGAGTTATCCTGTTATCCCATTTCTAGATGAGGTGGAACATGGTGGAATCATTCCTTATCATTCCTTATCCTCACCAGGTATACCTTGTTGGAATGGTCATGAAAGGCATGGCAGTAAAGCTACTTGTGGCCTAGATCAGTTGTGGGATAAGCGGGGTTTTCAAGTTCACCAAACTCCCCAACGATTTCGAAGGGGTGACACGGTGACACTTCCCCCAGTGTCAAACGTTGGTGTAAGGGACAAGTTAGAGAAAACCCTTATCTGGTTGGTGGTTTGGAACATTTTTTTCCATATATTGGGAATGTCATACTCCCAACTGACTAATATTTTTCAGAGGGGTTGAAACCACCAACCAGCTTATATTGCATGGAAAAAACCCATGGTTTCCTGTAGATTCCCAACTTTAAACCAATCAGCTTCAGTCAAGCGCGAACCATCGGGTTCTTCGTGCTTGACTCACAGCAATGTGGCAGAGGGTTGTCCAAAGACAGCAAAATCAGGGAGCGCAGTCACAACAATTTCAAGCAACCTGCAGAATTTCGGTGTCCCTCTAACAGTCCGACCTTGTAAAACCATGCACGCATGTAGAAACCCGCAATAGAATATACATATGGGTCATTTGGGGTGGGGTGGGGGTAATAACGTTCATGTCAACTTGAACGCACATGGATTATATGGTGTGCATAGCAATAGAATATGCATCTGGGTCATTTGGGGTTAGGGTGGGGTGGGGTGGGGGTAATAACGTTCATGTCAACTTGAAAATATGTCATGCTACGCTGTGGGATTTTCCCCTGCACTTGCATTATGCATATTTGTGTTTGGGGGGTGGGGGACTTCAACTTTGTCAATGTTACATTCGTGCAAACAGTCAAAAGTCTGTTCAACATGAAATCTAGATTCTAGATTGTTAGTTTTGCGGTCTCTCAAAAAGCCTGTTCCAAGAGTTCAAGCTATCGATGTTTCCTTCCGTGATTCAGCTAAGATATCCTATATGTCAGAAAAAGTGGGAAAAACTTTGAAAAAACAACATCCAAATGCCTGCGGAACATTCAACTCAACTAAACATCAGAAATCCAAAACTAAGACGTCACAGAAACCACTGCGGGGACAAACCCAACTGACTAATATTTTTCAGAGGGTTTGAAACCACCAACCAGAAGTCATATCCTCTGGCAAACATAGTCGTGGTAAACATGTTCCATGTCCCTCGATGATTTACTGGGTGAACGTTGAGGTATCTCATTGGTGTGGTTGATTTGGGTTGGTTACCAAAGGGTGACTGTCAGCAATGAAGTTGTAATAGCAAGATTTTCCGACAGACTATATATATATGGATGATTTCAGCGATTGTAGAGAGAATATAACAATCTTACTATGAAACTTACTTGTTATTTGGTCGTGAAAATTCCTGCAGGGCCACGCAAATTCATTGCACTAGATCACCAGCAACCCTCAGATCCAGCGTTTTCTTCGTTGCGGAGGAAGAGGATGTGGAGCCGGAGGAGCAGGAAGAGGAGGCTCCAGAGCTGGAAGAGGAAGAGCCCATGGACACTGCGGAAGATGCTGCAGAGGAGACGATTCGAAGCGGAGATTTTGGAAAAAATCACCGGGAAGTTGGGGGATCTAATGGAGATCTCATGGGGATATCAGAAACAATATATGATATACATATATATATACATATATATATATACATATATATATACAGATAGATAGATAGATAGATAGATAGGTAGATAGATAGATAGATAAATAGATAGATGGGTAGATAGATAGGTAGCTAGGTAGATAGATAGATAGATAGACAGACAGATAGATAGATAGATAGAGAGAGAGAGGAAATTGGGGATCTAAACCTCCTGAAATGATGTGAAATGGGGGTATAGCCAATTTTCCCCAAACAGTGTGTCCACACTGAGCTAAAGGCCGGGGTTGGGTCAGGGTGCTCCATCTGGGACGCGGCATTTGTCCTGTGAATTCTCGCATAAAAGTTTGCTTGTGAGACAACATGTCCATGTGCATTTCGACTGCGCAGGCTCGCACAAGATGAGCGCCGCGGTTACGGTCAGCGGCATTTTCAAAGTAAATTCTTGATAAACATTCCCTTCTGAGATGCCCATGTATTTCGACTGCACCGGTCATGGTCTGCGACATTTTCTCTGTAAATTCTTGCATAAACGGCTCCTTCTGCGATGTCCGAGCCAAAGCTTCAAATGTTTTTATTGCCTGTGTGAAAGTTTATAGTTTGTGGAAACAAGTTCATCATCATGTGTTAATTTGGTTTGTGAGTTGCAATTGCATTTCACGGTAGGGTTGTTTAACTTTCGTGTTTTCCACAGCTGTTTGAAGTCTCAAGTGTTGAAACCTGAAGCTACATCGACGCAGCGCTTTGTTTTTACATAACGTTGGTGCTCCAACGAGATTTTGAGTGGTCGAGGGTGGGCTTCTGCGGCCAGCCGGGTTGCTGGGTAAAATATTATGCTTTGTCAGGACAGGGGGCGTGAATAGTTGTTCGTGTATATTTACAAAGGGTTTATGTTCGTGGTTCCAACATGACAGACTGCAAAACTGTCCATCCTCCTGCCAGGAGTCGAGCAATTTCGCCAAGCGCTATGCCGCTATGCTGTCCACTTGAGGGGCGTGGCGTGATAATATGGCACATTGGCTGGAATCAGGCGGGCTGCAAGGGCCTCGCTTCCGACTGGCAGGATGTGACGGTTCTCTTGACCGGTATAGGCATGATGAGCCCAGCATGGATGAAGTGATCATGGACCCATGAGTGGGAATCGGAGGCCCGTGTCGGTGAAAGCGAGGAATTCGTGAAGGGCACGTTGGAAGCAGTCGAGGAAATTTTGAAGGGCGCATTCAAAGCAAACTTGGCCAGGATCCGGCGCCGAGAAGGAGAAGCAGCAGCTAACCAAAAAGGAACCTTTTCAAATGGGCCGCATGTGCCCTCGGCTTTGCAACCGTGATAGGCCTCCTAGGGAACCCGCGGTATACAAATAGGTATAACGCGCCGTCAGATCTTCAAAGTGCATCGGATGAAGTGTCTTCTGGACCTGCCTTTTCACGGCCAACTAGGGCCGAGCCAGCGATCAGCTTGCATTGTTGGAAAACAACTGTATTGAGCGGACTTGAGCTAATGGATGTAAACCCGACATCCTGCCAGCATCTGATCCGGGGCTTGTTTTGAACACTTATGTTGGAAGTTTTGTCTGGTTTGGACTATCAGAGTCATGCTTGATGCCCCTGGTCCCGCCAGATTGTTTTCCTCGGAGTCCAGTCCCAAGTTTTCTTATTTTATAAATTGTTTTTCCTAGCACCCCCCCTATGTTGCAAAGTTTCTAAGCAGGTTGTCATGTCGTTTTGCATGGCAGGCGCGGCACTTTGTGACCTTCCAACCTGTTTGATAACGTGTCGAAAGTCGTTTTGTGTGGCAGGCGCAATACTTGCGACGTTTTCAGAAGATACGTTGCATTTTTCGTGGCAGGCGCGGCGCTTTGGACAAGTCCACAGTAATTTTGCGTGGCAAGCGCAGCACTTCAGACGTGTCGCATTGCGTGCTCTACACTCCACACTCTACACTCCACACCCCACCCTTTACAGTTCATACATTCCACACTCCAGACTCTACTCTTCACACTCTACACCCCACACTCTACAGTTTACACTCCACACTTTACACTCCACACTTTACAATACACACTCCACACTTTACAATCCACACTTTACACTCTACATTCTACACTCTACACTTTGCACTCCACACCCCACACTTGACACTCCACACTCCACACTTTACACTCCACACTTTGCACTCCACACTCTGCACTTTACACTCTGCACTCCAGACTCTACACTTTTACACTCTACCCTCCACACTCTACAGTTTACACTCCACACTTTACACTCCACACTTTACAATATGCACTCCACACTTTAAAATACACACTCCACACTTTACAATACACACTCCACACTTTACAATCCACACTTTACACTCTACACTCTACACTCCACACTTTACACTCCACACTCCACACTTTACACTCCGCACTCCACACTTTACACTCTACACTTTACACTCCACACTCCGCACTCGACACTTTACATTCCACACTTTACACTTTACACTTTACACTCTACACTCCACACTTTACACTCCACACTCTACACTCTGCACTTTACACTCCACACTCAACACTCTACACTCTACACTGTACACAGTACACTGTACACTCCACACTACACACTCTACACTTTACGCTCTACACTTTACACTCTACACTTTACACTCCACACTCCACACTTTACACTTTACACTGCGCACTTTACACTTTACACTCTACGTTCCACACTCCACACTCCACACTGTACACTTTACACTCCACACTTGACACTCCACACTCTACACTCCACACCAGTCCACACTTTACAATACACACTCCACACTTTACAATCCACACTTTACACTGTACACTCTACACTTTACACTCCACACTCTACACTCTACACTTTACACTCCACACCACGCTCTACACTCTACACTCTACACTGTACACTCCACACTCCACACTCTACACTCCACACTCCACACACTACACTTCACACTCTACACTTTACACACTCTACACTTTCCACACTCCACGCTCCACACTCTACACTTCACACTCCACACTCAACACTCCACACTCCACACTCTACACTCTACACTCCACTCTCCACACTTTACGCTTTACACTCCACACTTCCACGCTTTACACTTGACACTTTACACTCCACACTCCACACTCTACATACGACACTCCCCACTGTACACTTTCCACTCCACACTTTTACTTTACACTCCCCACTTTACACTCCACACTTTTCACTCCACACTTTACACTTCAGACTCCACAGTCTACTCTTTACACTCCACGCTCTACACTTTACACTCAACACTCCACACTTTACACTCCACACTTCGCACTCCACACACTACACTTTAGATTCCACACTCCACACTCTACACTTTACGCTCCACACTTCACACTTTACACTCCACACTTTACACCCCACACTTTACGAGAAAACTCCGAATCAGCGACCAGACCTCCGAATCAGTCACCACGAATCAGCGACCACGAATCAGCCAGCGACCACATAATCAGAATCAGCGACCACATTTCACAGATCAGCGACCACATAGGCGAATCAGCGACCATGAATCAACGACCACGACTCAACGACTACATGCTAGCCATTAAGTTTGGGCG
>Ga0126342_10008824_pt1 | contig 18058 bp, 15 predicted proteins | sample Cyp1metagenome_FD_92528 | JGI IMG/M metagenome (GOLD analysis project Ga0126342, IMG submission 92528) | Coral microbial communities from Lord Howe Island, Old Settlement Bay, Australia - Cyphastrea 1 metagenome | ecosystem: Host-associated > Invertebrates > Cnidaria > Coral ... | reverse complement strand
CCACAAATCATTGGAAAAACACAGTGAATCGCGACTTTCCTACCTTTTCGCGCATCTGTATCTTCTTTCTTCTGACTCTTTCTCTTCTACTCTTCTCTCTTCTAATCTTTCTCTTCTCTCTGCTTCTGCCCTGCTCTGCTTTTCACCTCTCCATATTGTCGGAAGTTCGACTTCTAAACTTCCTTCGATGATGTCCTATGCATCCTTTAGTTTTCATGAGTCTAGAAACCCTGGACTGGTTCTGTGGTGTTTTGTGATTGCTTGTTTGCGGAGATTGCTTGGACCTGCTTCACCGCAAAAGGCTCCTCTGCTTTCATGGCGGCATTCCACGCCTTGGTCAGCTGTTCTATAGGTATGTCCCAAGCTGTCCCGAAAGTTTTGGCTGTGGGTATAACGGCATTCTCGAGATAGTGAGAACGCCGTCAGTGGTTGCCAGCTCATGACGGTTGCTGCACTTGAATGCGAGCATAGGCCTGTGATAGCCTATGTGATCTGTGTATATTATGTAATACTCGACAGACTGTGAAAGCATCCAATGGTAAGGACAGGTAGCAAGGATGAAAGAACGACAGAGCTGGTCCTGCTGATCTAGGATTGCTTTGCATGTGATGAGGAGGATGCCCCTGGATTCACTAAGTGGCTAACCGACTTGGATCTCTCTTGGAAGGTATCCTGAGCACGTGTTGAATGGGCGGGGAAGTAACAATACATATAGATACATATAGTAAAAAAAATACTACACAATGATGCAGCAGCACTTCCTTCAAACCTTCTGGAAGCATCTTCTCAACACGCATTCGCACGTGTAACCACATGCAAAAGCCAGCTACGCAAAGGACCGAGGCTTGGACCAACATCTTCGCTACTCTTCTGAGGTGTTTGACCTCACAAGAGATCTTTGGCGGTTCCTCAATAGGGGAGTTTTCCCTGCATAAGTGGCTCAAGAAAGGTGAAACTCTGCTTCCTCGATCTGAGAAGAGAATGAAAAGACACGGCACAGGTACCGGACACTGAGGACAGGTCTTCCATATCAATTTCAAGTTTGATCACTCTCAACCAAGCTCAAAAATGTCTCTGGATTTATCTTTAATGCCCTCAAGGAATATCTCTCTCTCTCTCTCTCTTTGTATCGCTTTGTACCTATCTGTCTATCAAGCTAATTATATACCATTAATTACCTACGTGTCTCCCCCAGGAACGCCTCAACCTCTAGAGCAAGCAGGATCCAGCCATTCATCTATCACTATCTATCTGCATCTATATCTGCCCGTTAAAAACTTGTACGTTTCATCATGTTTCAGGCTTCCAGACTCGCTCTTTGGTCGATCTCACCTCCGGACGCCCACAGGACAACAACTCGCGAGCCTGAGACAATGGCAAATGCCAAGCCTTGGTACAGTAGACCAATATGGGTCATAGATATTCATAGATATTGCTACTATATGAATGATGTATATGTCGGTGTAGACTAGACTTCCATGTAGGTGAATAGTTATGACAATACGTTGTTTTTTTTGCATACCAGTAAAAATGTGTGGTCAGCAATGCTCTGACCAAACACTAACGCATGGTGGGATGTTGTTCCGCATCTCGGCCATGGATTGAAACTCCAATAGGTCCTCTGTGCTGCATGAATTATAATATCATTATTCACCAAAAAACACATGTTGCATAACATGTTGTGGCAAAACAACACAAAGGGGGAAAACAAACATGCTCAAAGCATGTCGAAGAATCACTCTTTTGATCCCAACATGACTGTACCGCTACATCTGTTACTCCTTTGGATGTACTCCCAAACCTTCTTTTTGCATTTCTTAGCCAATCACTAATATACACACTCTTCCCTGCCTCTGACTGCATAGATCTGAAAGATTCCGCTCGATCCTTGAGGGCCTGTCGTCGGAGAAGGAGAATCAAATAAAAGATCTCAAGGAAACGGTATCTGCTCTTCTGCTTCCCGCATGATGGAGGCCCCAATGGGCTCAAACACTTCCACAAAGGAGAAAACCAGAATCACAAACAAATCAAACAATACCCTGCAGTAGTCTCCACCCTCCCATGCCATGAGCCAACCGTCCTGGCTGAGAGACAACTCAGGAAGGAAGGCGAATCTGGCGAGGCGGCACAGCTGAGACGGCGAGGCTGCAATTGGGGCTATTGATTGCTGGATTCCAAGCCATTGAGATCATTGAGGCAGCGTGAGGGGCTTGCAACATCTTGCAACATGCTTTGGTGAACTTTGGTGTCTATAAATGGCCAAGCTCTCTCTCTCTCTCTCTCCCTCTCTCCATATAGCCTTCAGACCAAGCCTGCCTCACGCTGAGGGGCGAGGCGAATTGTAGGCACATTGCGCTCCCATATATTCATGTGAAACGTCGTGAAACCATCACAAAAGCGATCCATTTCGACACCACGCTAGCCGCCAGCCTCTTTGATTCAACGCCCTGGCTGCTCGCCGCTGTCTCCTCCTGAGCAGCCAAACTCTTCAGAGTTCTGGCATATTCTGGCTCTGACTTTCGTCTTACTAGCTCTGCAGCTGCTTCATGTTTAATTTGCAAATATATAAAATGATAAAACTCTATGAATTGCAATAATACTGAAGCCTTCATTTGCCATCAATCAGGCGAAAAGCCATTTCAAGCCGAAGATGATCTTTTCAATTTGCGTTGGAAATCTCTTCTGCGAAGCTGCATGCTTGTAAAATACGAGGATTTGTTTGACAGAAAAGTTTCCAGTTTCTTCATTGAGCTACTTACTCCCTTCTAACCCCCTGCAAATGCCTTCGGAGCAGGTTCCGGTGCTGCATCCTCAGGATGGATGATGTCAAAAAAAATGAAACAAAATGGAAACGAATATACGAACATCATTTCAAAATACTTCAAAGGATAGACCCCACAAGAATGACATCCTAGCAAGCCAATGGGACAATAAGAACCATCAACACGCAAAATGCCTGTTCAAAGATTTCAAGGCAGAATAGCGAGGAACTCAGTGAGGATTCTTTTGGCAACATGTCTCAAATTCGGAGTAGTAGGCATAGTAGGGTGTTAGCACGAGAGCATGTAAGCCTTGCAATGTAAGCACCCAAATGTTCAAACACTCGTGGTCCTGCAAGGAATATCTTCAAACTGCTGGTATGGGCATATTGGCTAGTGGGCGGCCAAAGGGGCTCACAAGCATGGCTGTTTGACCAATCAAAATTGATCAACTTTGGAGGGCCAGTAACTTTGAAACACTGTGATGTATCCTTGGTTTAAAATATTATAGAAACTTAAAATCAATTAACATCTATCTCTGGATACATCATGATACATAATTCTAGATTTGTTCATCCGGACACGACCATTCTTCGTATTTTCTTTTTCAAAGTTTCACGAGCTGCAAAAAAGTTTGCCAGGGTTCCAAAAATGATATGAACAGTCATCGCAATGCTCCCACTCTCTATATACATACAAGGATCTTTTGACCAACCACCATATCGATTATATTCATTTATTGAAAACCAATGAAGATGTGTCATGGCCGCACTCTTCGATACAACTATGCAAGCACTCATCGTGCAATAGCAAATTCCTATCAAAGAAATCTAAAGAACTCAGAATTTTGAGGACCCGGAAAGGAGATGAAAGGAGTTTGTCCTGGAAACTTTCCCAAAATTAAAATCACCACGCTTTGCTCTTCAGCTCTGAGGCCAAAGCTTTGTCTGGCACCTCTTTACCTGGTATGGTGAAGTGCATGAAGCATCATGACATGCGATATCATGCGATAAGCATTTGTCTGTCCGCCTCCAAGATCCTCCAAGCAAACAACACGAGAATGTCCTATTGCAATGTCAAGCAAGCAAAGGATGGCCAAGATCTTCGAAGGAAAGGAAGACCTCCGAGCCCAAGAAAACAAGCATTCATCAGCTGGCGACATTCCCGCCACTATTCCAACATCCACCCATTTCCCATCCACCTTGTTGATTTATGCAGCCCCTTCACATCACTTTGTAAGGAAACCACTGCATAGTCCCGGTACTCCATGTGCCAAGAGGCAGGGGTTCCGCTAGCACTGCTCGGGAGAGGGGCATCCCAACCTCAGGACACACCCAATGTTCACTGTTCAGTTTCAGGATAGACATGGCACATCATCGTATAGAACTGCCAAAGATGTGCAGAAAGTACTGGGACACTGCATCAAACTTTGCGCCCAAAGTAAATCTCTTGGGTATGTTCCTGTGCAAGGAGTCCTCCAGGCATATTATGCACAGTCTTTTATGCACCCTATAACACACACATATTATATATATATATATACTAGTAGTATAATATGTATATATATATATATATATATGTGATTATATATGTGTGTGTGAATCATGCATACATAGTTATACATACATATATAACTTAACATATATTATATACATATATATATATATTATATACATAATATCATGTCATCACACTGCACTGGCCCATAATGGCGCATCATGGTGCATTGGTGTAATCGCACCCGTATGTTTCTTCTGACACATGGGCTGCTGATCGTTGAATTCTTCGCCACATAATTATATATCATATATTCAGATTCATGTCCTTCGCAACGTTGCTATGTTTGGCAAAACTATATATATAGAGTACTGTGAACAAATCCTATCATGCAGGAGGGGTGAGTTGCTGTGAGTTTCAAGGGAATGCGACATCCTGTGACTCGATATTATGAGAGTCACACACACACAAACACACACAGTGTGCACTTTACTATAAACATACTTAACATACTTAAATAAGAATCGAAATAATTTGAAGTCTAAGACACAGTCATGACATGGTGTGTGTGCCGTAGTCCGCCTGCTAGCAACCCTTGGGTTGACATTGATTTGGTCGCTAAATCCCTTCTCGCGACCTCTGTGCCCCTGGCGTACAAAGACATGGTCTTGCTCCCAACTTGACGAAGCCTTTGCTCCGCATGGTAAAGAAACATTTGGAACAAAACAACTCCAGGCAAGCAGCCACTGCTGTGTCGCGTCAGCTGTGTCACCAACATGATCATGTTGATACACTTTGATCATGCAAATGATTGCAATGCAAGTTGAAAAGTGTGTAGCACCAAACACTGGACTATGCAAATCTATACCGTGCTCAATCAAATTGGGCTCATCTGAGGTCTAAGCATCATCAGCTCCATCTTCCCCCATGTCAATCCATACATCACCCAAGAAGCGAGCATTCCCCTGGTCGACCACCAAAGAAGAAACAAACAATTCAAGAAATGCTATCTACCCACAATCAAGTCTTTTGTCAGGCAGTCTGGTTGGTGCAGTCAAAACCACAAATGCCCTGGATCCAAAATAATCCAAATGGTGGTCTGATCAAATAGGCCTCTGTTGCTTCGCCATTCGATGCTATCGGCTCCTCGCTTAGGAGATGTACTGTGCTTCACAAGCTTGAAAGGATGGCATGTTCTGGCATGTTCAAAGACAAAGAACAGCTGCCATGAAAGATAAAGTGGACAAATCGATTCTATTACTATATAATCTATATATAAATAAAATAAAGTACGGCAAGGGATTCCACACAACTATACAGACTATACATCTATAGTGAATTCGGCCAAAAAAAAGAAAAACAACATAGATAACATAGCAAGGCAAGTCTTTGTGCAAGAGCAGGTGCACAAATAAAAGAGAAGCGATTATCTGCCACAGATGGTGAAATGACCAAGATTGAACCTCGTCGAAAGGATTTCTCTTGCCAACAGCACCTGCAGCTAGTGCCCGTGTAGGTGTATGCGGCTGTATGCGTGTGTCAGATTGTTCCTCGGAAGAGTTTGCACAATGTAATGGAACATGTTTTGTAGATGATATGTAGATGATCTAGATCACTGATCACCATGACCGTCATGATGCGAGCTGCAAAATTAGTGAAATGTGTTGCCTCTGCAACCTGCAGAAACACAAAAGAAATCCCTTGTCAGCATGGCACAACTTCCAATACAACTACTTTCAGCGCACTTGTGACTGCCTTCCTAACCGTCCCCCTCATTCCCCTGCCCCTGACTCAAGCAAGTCAAAAGATTCCAAAGCCACATCGAGTATATGCCGGCAGCGAAGCACTGTTTAGACTAAAGTTTGTAACATGTTGAAGCCATGTTTAACATTGTTTAACCACTTCCAGCCAAGCTGTAAGCGTTTCCCTCCAGGCCTAAGAGCAAACCTTGGCCAGGGCACAAAGCAACACAAGGAAAAATGCATAGATGGCAATGCATAATTCCAATAGTAATATTCCATAACTGAACACATGCCGTCACATGCCATCAGTGACTGTCAAGCTCTGCAATCTTCATAACATATTATATGCAGGAGACAGCGTCTTAGGTGTAGAATTGCTTTTCTTGAGCCAATCCTTCAGCCAGGGTTGCTTTACACATCGTTGCACATTTAGACTGACCAGTCTACAGGCATCATCAGGCATCATGGCGTCAAACTGAGGGAAATAACCCAACGCTTTGATGGTTTCCGGGGTCTCTTTGATGTACATTCGACCTCAGGGGGCACAAAAGTTCCTGTAAATGCTTGCAAATTGACAGATTCAGTTTGAGATTGACACATCACCCTAGGTTTCAAGCAGAAAGTTGGGAGCGAAAACCGTTCGCCAAAAACATGCAAAAACCCTCTCTGAGGTGGTTGCATGCGCTAGAGGACCTGGGTTCGGAATTGGTTGTGGTATGGGATGGCGAAAGCCATTGAAGACAGAAACCTCCATTCACATATCATGTATATATGCACCTTGAACATTTATCAAACAAGGAACAAGGATTTCATCAAGTGGGGACCTGACTGGGGTGACAAGGATGGTGTGAGGCATGGAAAGCAATGCTTAGAGGGTCGTCGCGCCAAGAAGGATGCCATAAGCACAACCAGGGATCTTGCTTGCTCTTGTCCTTCTTGTCTTTCCCTGCATCTTTGGTTGAATCTTTTCCTGGCTTTGTTTGGGCTACTGAAGGTGATACTCCAGCAGTTAAAACTGCAAGGATGTTCAACGCAACAACCTGACACCCCTTCCCACATTGAGAAGCTGAATAAAGCTAAGGCAAGAAAGTTATGCAATTGGCTCAGAATGGCTCAGAAAGCCTAGCACGAACGTGCCAGTTTTACTTTCACATGAAAAAGTTCCCAAGGTGTCCAACCGTCCTTGTCCACTACTCTGAGGTGCCAATCAACTACTGTACATCTCTATCTGAAACTGTTCCCCGTTTAGTATATTATTGTTCAACCTGCCTTCCTCCTCATCTGCAACTTCAAAGGCGTCTGACCTGATCAGCTTGCCTTCTGACAGCTTTGAGATCAGCAGCCTTCTGCCATCTTCTGCCCTATGTATGCCATGAACGCCAGAAGGTGTGTGGGTGTGTTATGTGTTGTGTGTCCGCCACAGGAGTCCAGTGAAGCTCTTGGCATCCCTGGCACGGCCCTTCGAAGGTCGTTAACCTCGAGTCACGTCAGCAATGAGAAACAGGACTGACATGGCATGGAAACATAATGAAACATCAGCACCACAGGAAATTTTCATGAACACATAGAGAGACTCTTTATAGCTATATAGCAATGTAGCGAGATTCTTGAGGTTCGCCGCAGCATGACATCTGCCATCCCGAAGGCTCGAATTCTTCAATTGCAGTAATTTCAACTATATGCATCCGCCTGGAAGAAGTAGTAAGCGAAGGCTGCTGCCAAGCTGCTGCTTCGGACACTTCTTTTGACACATATAGCTGTTGTTTACATACATTACACATTCGATGTCATGACAGTACATCAATCTTAAACTGATCAAAGTTCATCGTCTGGACCATCATCATCCAGAATCATCCACAATCTATGCCCATGCGAGAAGCTAGATCTCATCAGTGCGATCACCTAAATGGTGGTCAGCCTTTGGAGGGGTCCTGCATGGGTCCTGCGACCACTTCATCAAATGCCATGGCTGGTGCACACGGCAAACCGCCCGCCCGCCGAAATACAGAACATTTTGTGAAACCTGGTGCCTTCATCACTTTTATAGATCATCCACAAGTCATCCTTGATCGCACTACAATCTGACTAACAGTAATCCCATCATCCACAAGGACCCGGCACATTGGAGGTCATCGAGCGATAACTTACGCTTGCCGGTGATGGGGAGAACCCATCGAGACTCCTGTTGTGCAAAATCAAAGGCCAGGTTCCAACATGTTTAACTCCAGCATGCCGGCAAATATATGCAAACCTGCGAAACCCAAGTGCAGGAGAAAAACGCGATGGACCACCTTGGTTTGAACAAACGCGGTGGAAAACAAAAATTGCGATAAAAACTAAAAAAAATGCGCTAAAATGCGATAGGCGATAAATGATTTTGCCAAATTGCGGCACCGACAGCCTCGTTCTCCCATGGATTCGGGGGAATTGGTTCTGTGGAAACAACAGATAGAGAGACGGCTTCTTGAAATCCTTGGGCCATGGCCACACCTGCTGGAAATGTTGGTTTTACAATGGTTGAAAAAAAAAATCCGCAAATTTCCGCGATATTCCCGCAAATTTCCGCGATAAACAATTCCGGTTTTTGGGTTTCTACAAGAAATGTGGCGAACCTGTTTTCAACCCGTCGTTAGAGGTTGGCTCAGACATATCACTCATTTTTTTTGGGGATCGCCTTTTTCATATCTTCAGCCAAGTTGACATACTTACTTGGAAAGGGCGGCCAAAGCGTGTGAAGAACCCGAGAACCCCTGAAATGGAAAAATTGCGATATCTCAAATGTTCAAGTCTTTCCCATCCCGGATCTTCAAAAAGTAGGTTTTATTAAACACCACACTTTTTTCTGGTACTTAGCGCCCCAGGAATAGAATGCATGATATGAAAAACCAGAGTAGCGTGGTCCCTCATGTAAACAGAAAGCGACGTTATACGGGCCCCAGTTAGTTTGTTACATGGGGACATTCAACTATGAATTAGATGGCGTCACACTCTCCAGATTTAAAGGGAAACTACCTGACGTCTCTGATTTTTGCGACCAAGGATGTCAAGAATCCCTCGGATGTTGAAATCTGGCCATGGTTTGACATGATGTGACGTCTTAGCATCTCTACCATGGACCCCTGCTAGGTCCCAGCTGGTGACAGCGCTAATGGAGAAATAGATCCTGATCCTTCGGTAATTCCCGTGCAGTGAATCAATCTTGTAAGCCTGATCGCACCCAAGCTCCCTCCAGAACCTGCCTCCGACTGCCCAAACATAGAAACAGCGCGAACCTGCGGAGTGTCTCAAAGCTCTGTGAGTCAACTAACATGAACGAACTTGAACTAATTTGAACGAACTTGAACTAACATGTTTTCAAACATGTTTTGTATTGACATGTTTGTTTAAAATGGTTTTGGAATACCAACATCCAAAAAAGGTTGGGTTCCCTTCTCCGCTCGTTCAACCTGAATGCAATACGCAATCTTCAGTGAGGATAACCCAAAAACATAAACGCGAAAAAAACACCGACGAACTGTACTGTTGAAACCTGCTCTTCTTTGTCCTCCTCTCACTGGCATAATGTATCATATTGTTGTTTAAATACGGTAACTACATTTAAATATACGGACTTTTAAATATATGAACAGGTATTTTAGACTACCTCCGGGAAAGTTTTCCTTGGCCCGCCCGGCCATTTAAACATACGGAATCCAATTCATTTAAACATACGGTAACTACATTTAAATATACGAACAGGTATTTCATACTACCTCCGGGGCCTCAAGGTCTGGCCCGCCCTCCACATATTTAAATGTCGTTACCGTATGTTAACATATGGGCCCAAATAGCCTAAAACCTAAAACATCCTAAAACCATATTTTTTCCCAAGAGCGTCTGAGCGAAGGGTTCTTCTAATAGTGGGGGTCTGTCAAACATTTTCACATCTTCACATCTTGACATCTTCACATCTTCACATCACATCTTCAAATCTTCACACCTTCTCATCCTCACATGCTCACATCTTCACATCTTCTCATCTTCACATCTTCACATCCTTACATCTTCTCATCTTCACATCTTCACATTCGCACATCTTCTCATTTTTACATCTGCTCATCTTCACATCTTCTCATCTTCGCATCTTCACATCCTCACATCCTCACATCTTCACATCTTCACATCCTCACATCTTCTCATCTTCACAGTTATCAGGATCCACGTCTGTTTGCACAACAGGATCTGGGAGAGCCAAGCAGCTTGAGAAAGCACGGGACTGCCATTAGCACCACTCCAAGAACAACAAAAAACACCTTAACTCCCAGCAGCTTCACCTGCAGGCTATCAAGGTCGCACAATGCAGCACAGCCGCCAGTTGATCCACCACCACCTTGCACTACATCCAGGCTGAAATGCATTGGCGAACTTTCTTAATGTGAGAAAAAGGATTAAAAAGGAAGTTTCATTCCTATCATGCGAGCGTCTGCCCCTGAATGTGAGGACCTGTTCAGCTGCTCAGTGCTTTTCATATTACAATGTTGTGCACCAGCATTCGACATGCTATGTTTAGCAATCAACCCAAGAGATTACGAAAATAGGCGCCAATTGCCATGGAAAATCCTTCGTCTCCGGAACTATGGTGCCCAGCAGGTTCGTGGGCGGAAGAAGGTCAACAAGAGCAAGACCTATCAGCCACTTTTCACGCTCTGAAGGCTGGAAGGGGCGGCACGGGTATATGGGTTGGGATTGGGTTGGGATCTGTGATTCAAGTCATATGCTGCTGTATGCAGTAGCAATAATAACACAAATACTCTCACCACCCTGAGGGACGCCCTGAAAATTGAAACCATTGAGACACAGTGCATATGATGGTGTCAAATGACTCAATCTTGAATTTTCCAACTTACGTTCCTGGCTACCTTTCTCATCACTGGATAAACTCTTGTGCACCCTCCTTTTAGCCCAAAGTCGTGGACTTAGAATGCGTCATGCATCTCCACACACGTCCAGCATTATTGCCTGTATTCTCTTTGGGTAAGGGCTGCGATACTTCCTCAGGAAGTTCTGCCCATATCACTGTGCAAATGCACGGCCTTGCTAGTGCTTCAGCAGCTCTGCAAAGAACATGCCAATGAATTATGTTCTTCGAACAAACCTATACAAACAGCCACATAGAAGCCAAACATGGCCTGCATGGCTCTCTAAACTCTGGAATGCTCGAGACTATGACAGTAGTATGCAGGGATTAAGCAGTACTGACTCTTGTACTGTGCGATGTTTTGAAACTGCTTCAGTTCTGACTCAAACTGAGCATTCCGTTGCGCCACTTTGAGCGACTGCTGTGCTCCCACAAGAAATGGGTCTTTGCATTGCATCCGGGCTACAGCGGCTACTACTGTGCTACTTTTTTGAACTTTATGACTTTATGAGTCTTTGAGATTAGTTCAACCCCGAGGAGATAGGAAATATGTGTACAGTGTACAGTATAATATGCGTATATAATTTATTATTATGAATATTATATAATATGACAAAGCAAGCATGCACGTCTGTGTGTGTGTGCACTCGGTGTGTATGCATTCAGTAACTTGCTTTCACTCAGCGTTCAATATAATTGAACGAGCTGCTTCGCTTGCTGCAAGGCCAATTTTATGATTTAAGATCGACTCAGTCCGTTGGCCAATGTAGCCCAACTGCATGGAGATGTGCTGCATCAAACAGTGTTGGCAATTGGGCCAGCATACATGAAGTCCATGGCGCGCGGCTTGTACAGCGCACGACCTTTGCAGAATAGAGGTGTGAACGGTTTTTGAACAACTTTCACGACAAAATGCCACAAAGTAATTCGTGACTCTGCCGTAATCTGCCCCGCCAAGTCACAGAAAGCCTGCGTGGGAACCGCTTCTTCGCCCGTCAAAAGGGTGAAAAAGTCGGACGCAAAGGTTTGGCAGTTTCCTCAGAGAACGTGGAGGATGAACCCATCAACGCATGGTTCTTGTGCATATTCAGTACCTCTCTCTCTCTCTCTCTCTCGCCATCTCAGAGAGTTCAACAGAAGCATACTCACTGTCTGGACTGTGCTATTGCCAAGCGACTTCTAGCTTCCTCGTACTGGGGGTTCTTGGCGGCGTAGTTCAAAAGGTATTGTAGAATATCCTAAGTAGATTTGGGTTTGTGTTGAACCATTTGTAGTGACATTTCAATGCAACAAACAAGAGTCACAAGAGGGATCTGTATCCTGCCTTCATACCAAACCAGAAAATTAGATGAACCCTCGGCAAACACTCTGTACGCATATTCACAATTCAGTGCGAGTTTCTGCTACTGACCGGTGCTGCGTATGTACCTGAAGAAATGCTGTGGATGGCCGGGCAATGTCAGGCATGTCCAAGCAGCAGCAGGTCACTTCATCCAAATGATATGAATAAGTACCCTTGAAAAGCTGCAAGCACAATGCAAGCAGAAAGGCGCTCAATCTGCATCGCAAGGTATGTCCTAGTAAGCCCACCTATCTACTACCAACCAGAAATGATGCATTTTTGTTGCTCCGTGCAGTTTTGTCAAATACGTTCAAACTTCTCGGACTTCTGTTCTTGCTGGCCTTGCCAGTATAGGCCACGTAAGGATCAAAGAAGCGCTGTTCCGCAATTGGAAGGTCGCCAGATCCACTGAACTCATGGAGGAAAGCTTGAAACTCCTCGACTTGTTGCGCTCGTGAGAAATGATTTTCACAAAATTGTGTTCCGTTTGCATTGCTTCGCAACCGCTTCAGAAAGCTCGCGGCATGTATAATAGCTATAAGGAATATAATATAAAAGTCACAACTCTTATATGTCTATTTCAAGGACCTAAATTAGAGGTACCTACCTGTACCTACCATATATAGGCCTATGTAAGGGTTATGTACGGAAAATACGGAAATATCCGCCTTATATATCGTAATATAATTTGAAATATCAATATGTACAGTATATTGCGCAAAATAAGAACCCCCAGTCTCCTGCAGATTCTTTGCCGGCACATCAATTACGCGGATCTCTGCCAAGTGCTGCTGCCAAGGAGCCTGACTCACGATTAATGCGGCTCTTCGAAAGGAACATGCAAGACTGAAATCAAAATGTCGCCTGAAACCCCTCGTAACCTTTCAATGACCAAGGGGCCAACGACAAAGTCAACATGTATTTCCCCACCTCCCAGGAGGGTCTCTAGATCTTAATGAAAAGTGCGGCTCCTTCTTCTTCTTCTTCTTCTTCCTTCTTCTTCTTCCGTCCTCCTCCTTGTGCCAGCTCGTCGTCACTGTGGGCAAGAACGGAGCCGGATCTCACAGCAAGTGCCAGCTCAACTGGAACAATCTCCAGAAGCTCAGCACCACGGTAGCTTGGGCACACACGGACCAAGACCTATCGCAAGCTCCACCGCAGTCTGGGCAAGCACGGACCCGGCCTTTAGGGAGCTCCAGCTCAGTCTGGGCACTCACGGACCCGAACCCTATCGCGAGCTCCAGATCAGTCTAGGCACGAATGCACCCGAACACATGCCAGAAAAAACGCCAAAAGAATACCAGATAGATCCAGATAGAATGTCAAAAATGGATACCAGAGACGATCCAAGAAAGAATGTCAGATAGAATGTCCGAGCAATATGCCAGAGAGAATGTCAAATATAATGTCAGAATGGATGCGAGATAAATTGCCAAAACGGATGCCAAATTGAATGCCAAAGAAAATGCCAGAAAGAATGTCAGAATACATGCCAGAAAAATGCCAAATAGAGTGCCAGAATAGGTGTCAGATAGAATGCCAGAATAGATTCCGGATAGAATTCCAAATAGAATGTCAGAGTAAATGCCGGATAGAATGAATGCCAGAAAGAATGTCAAATGTCCGAATAGATGCCAAATAGAATGCCAGAAAGAATGTCAGATACACATAGATAGAATGTCAGTGTATATGCCAGAAAGAATGTCACATAGAATGTCAGAAATGGATAGACATGTGATATACTGTAAAATGCAAAATGATCTGTCAGAACTATGTCAGGATAGTTTTTCAGGGTTGGGATCACTCAACATGGAGTTCTATGTATGTATGTATGTATTTATCTTACACGTTTGAACATCTGCAAGTCATACACATCGAACACTGTCATATCCTTATTACAATGCCATGCCTGATATTCGAAGAACATGGCCAAGCGAAGCAAGTTCTGATGACAAATTGCTTAGCTTGAATTCTGCAGGAATGCTGCAGGTACTCTGGCATTTTTACCATACATTGATATCAGCAAGGTGTCCTGAGAAGCCCTGTGAGGTCTTATGAATATAATATTGCAAAATGCTTCAAATTCGTCCGAGAAAATCTGCTGAACCTCCTGCCTTCATCGTGGAGGGCATAGATGCAAAAAGCTTGTTCGGGACCTCGCGCTGTAGCAGCGAGCAATGCGCATCACTCGGTTAGATAAAAACAAAACAGCTATATAAATCATTGAAATAAAATAAATTGGGTAGGATCTATTCTGTCCTTTCTTCAATGATAAACGACCCAACACACGCAGCATACACGTAGCCAAGGAAAGTCTTGCGGTGCAGCACAGGCCTCTAACTTGTCCCGGCACCAGTTGCACCTGCCCATGTAGCCCCCAAGCCCATTGAGCCATGCCAGCTCAACGACGCTGCAAGAGAGCCCATGACCTCATAGCCGTGATAGCCGTGATAGCCACCAAAGCATCTACCATGAGGATCCCTGAGGAACAAAGGTAGCCAGGGCGGCAACATGCGGCAACATGCGGCAACATGCGGCAACCATAAACATATTCCAAGTTAAGGGCACACAAATTAAATCGACTTGCCTGGTGGTATGAAAATGAGTCCTAGCCTAGCCATACAGGAACAAAGTGTGGTGGGGAAATAAGTTCTATGTCGGATCGCAAGGTCAATCAACATTTATGAACTCGCGAGAAAAGCACTTTGTTTTTTTCTGGTGGTTGCTGGCATCAAGATTCCAATGAACATGTTATTAACAGTCAAAGTCAGGGTTTAACAAGCTAAACTTCCCTCAAACATCCTGAAACAATGGGCAAACAATCAGGATCCCACCATCTCAGGGACCTTGGAGGTATTATATATATATATATATATATATTATATATATATATATATCCATGAGCTTCTTATTGGGAAAACATGGGAAAACAATCGAAAACATTATATCCGGCTCTCTCTCTCTCTCTCTCTCTCTTGCACTCTGCGGGCTTAGATCCAACGCTGCCTCATGGAGGCGCCCCTATGGGGGCCTGTGCCCTCGTGACAAGTTCTTGGATCTGCATGCTTGTATGTGAATGTGAATGTGTGAGCCCATCCTTGTTCACTTGTTCACAACATTTTGCACGCATACAGTTTCATACACTGTAACACGCATATATGCAAGCATGCATGCAGCAAGACTTGGGCCTCAAATCAATGCATGCAAACATATATGCAAACATAATCTGCAGACAGCAAGTTGCTCCACTCGACCAGGACCGCTCCTAAGATCGGCTCTGGCCAAGCACATGCACCCAAATTCTGATCACACCTTCTCAAACAAGTTTCATTCTAAATCAGTTCCTGGCAAATTCATACAAATTCTTCGTGAACTGCTTCGGCTTCCACCCTTCCTTTAAGTGGGAGAGGGTTCGAACATGCAGCATGCTTTCCGAAAAGTATATTCGGACAATTCGCTTGAACTATCAGATCCTGAACACAGAAGGCCCAAGTCTTGCTATAGGACACAATAGGGAAGCATCTTCACAATTGGACACTTCAGAACAAATGAGATGGGTGGATGTAGCATAATGTAGCTTATGTGCCACATCCTTCATGATATTATCACCATGCCCTCATTGTCCGGCAGGGAAATGAAGAAATAGCAGGAAACCACGGGAAAATCATCAGTTCCAGGCCAGGATCCATGCCAAATAAGCCGATCCTTGAGGCCTTCTGTAGCCTTTGCATAGCGATGAGTGAAGAAGTGACAGCTTGTGGCAGTTGCCGCCGAGCATGTGCTGTCGCTCCTGATGTTCATCTCATAAAATTCAAAAACACTACCCAGAAACATCCTGATCTCTGCTATGACTGCTATGCATTTGATGCGTGGGCGCTCAATTCTGGTGGCATGTCTAGAATTTCTTAGAATCCTTTTCGCGAATAATAAACATAATAAATGTGGAAGTGAGTACAAACAGTAGCTCTTCAAGTCTGCATGACGTGATTAAATGCAATGCCATTTTGCGATGTTCATCTGCCAACGCATAGCGACCTGTCCTTGCAAAAACCGTAATATGCGTGCCATGACGGAGGGAGCCATCTAGAAGCCCAGGGTACCAAAGCCTGAAGTAAGCCAATACAGGCAGGTTGAAGGCACTTCACTTGACTATATAATTAAATGAATTAGATTGAATTAGTACATTAGCAAGTAACTAGCACCTCACTCACAAAACATTGTACAATACACGGTAACTATCGGTAACTATTGGGCACACAACCCACAATTGGCCGTGGATTAAAGTCCACTTCATAGCCAATGACAACGGTGAAGTTGCTTCAACTCCAATACGTTTTACTGCACGAATCTGTTTAAACTGTTTGGAGGACGTTGGATACTTTGGTCCATGGGTGCAATTGTTTCGATGTCAGTTCACCATGGAATTCCATCCTGTCCCCCCAAACTATTTCACTTTCCAGCAACTTGCGTCTTCTTTAGCAAGTTGCAAGATGTTGCAAAAAAAAAACGCCTTTCTACACGGCAAGAGGTTTTGGCGCCAAACCCATTGATAGAAATACGTTTAACCAAGGTCTTCATCATAATGGCCACCTTTGATAATCCATACGGGCACTTATTGCATGCAAATGCACGCAAAACGTCTCGAGTCTCTGGCGCGGTTTCAAGATTCAAGATGTATCAAGTACATGTTCAAGAGCAACGTAGTATCAAATACGTGTGCAAATGCAAGCAAAAAGTCTTCAGCGGAGTAGCAAACATGCGTGTAAGCACCCCCCACCTCCCCCTCCACCCCCCCACTCATTTCATATTTAATGGACATTGCAATGAAACATAATGAAACCATGCGGCAGCATATGGGCGGTGGATGGCGGTGGTCCAGCTAATGAGATGCAATTCAGTTCGTGTGAAACTGGTCACTGCTGCACTTTCGCATGCCAAGACACACAAAACCTGGAGAAGTCGCCCCCCAACCAATGCCTTAATTAATTACCACAGTTGCAAGAAGCGTTGTCACAAAGGCAGTTTGGCCGCACTGCCACCAAAGTTGCGTGTCCAGTCAGCGTCTCTAAAAGTTGCTCCTTGGTTTCGAAGTCACAAATGCACAGCAAGCGTAACGTTCGGAATACAATAGCAAAAACACGCGAAACGCAAAGCGAACAAGGCCAAACTATACTAGTATATTCTAGTATATACTGTGGTGACTAGTTGCTTAATGTTAGTTAGACAAACCCAACATAGGCATTTTTCTGTACCAATTTAGTTTTACTTTAGCACCAGTAGTACCGCACAAGGCGACAGCGGAAGTTTCAAAGATAGGAAACCTATAGGAGAGGTGAGTTGTCGTGATGCGTGCATGGCAGAGCGAACCCACTGACGGATCGACAAGTGATTGAGGCTCTGAATTTCTCTCTCTCTCTCTCTATTTGTCTGTCTAATTATCTGTCTATCTGTCTATCTGTTTATCTGAATATCTGTCAATCTGTCTATCTACCTATCTTACTATCTATCTGTCTGCCTATCTGTTTGTCTATCTATCTCTTCATCTATCTACCTTTCTATCTATCTATCTATCTATCTAACTATTCATCTACCAATCTATCTATCTGTCTGTCTGTCTATATATATATTTTTTATTCCCGAGAGCGTCTGAGCGCAGGGTTCTTCCAATAGTGGGGGTCTGTAAAACATCTTCTCATCTTCACATCTTCTCCTCATCTTCTCATCTTCACATCTTCTCATCTCCTCATCTTCTCATCTTCACATCTTCTCATCTTCACATCTTCTCATCTTCACATCTTCTCATCTTCACATCTTCTCACAT
>Ga0126342_10008823_pt1 | contig 18059 bp, 13 predicted proteins | sample Cyp1metagenome_FD_92528 | JGI IMG/M metagenome (GOLD analysis project Ga0126342, IMG submission 92528) | Coral microbial communities from Lord Howe Island, Old Settlement Bay, Australia - Cyphastrea 1 metagenome | ecosystem: Host-associated > Invertebrates > Cnidaria > Coral ... | reverse complement strand
GAAGATATGCCAGATAGAATGCCAGATAGAATGCCAGAAGATATGTCAGATAGAATGCCAGAAGATTTGCCAGATAGAATGCCAGAAGATATGCTAGAAGATATGCCAGAACATATGCCAGAACATATGCCAGAAGATATGCCAGATAGAATGCCAGATAGAATGCCAGAAGATATGTCAGATAGAATGCCAGAAGATTTGCCAGTAAGAACATGTATAAATGCCATGGTGGGGATCATTCGAAGTGTGAAGTCACTATATGTTTTTTTAGCTGAGCATGATATAGATTTCCCCACTTGATCCCATTTGTGGAGCCAAAGAATGATGGTTTGAAACAATCAAGGTTTACCCAGTTCTCAGTCAACTTCATTAAGTTGCGCCTGGTTCTTGGAAGCTGGCTGGAAGCCCAAGGGCATTCTGCACCTGCGCTACGTTTTGGGATCAAATAGGCAGGGCATCAATTGGCACATGTGGTGAGCTTGCATGGCCATTGAACTGACGTGTGACTGGCATCGGCATTGTGTGCCTGCACTTCATCCCTCCACAACGTCTTCCAAAGACATCAAGGATGCCATGATTATGGGGGGCGCCATATCCTAACTTATGGGGCTATGGTCCCCATGGCTGTAGCCATAAGAAAATGGCCCCAGGTTGCAGGGACATGTCAGGGGCGCCTTCCCAGTCCCAGACCAATTCTTTTGTAGCTGGCCTTGATGCGTGCAGGCGTGCACATCTGCGCCAAATGTGCTGAGATGCCCAAATGCTTCATGTACGCCAACGCATGCATACTGACTGTGGGTCATGTGGGTGGCTGGTCTCAATAACGCTCATCTCCCATGGATATTACATGCTTCATTGGGGTTGAGCGGCTTCGGGTTGCACAAGCGGTTCCTTTCTGAGCCCTTGGCTGTAAGGGAGCGGATTGCCAGAGTAGGCCTCCTGGCATCCAAGCTGGCAGTGAAAACAGTACTTGTGACTTAGGCACGTACGCAGTACAGTATTATATGCATATATATATGTATAAATTGATGAAATATAATTTTGTGTATGCATGTGTGTAGGTACAAGGACACACATATATATAATATAATATAATATAATATAAGATAATATAATATAATATAAAAAATACAATATAATATAATATAATAAAATATATCAGGGTAAAAATGAAGAGGTGAGCTGGTTCTTTCCCGTTCAAGATGGGATTTTCCAACTCAAAATGGGGAAAGAACTGCCATTCTTCAACGTATGAACAGCTTGTTGGAGACATATCCCAGATTATCCCAGCATACAAAGGTATACAAATGTGAGGTTCCTGTGGGTTCGGAAAACATGCTACCCTCCGGTAAACTAATATAGCTATTGAAACTGGCCCATTTCTAGTGGATTTGCCCATCAAAAAATGTGATTTTCCATAGTTATGTTAGTTTACCAGAGGGTAATGATAGTTTCTCCAAATTTTAACCAAGCGTTGCCTGGATGTCCACCATCGTTGGATTCCGATCCATGAGGTTGGTGACTTCTATGATTTTCAGATGGCACTTCATTGATGGGGAATTTTCCAGCCAGGTTATATTAGGTTTATATAGACCCATCATGAATTCCCAGTAGTGATATATATATATCCCTCTCTCTCTCTATATATATATTCATTATAATTACCACCATTATTCTTAGATAAATCCCACTAAATCCCATTCAATCGCGATTTTTGAATGCCAAAGGGTAACCACTGGACTTCTCACGCAAGCAAACTCACCACGTCCTGAGCCAGTCGGGTGAAGGTCAACCACTCGTGGGCCTGGCGGCTATGGTTGTCCCAGCGTCATGAATGGGTGGGTTTTTAGACATCCTCATTGGGCGTTGTTGGATGATCATCCCCGAAATATGAGTATACAATAGTATACAAATGTATACAGTGTAATTATACATAATCCAACTGTTGACCATGGCATATTGGGATATTCTGGTATGCATACTTACAATTTTGCGATCTGTGCACATCAGGGCCATGCAAATCTTCTCCGTACAATGTGATAGGCCCAATCATGAACCAAACCTGTTGCACCCCTTGAAACACTCAGGTATCGGTTTATCAGAGCTTCCCACACTAGGCAAGAACCATGACGTTGAACAGCTTCAGTTTGGCTTGGAAAAATGATAATGGTATGTGACTAAACGTGGGGCCCCTCTCATGTGGTTGTGCACCCCAGACTAGAGTAAATGTTCAAATGTTCACTCACTTGAAATGAAGCAACCTTGGAACCCATCAGCAACAACATGAGCATGCAAGCAAAACACATGCGAATAGGCAGGACAGTCGGACATAGTCTACAAAATTCCGAAGTATGAAGTATACAATATTGGCTACTGTATCAGGACTTGAATGCTTCCCACAAAAAAAGGCCACCCAAAATCACATGAAATCCGTCCCGCAAGGGGGTGCACATTGGTAAACATTATGGACATACAGATTTGTTTTATACGCACATGCAATCCTCAGAAAGATCAAGCACCAACATCCTGCCAAACTCTAGTGTCAGCCGTGGGTCAATACACAGATGCCCAACTGCCACTGCTTGGAGCATCGTCCCAATTCGTGAGCGGTTAATAATAGGATAGCTACCCGTGTACTAACCATAATTTAGAGTGACGTCGCAGTGAGGTCTTTAGAATTTATGTTTTTCATGATTTTTCCAATATCAATGGCTCAAAAATATGGATGAACTTATAATGGATTCTCAAGAAAGCCATTTCAATATATTTCAATTATTTCTGCCATAACATGATCATGGCTATCCATTCTTTAGCAGGCCTTCTCAAGGGCTTCTAACATCTTCTAACAACAACGCAGCATCAGAATTTAAATCGCCTCTTGATGCATATCACTGGAGTATCTCACGGGGCTCAGCAGCACCACGCTGGCGAGACTTTTTGGACCTGGGACCGTGCCCAGGTTCTCGGTGAAGTTTTGGGGGAACAGCCCTGCAAAATCAGCCACCTCTGATTTCTGGGAACCCATAAGAAACATCTATGACCCCAGATCGTTGGATGGGGGTGATGCCTGCCATAACTGGGGTTCATTGGCATTTGCACAGAAAACGTTGGGCCCATCATTCTCCGGATTGGTCCCTTCAACGGTAACGAAACGCGATCTGCTTCCTCCAACTCTCAATGGTTCAGTTGTCCTGCAAGAAACTTGGTGAAATCCATAGGGATGCCTTGCAACCAATGAATTGATGAACAATGTTCGGATAAGAACTCCCTCAAAAATCAAAATTATTATTAGACCTTATTAATCATATGTTATTGCATCAAATGATGACCTAAAGAACAAATAAATCATTTTCAATCCACACTCCTGCCATGACTGAGGCAGCTGGCCAAGCCAAGGTTCTAGCAGCTGCGGCAAGATCTGAGTCTGGTGGCTCGGGATATTTCTCTGTGGAAGATAAATTATATGTTTAATATATATATATATATATAATATATATATACATATTGTTTGCATGGATTGGGAATGGTTTTCCACAATTGCGTTTCTTTTTTAATCAGTTTATTCACTGTATGTTTTTTTCCACCAATTTCCGTCTCTTTTCCCGCAAGTATTTGGGGCAGAACTGTACTCCATTCACTGGGACTTTTCCTCCGATGTCCGCGAGCAAGTTTTTGTCCAGCAATATCCTGCTATTCAGAAATACTGTGGTCTGTGTTCATGGGTTGCAATCATGGTATCCCCAGCACTTTTGCCGTAATCCCATAACAAACTACATGGCAGATTCATGCCAAGATTCTATGCCAAGCTGTGTTCTGGAACAGGGAACAGAATGTGGGACAGTCTGCTACTTCTGATAGACAAACATATGTTTTTTCGTGACGGCTGCCCCGCGATCTTAGTTTCCAAATCATATTCCTATTTTTCTTACTTAGTTCGTGGAGTTCCTCTTTTAAAACCCATTAAATCACAATATGTTTAATCTGTAAATCATCTATAAATAGACCATGGGCTTTACAATATGGAACATTTTTTTTAATCTACATGAATCATCTATTTAGAAAGGCACACTATGGTCTATAAATCAACATGTTTAGTGTACCTTTCTAAAGGAGCCATGGATTTCGCCAAGGCCCCCGGCCGCAGACTCCCAGAACGCTTCACGGCCATCCCGCAGAGCAAGCAAGGTCGCCTTGGCGTTTCACCGAGGTCAACGATAGAACGGGGAGTGCTAAGGGGGGTACCCTCTGGTAAACTCACATAACTATGGGAAAATCACCATTGGTTTAATATAGGTGAATCAACGAAATACACGAATAAATGGCATTTTTTTCAATAGCTATGTCAGCTATGTGATTACCAGGTATTAATGGGTATTAATTACCAACACATGGAGATTAATGACCTTGTCTTATCATGAACAATCATGTGAAACGGATGATATATCTGGACTAATGATGACTGATGAGGATGCAATTGAGATATAACGAGGACATCATCTGCAAAGGCATCCCGCGAAACAAGCCCGGGGCAATATCTGGATAAATTGCAATAATTGGTTTCCCCATTTTAAGGATAGTTACCAAAATTTCACACATACATCACATGACAATGACATAACATTACATTACATTACTGTACATTACATTAGTGGTTTATTATTATTTTGCCCACATTATATGGGATGAAAATCTGGGTTGAATCCAACACAGGGCCCCGCCACGCCTTCAGTGCGTCCAAACTCTGCGCAATGGCGGTGTTCGCTGGATTCCTGGCAGCTTCCAGGGTGTGTTTTTGGTGGCTTCAAGGCCTGAAAAGCATCGGTGACTCGTGATGTTTCTTTCGCCCAACCAAGTTGTTGTTGCGATTTGTTTGGCATATGTCTGACTCAAACTTGAAGAACACCTTATAAAACATCGTTTTTTCCATGATGTTCACGATGTTTCCTAGGTTTTTCCATGTTTTTCACGGATCTTCATAGCTTTTCTCCATGGCTTTCCCACCACGGCATCCGCCTCACCGCGATGGGCGCTGCCAGGTCGACGAAGGCCAAGACGGCGCGTTTCCCGGTGAAGCGCTGGGTGATGTGGAGCAGGTAGAAAACATGGCCTGATCTAATCTACCAGTTTCATAGGGAATTCTTGATTACCTGGCCTGGTTTGATAGGGAATTCTTGGTGTTTTTTTATAGGGATTTCATACTAATTATATAAATCCACCAGCGATCTTCTTTGTCGGCAATATCTCATGGCATAAGTTTTTTTTTCCGGGAATATCGTATGGTGAACAGACATGAACAGGAATATGAAATGGTATATCTCGAATGGTGTATCTGTAAAGATGGATTTTAATTCATGACCATCTCAATGAGGATATATATATATATAGTGTGAACACATGGCCATCTCAATGGTATATGGCTTCAATCATGATGAACATGTGGCAACCAACCATCAATTCTATGCCAAGCAAGCTGTGAAACAGGGATCTTGGGGGCGTGAGCATATGTATATATATATATGTACATTTATAATCACATATGTATATATATATCTCTCTCTCTCTATACATATTAAAAGGGGAATCTAATGGGAATATGATTCAAAATACTGATCATATCAATGGGGGTATTTATAGTGGTATTTAATAAGAGGATTTCAATGGGATTTGTTCATGGACAATTTTGCTGTTTTATAAAAAATGATCATTATTAATACACCTTGACACCATATCAATGTGGATATCATGGTATATCCATGAGAATGTAATGGTATAAAAATGGGATCCTAATGAGGATTTTAACATCTAAAATGGACATCTATGACATGGGAATAGTGCCGAACGGTAGCTCAAGGGGATGGGATCTAAAATGGGGATCTGACATTAACGAAGCAATGCTAACGGATTAACGAATCGTTCTAGGGATATCACTGAGGCTATAATCTATGCTATTGACAAACTGGGGTGAACCACCAATTTCTGGTGATTTTCTAGAAATTACTGGGTGATGTTTGGCCTCGAAGAGCATGAGCAGTCTTGGACTACAGGTAAATTTGACCAAAATCACAAGAATGACAATAACAATGATCATCGTAAAATTATGTGAAATTGATATATATATAATTATATATATAATGATAAAGGAAAAACAGTTGTGATAAATTCGCGTTTGCACATGCACATCTTTTACACCCAAAATCAACTTATCAATGTTCTCTCTCGGAATTATCTCTGTTGGAATTATCCTGTTCCAAATGTTCCAATCTCAAGATATGAAGATTACTCTTGGCGCCCACTCTGATTGCCGTCAAGACCAAGATTGTTCTCTTGCAAAAAAACGGCGGGGCCAGAACTATTTTCCAGTATCTACCTGTTAAATGGAGGGAACCGTCTATCAACCAGTGGGAGACGGACTTCTGCACCTCGTGAGGTTTCAGAGTTCTGTGCGAAGCTCTGAAAATGTCGGTTGGAGTCACCTATCGGATGGGAGGCTCATCCCACCATGGAGTCACAAAACTGGTCGGATGGCGTATAATGCACGTTTTGATCATGGCACCAATATGATGGATTTCAAAGTCATGGAGGCACCCATTCAAAATCATTACACACACACACATATATATACAGTATATGTATAATTACACCATAAATTATCATACAATCATTGACCACCTATTTGAATTGGGCGAAGAGATTCACGTGGGGGCCACCATGGTCCATTTCTCTATCCCAATGCCATGACACGCCTCCACTATGGGAGCATAACCCCATCCATCAACCTGCTGGGCACGAATGGAAAACCACCAGCCTTGGAACAAAAGGTGGTATGCATCACTCTCGGTGGCAACCACCTATGGAGACAGGAAAGGATGAATGGCATATGAATGGATGGATTTAAGGGAAAATCTTGGCTGGAAACCATGTTCTCACCATCAAATGTAGGATGTCCCGCACATCATTTTCCCATCAAATGCATTCAAACACTGGGAGATGCACTCACTAAATTGGAGGCACTGGGAACATCATCGAGCAACATAGGGGATGTTCCATTGTGATGTTTACCGGAGGGTAGCGATTCAAAGAAGGATTCTCTAGGAGGTATCCCCAAGAATTGAAACTTTCGAACCACCAACTAACCATTAGTATCCACTAGTACATTCTGGCAGCTCTTACAAGGGATCTCAAATCAGGTGCATCCTTGTCCACATCAATATCATCAATATCTCGGTGTCGGTGGGAACCTAATTGCCCTGTAAAACGATTCGTCTTGCCCAAAATTCTAGACTAGAAGCCAAAATTTTGAGCATACCTGGTTCACTGGTTGGCCGTTGCACCACTTGAGGAGCCGTAGCCATTCAGAGTTACAGTAATCATATCAACTGGGACTGGGCTGTGAACAAAGTTGCCTAAACCCCAGTTTCAATGGATTGCTTTTGTAAAATCTGGTAACTGTTCACCCGAACTTCCCTGGTTACTCACAAAAATATTGAGTTTACTATGTGATTACTCATGAAAAACACACACACATATATATATATTTGAAATATGCATTAAATATATTGGTTTTCCCATGTTTTATGTGATGTTTATTGTCCTTCAACTCCACGGAATTCAACATAACCATTCCAACCTGACGCAGCAGCCCTATGAGCTGCGGCCCATTCTCGGTGGCTTTGATGGGCACCTGTGGTGACAAATGTCCGGAAGGTCGACTTGGACTTTCTGTGGGGGAATAACATTGGAATTTACAATATTTCAATGATTTTCTAATGGGGGAACATATGATTTTCTATGATTGTGCCTGTAATTTACCATCTTTCAACATATATTTCATGGGAAACAATGGGGAAACATATGATTTTATATGATTTTACCCATTGCAATTTCCTATTCAATGAAATCTTAGTGGGGGAATATGATGGAATATGTTCTATCTATCTATCTATCTACCTACCTACCTATCTATCTATCTATCTCTAAATAAATATATATATATATATGTATGTATGTATAATAACGTCCTATTCAACATTAATGAATATTCATGGGGGAATACGATTTTACATGATTTTAGTATGATTTTACCTATATTAAACATGGTGACGTCCCACAGCTATCCGAAATTACCGGAGGGTACATCTAAGATTATCCAAGTAAATTAGATAGCACTGTAGGTATAGCGTTTGATTGCATCATTGAAGGGCCGCTGGCCGCAGGATGCTGCAGGATGCCTTCCGCCTTCGTTCTGAGAGAAGGTCCACCACTGCGTCCTCGTGGGGGAGCGGAGCTGGGAACACAGTAGGGAGCTGTATGACAATGTGGGGGGTAACCATGAAATGGAAACTTGTCAGAGGGAATGCATATAATTATATATACATATATATATGTATGAACATAAATATATGTATATATATATACATTATTGAATGATGATCATTCTTGGGGACAAAACAACATTTCTGTCGCATTCTCGTGTTTCATTGTTATTATTTGATTTACATTTACTTCCGCAACGACATCGACAACCCTATAACCTCGAAAAGCACCTATTCTATTGCTGTAATCAAACATGAGATCATAGGAAAACAACAACTACCTATTATGTGGTTGGGAAACTCTTTGCTCCAACTGGCTCCCACCAGCTTCTTGGTCGCTCCAATATGGATAGCCATAGCTTCTTAGCCCCCCCCTTGACCACTGGATAGTAAAACCTGACCTCTCACTTCACCCCCGGCACCTTGTATAGCTCATAAAAGGACACAGAGACCTCCACATCTTCTCGTTCAGGCTCCGCAGCCATAGCCTCACTACCAAGGCTATTGGTATAACGGTTTCACCAACAAGAAATTCAACCAATCAACATATGGAGATTTAGACAGAAACAGAAAACACAACTTTTAAACAGAGCACAACCACGATAAACTAGGATTTAGCAAGCAACACATAGGCTTTAACGGTGCTTAACATTCTAACCACTGCAAACAGGCGGATTTCACAAATCAAAACGGTAGATTTTGCCAATCAATGAAGGTGTTGGGGGCAGGTTGCTATACATTTTGTCAGCAGTTAAGCACTATTATTTGTCCCAGGGACATTGCCCTTCTAGTACCCAACCAACCAGTGACAAGAGGACATTTATACTGTGCATATATATATAATCAATATATTATATAATTATATATATATATTATATACAGAGAGAGAGAGAGAATACTTACTGCCGTCCATTGTTCCCTTCTTCGACAACTATCTCTGGCACCTCAAAGAGGGCCGACACGCTGCGAGGAATCAAACCTCTGTCCTGGGGCGCTCAGTGACAGTCATCCGTTGCGGATGGAACCAAGATTTTTGTAGCTCAAATTGCTGAAAATGCTGAAACCACTAGGACAAAAGGAAGGAGTTAGGCCAATGAAGCAAAAGCAACAGATTGATCTGGATGCAACTGCAGCCTTGGGCTGTCCACTTTTTTGTTGCTGCAGTTCAGGCCGAGTCGCCAGTTGAATTGTGCAAATTAAAAAACTGAAGGTGCCGCAAAGAGGGAATGCCAATAGCTCTAAAGATTCAATGGGAAGCGAATGGGACAGGGCCACAAAGCAGCAAGAAACATGCTTTCATCGATCTGGATTAGCCTGGATAATGGATCTTGCAAAGAAATAGAGAGCAACCAATGAGCAACAAATGGAAGTTCAGCTGTCGGCATTCCTTCTGCACTCCGCATTCGTGCAAAGCTGGGGTCCCAGTGATCTGTCCATTTTATGTTTCATGATGTTTTAGTGAACCAACGTCCAAGGACCATACTCAATGACCATCCAATATAGTTTAAGTCATCCAACCGCCAACAGCTGAACGGCTTGAGAAACAGCTTTACTTCGTCGATGTCCAATCCCAAAGCTAGAATTTAAAGCTTGAGTTCCTATAATTGAGGTGTTCCTCAAATATGTTTCCAACAGTTGGATCCAGTTGAACTTCACCCGCAGAAACACGTTTTTTCTTTGGGGGCTTCCAAAGCCAGGACCTGCCTGGTGCAGGTCCTTACATCACAATGGTCGCAAGCTCATGGCATCCTTCCAAGCACCAGCACGAGCGACGCAGATCGGGATCTTGGACTGCCTTGGAGCGGATGGGGTGCTGTGGCCCGAGGAAGTTTCGCGTTTAGATGAGTCATGATGTCATCAAAATTGGAAATGTACTCTCCAGTAAACTAACAGTTTGCGAGTTAGAGATATTTGTTTAATGACCACAGCTACTGGCTGAGCCTGGAATAGGAGCCACCTTAAGCAAACCCAGGCTATAAGCGGTTTTATCCCCATGAGATAGAGATGAAGAACATATATCCCCAATATAGCCCCATAAAATCACATAAACTCCCCATGGTCATTGGTTTCAATCCCGGATTTTTGGACGATCCCAGGTCGCACCATCCGCGATCTCCGCCCTTCGCAAGGCACGGCAGCGCGGGCAGCGGCTGCTCGCTCTCGGGCTGCGAATCGCTCTCCTGCTCCGAAATGGAGCTGTCACTGGGCGAGCGGCTGTCCTGCAAGGAGCTGCCCGGTCGGAATCGCTAAGTTGGTGGCTTGCAAAAACTAGAATTTTCACCAAACATGTTTTTTTTTGGGATTTATCGCTGATTTATGAGAGCTAAGTTGGTAACTCCAATAACTTGGGTCTATGGTAGATATACCACCTTGTGTCGCTGGGAAACCATGTTTTCCGAATGGTCAAAAAATGCGGATGGGGGATACAACAGATATAGAACCAACAATTTTGTTGGGAGGATATATGCCACGCTCAACTTACATGGGATTAAGGGGTCATCCATCCCAGAATTGGAATCCTTGTGCTGGTTATGTTGACCCCTATTAATGAGGGGATGACCATCCCCTTCTATCGACCATGGCACATTTGGAAAAGAAATAAACCAAGCACAACCACACCTGATATGTAGGGTGGGTATCAATTGGTTTACAACATTAATCACAATCTCCAGGGTAATAAAAGACCCAATCCAAGCACCGTAACCAAGCGGCTTGCAGGCGCTCCAACAGGAGGGATTCGTCCTGCAATCACTGAAAGCCAGGGAAACAAAAAAAACGGCTTTGTGATGTGCTTCGTTCTAACTGACAACAACCACGTTTATAATAGGGGTTGATTAGGTCACTTGCCTTTTTTTCGGGTGAATACCCATGACAATTCATGTCAATTTCATCAACTGTATTCAAATCAAGACCAAGTTTCAATGCCAAACATGCCAAAAGGAGAACTGTTTATAGTCACTATGTATCTTTCTTCCTATCTGATAATTCAGGTATTTTTTGTCTTATGCTTTTGTTATTTCTTCATTTTACATATCAACCGTTTGAGGGGCATGCTGGCCACCTTTTTTTTGCTCAAGGAACTGGTGCAGCAAGTGACCCCCTCTTCATGGCTATGGGTCTATGGGTTCAAAAAATGCAACCAACAAGTCCATTAGACAACACATTATCTTAGCATATGTATATAAATTGTATATATATATATAGTGATGAATATTAACAGTATATTAATGAACATTTCATGATCTTTACCAGTCTTTCATCCATTTTCTCATCATTGCCATTGGCCATGACGGCCATGATCACCCCCTGGAAAGAGACGGTCACATCGCAAGCCGGTCTTGATCAAAGAAGAGAAGTCGCGTGGTGACCTCGCAGGGTTTCGATAGTGCCCCAGTTCGTTAGCTAAGTTGGTTTATAACTCCAATAACTATGATTTATGGTAGATATATGGTAGAGATATGTATGATATATGGTAGATATATGGTAGATATATAGTAGATATATCTATACTTATATACTCTGGTTATACTCTGGTTTATAAACCAAGGGGCCACCAGCTTGTACAGTTGGGGTTTATATTGTGGCTTAATTCTTTCCGTGGCTTTCCCGTAGACTGGGTTGCTGACTTGGGAGGTACTGCGCAGTAGTCACTTGGGATGGGATGTTTCTTACTGGATCTGACACTTATGGGACGAGCCAGAACATATGATACCATCGGGAGATGCACATCAATTTACCAGCTGTGTGACTTTTTTCACATCGTGCTAGCAGGGTCTTGACCCATAACAATTGGTTCCCCCCTTTTTTGTAACTCAAACTAGTAACTAGTACTCAACTCTGGTTCCTCCTATTGATCAATCATGGTTTAATTCTGGGATGACATTATTGCTACATCCAGAATTAAACCATGATTGGATAAATTGATATAAATTGTAGTAATTATTACTAAATCATGGCTTAATTCATCGCAATAATTGGATCCCAGGAGTCCCAAGAAATCTCACAAAATTCTGAGAATTTCTAGCGTCAATGGATGGAACACTCGCTTGTGACATCCTTTATATAACAGCATTGTCCAATAGATTCCAATGGTCATATAATGGTTAACCCATTGGACATATTGTAGAAACAAGTCCATTGCCTAGCTGACTATTGTCTAACCCATAGGTTGCTGTACTGATCCCATACTCATTACAGTAATAATATTATACCAATATCCAATGAATTTAGTCACCCATTAATGATTCACCCATCATTCGACCCATCCTCCATTGCAATCGCCAAAAGAGAGCGACAAGTTAGACACCAGGAAATGTGAGGTCTAGAGATACAATCTTATCTTTTGGACTTACTATAGTCATATCTTTTTGGGATAGTGACTAACTAAAATAACCAAGTAACAAATTAACATCACCAACCCATGATGAAACCTGCAGGATTTTGAACCCAAGCAACGCCACAGAACTGCGGCAGCTCGACGTGCAGGAACATCAGCAGAGGTCGCAACCGCTGAATGGCCTCGCGGGCCACCTGTGGGGCTGCGCTGGGAAAACTGGGGCGATTTTCCGGGAGTGGGGCGAATTCACGAAGAACAGTGATGAAATATGGATAAATATGGAAGGTTAGCCGGTAAAAGAGCAACTTCATGAGGGATTGAAGCAGCAAAACATGACCACGTTCTCACACGTTGCTCAAACATCGTACCTCTCATCCGTCTTGCTTTCAAGTCCTCCTGGAAAACCTCTACCTTCACCCAGAAAAAATCCAAACTTCCCAACGGTCTCAACGGTTGACTTGACCATGTCACATTTGAACGAATTGGAGTGGCAAAGCGGCCAAGTGCGGCTAGCACATCCAATTTCAAATTAGAAATCCAACCGAAAGCGACCCAATACCAAGGGTAATCCGAGGGTACAATGCCTGGCCTTGGCTGTTGATTCCTGCTCCCTCAAAAATTCCAGCAGATGAAGTGCACGAAATGGAGGACGCCAATCGTGCTGACCTCTGATCCAATAAGGTGGTGCCACCTAGTTTTGAGTTGGTAAGCCCATCCAACTATAGTTATGATATGCTATGATTACCATAAATCTTAGTTGTAAATCGGCTGTAAATCCCCAATTTCAATGTTTGTTGGTTGAAAGCCACTTTCTTGGGTGATAATTAGTTTGTGTGATCATTTTGCAGCCGTCATCCAATTGTGGGTGGCCTTTCTACCGTTGGGTGAAATGCGGCCAGAAGTGGGCCAGAAGGTACCCACATGATGAAGCAGCAACCCCCAAAAAGAGAGGGAACAGTTGGACACCTGGATATAATTAATCCTTTTAACATCCTGGAAAAAGATTCCAGCATCTTTTCGGAGACCCTAATATTGGTACCAGTGGTTGCCGATCCGTTGTGTTACACTTTCTCCTCTTTCTCTTAGACGTTTCACCTGACGATCCAAAGGGCCATTCCAACTCGTTTGAAGCTGGTGCTCAACGGCTTGAACCATGACGGAGGGCTTGAAGTCGCAGCATCTGGCCCACCACTCCTGCCAAATGGGAGAATGTGATGCAACTGTGCAAGATTGTCCAAGAATCCAGAATTCAGGAGAGATCATTTGGCAAACAAAAAAGAGTAGAATGTAGAATGACCCAGCACAAATCTAATTATCCTATGTTTTCACGAGCAAACTGTAGATTTCAGAGTGCAACAAGTGTCAGTGTCCATACCACACTTGGTTGATTTCAGCACCCCTCCCCGCAGCCTCTAGCTCTTTATCGCTGGGCTCCACTGCATTGTCCCGATACCTCTGACAGAGCTGCCATACCTCAAGGCTGTCTCACCAGGAATGATGTGTTGTGTCTGAAAACGGGGGATACCCCACAGCTTTAATGGGAAAGTGGTGATTTATCTGATAAACATTGATAAACCATCCAACTTGGGGGTACTCTAATTTCAAACAAACTCATTTCTAAAGGCATTGGCAGTATGGTATTATTGACTACACTGACTAGATTAATCTTATGACAAAGGGAGACCTGAAAAAATCAAGGGACCCCTGTCCATACCATCAAGAAAACAAGGGAATTGAATTTGAGAGGGAGAGGAAAACACATCCACCCCGCACAGTTGTTTGTAGCGCGCGCGGGTCACTTAAAACCAATAACATGATAAACAACTGCTTGGTTTTGTTAGCCTATATAAGGTAAACAATCGATGTGGAAAGCCAATGGTTTGCCGTTCGGAATATGATTTACTTTCATGGTGGGTGCTCCACATCTATTTTCAGGAGGCTAATCCAACGCGCCAAGAGGCGAACCAACGAGCCTCACTCTGCTGGTTGTCCGCCAAGCGTGGCCAGGGCGCGCCAAGTTGGCGCGTAAAGGCCTGGATCTAATGCATCTGACACTATCGATTGTGGATATTGATGTGTAAATCATTGTAAATCTATAAATATCAATATATATATATATATATATCATATATATATATATATGTATGATAGTCATGAGGGATAAATATCAATCTATGTACCACTATACATCTATCTATACATTCGTCATGTATGTAGTCCTTCCGGCTGTGAGATCGCAGCCACCAGCTACCTTTGGACGACTGGCTGGTAGCTGGTGGTTTCAACCTATCTGAAACATGTGAGTCAGTTGGGCTTCCCCCCAACCCAAATCCGGTTTTATGAACAATCTTTGAAACCCTGAAACCCCCAACCAAATGATATTTTGGAGCCCCCCATTTTAGGAACCTGCTAGATCTGTTTTAGCCTCCAAACAGTCTTGCCTGCGGCGCTAGCGTTCTAGCGGCAGATTGTGCCATTGCAATCAGGAGATCGGAATTGGAACGCTGCAGCGTTTGAGCCATGCAAAACATGCATGATTCCTAAATACATGGCCAATCCTAGATACCATGCACTGTTTATTTTTGTTGATTCCCGCGTATTACCATGTATATTCATGGCAAGAGATTAGAGTCTTTAAGACTCAAATCCAAGATCTACCCTCCACAAAACTCACTAAACTAACATAGCTATGGAAACCATAGTCCATTTATATATACAAGAAATGATAAACATTATGATTTACCTATGAAACATGGTGATTTTCCAGTTCGCAAGCTGTTAGTTGACCAGCAAATCATCCAATCCTCAAAAACCCTGGGGATCCCTGCGGAAAAGCGTTGTGCTCCCCCGGTGACGGCAAAGGTCTTCCCGCTGCCTCCATCTCCATGAAGTGTACATATGGAGTCCCCCCCAAAATAGTAGTAACTAATAACCGTAGCACTAACCATTAGTACAACAAAAAATCATATTGAATATATATATATATATAACATCATGTAACTAAATAATTAAATTATATATGATTTTATGAGTTGGCTGCCAAACGCATTGCTATTACCATATTATACCATATTATTTAATATGATTCAAACAAACCATATTATTGTAATTATGGTAATTAGAGCAATAATATGGTAAACATATGTAAACATAATTATTAGCACTATTATGTTTCAATCATGTACCCTCTGGTAAACTAACATAACTATGGAACATCACCATTTTGAATAGGTAAATCCACTATAAATGGCCATTTTCAATAGCTATGTTAGTTTACCAGAGGGTAATTATAGTGCTAATCATCTCAATAGTGGCGCGCCTGTGGCCCCCGAGGCGATGAAGATGGCCTCGTTTACGCAGAGCCAGCGGGGGACGCACCGATACCTTCCATAGATCTGCAGAGTAAAAACAATTACTATCTGGATATATGGGTAAATACTCCATAAAACATATACTAATATAATATATACATTTTTATAATATATGCATTTATGGGTGATGTATTACTATATGGATAATGGATAATACTGGATATTACTACATGAATATATATATATATGCTCCAGGTATATATATATAGTTACTATTATAACCTATTATATACTATATAGATCTATATGCTCCCAGGTATATGTATATATAGTTACCATCATATTTACTATTATACATCTATATGATGGTTTCCATAAGTTTATGATGGAAAATCCTCAAAGAAATGGATGATTTAGGGCTACCCCCAATTATGGAAACCCTCATATACATGGAGTGGTTGTCATGTGTCCACATTGCTGGTTTTGGAAATTGGTGACTTTCAAACTTTCAAGGTGTTCTTTACTAAGGACAAGAGTCTGTTGGTCGGAAGTTGCCAAGCAGTGCCCATACTTATAGATGTATAAGTGATCAAAAAACAACTATAGCTCCTTGCCTGCGAATCGGCATACAAATTTGCTCGCACGTCATGTGCTGAAGCTGACTTGAAAATTGAGCCATGTGGGCATGGGTCAAACATGGGCACTCGGAACAAAATGCATGTTCATCGTTTACATTTGTTTACCATAAATGCCATAAATGAACAAATACATGAATAAGAACAAATGAAAAGTAATCATGTATAATGCAATATTAGAATAAACATCAACAATAATATCTACATATACACATAATTATGTATATATATATACACAAATATATACACCAACAAAGTGCCTTTGAAAAAAATCATGACTCAACGGACAGTGCGGTTCCAAGTGGCACTCTGAAAGCTGTGCAGGGCGCTTCGCACATGGCCTCGCGCCTCGGTGATGGGCAGAGGAATAGACGATGTCACCGGGAAAGTCGTTACAAAATCGGTACAAATATATGAGTTCATTACTTATGGCATACTATATATACACATTAAACTAAACATTCTAAGGCATTATGAAACAGTAACTTAAGGATTACAATGGTAAAACATTCGGTAATATATAATAATACATATATATATGAATATATATCTAGTGCCTCCATTACCTTCTTTTCTTTGGGGTATAAGAAAAAAACTTAGGTTTTTTCAAAAAGAAAGCTAGGTTTCTACTTTTTGCTAAAACTACGCCATGGGGCCGTACCTTAAAAAAAAAGGTCATTGGGTGTCTTGATGTAGCATAACCTCATGCATTGTCACTTGTCTCATGCATGACACATAGTTCACACTCATACGCATATACAAACACGTCACAGGATCTCTACTCCACCATGTTGCAGCACAAGGTGGCACAAATTTGCACTCTTGTCCCAAGCTTTCAGGTTAACACACCCCTCTTGAGGAACACCATGTAAGCGAATACAAAGTAAGGATCCAAGATTAGCTTTTGTCCGACCCCCAAAAGGTCCCGGGGCCCTGCGCGAAGAGCTCCAAGTTGTTCTGAATTTGCAACAGCGTATACCAGCACCAACTAAAAGTATGTTGTCAAAAGTTTGGTCCTTATGGGTGATCATACCGACCTGACTAAATCCATATCAATTCCAACAAAACATCAACAAAACACAACATCAAAATTAATGAAAAAAACCTAGGTTTTTCAAAAAATATATCCAATTATGTGTATTTTACGGGGAAATTATGGGTGTGATTATGGGTATGTTTAAATTTGGTTGCGGTTTTTCTCCATAGATTACGGGTGGTTACGGATTACGGGGCAATTCTGGGTAGAAAAGGTTTCAATGGCCTATGAAGCTAAGTTCCCAAAACTTAGACTCTATAAAATGTGATGTGTTTACCTTGGGGTCAGAACAACAACGTAATAATGTTGTTTTTGGGGTCAACGCCCCGAGGCGGGCGTGGTTTTTTCCACGTTTGTGATCTTTGGCAGTATATGTGTTTAACGCTCTTGCCGACTGTAATTCTTTAAGATGACGCTACCGAAGACACG
>Ga0126342_10008822_pt1 | contig 18063 bp, 22 predicted proteins | sample Cyp1metagenome_FD_92528 | JGI IMG/M metagenome (GOLD analysis project Ga0126342, IMG submission 92528) | Coral microbial communities from Lord Howe Island, Old Settlement Bay, Australia - Cyphastrea 1 metagenome | ecosystem: Host-associated > Invertebrates > Cnidaria > Coral ... | reverse complement strand
TAGTTGTAGTTGTAGTGTTGTGGAGCGTACTGTAGTGTAATGTAGTGTAGTGGAGTGTAGTGTAGTTTAATGTAGTGTAGTGTTTTATGTTTGTTGGTTTAAAGCTAGTTATGTTTATATACCCAGTGATGTTTGTTGGTTTTCCAACCCAGGTTGGTTTAAAAAAACCATGAAATAAGCCCCATGAATACAATAGGTATATAGGTATATCTACCATAAACCAAAGTTAATTCAGCCACTTTTTTTACGCAACAAAGCTGCTATCTGAAGGGGTCCCCATCCTGTGCCAGGCTGAAGTTGACCTGAAGTGAGATGATCCCAAGTCTTTGGTTTGTTTTTTTGCTCAAGTCATAGATAGAAAAGGGAGACCTGCAATTAATAATGGTTATAATAGTGGTTATAATAGTGGTTATAATGGTGGTTATAATACCAATAATAGTGGTTATAATAGTGGTTATAATAGTGGTTATAATAGTGGTTATAATAGTGGTTATAATAGTGGTATATAGTGGTTATAATGGTGGTTATAATGGTGATTATAATAGTGGTTATACTAGTGGTTGTAACCTGCAATGTATTAAATATCATCGAAACTATCCTCCTGGAAACACTGCCAAGCCATCTTGACAATCTTGACATCGAAAGGTACCAGGATCATTCATTCCCCACCATCACCTATGCTGAGGTCATTTAGTAAGTGGCATGTATAACCTCCAACCTAAAGGCCAAAATCTAAGAAGTATCGAAACTCGATCACCTTCTCAAATTCTTCCAGGTGGCTGCGTATCCATCTGATAGTTTTTCCATGGATTCTGGATTTATGGGCTTCCCAAGAGAGAGAAAAGTTGGGGAGTAATTTTTTTTGATGATTTGGACCTGCATAGATCAGAAGAAAGGAATAGGTCTGAGATCTTTCTGTTGGGAATCTCATTACGTTTGCAAAAAAGCAGAGCTAACATCCGGACCTCCATTTATAGAATTTAAAAACACAACCTTTCCATACACCTTTAATATTACGCGCAAACCCCCCAGTTCGCCCACACAACTTCTCAGGGATTTTGAAGGAATATAAATTCCGACCCCCGTTAAACTTTACATTCAAATGGGAAGATCAACAAGTGGATTAGGAATATAAATTCGCACTCCCGTTGCATTTTACATTCAACTGGGAAGATCAACATGGGGATTAAGAATCTGTATACACATTCCCACCCCCGTTGAACTTTACATTCAATTGGGAAGATCAACAAGTGGATTAGGAATATAAATTCCCACCCCCGTTGCATTTTACATTCAATTGGGAAGATCAACATGGGGATTAAGAATCTGTATACACATTCCCACCCCCGTTGAACTTTACATTCAAATGGGAAGATCAACAAGGGGATTCGGAATGTAAATTCCCACCCCCGTTACATTTTACATTCAATTGGGAAGATCAACATGGGTATTAGGAATATAAATTCCCACCCCCGTTAAACTTTACATTCAATTGGGAAGATCAACAAGGGGATTAGGAATATAATGATGAAGGTGAAGGTGAAAATGATGATGATGAGGATGATGATGATGATGATGATGATGATGGTGATGATGCTGATGCTGATGCTGCTGCGGCTGCTGCTGCTGCTGATGATGATGATGATGACGATGTTGATGATGTTGATGATGATGTTGTTGTTGTTGTTGATGATGATGTTGTTGTTGTTGTAGTAACATTCAACGCACAGCTGTCTAAGCTGTGCGTTGCAAGATGAAAGCCATGATCATGGACATGTGCATTTTGTCCCACAAAATAGAGTGTTTTTTGATGTTCGGACATGTCGTCGGCGTCGGCGCGGGCCTTTCTTGTGGCTTACTGGCATGGCAGTTGTCAAACTCAAGCTGTGCATCCCGCAGTTATTGTTGATGGATGGTTTTTTCCGATTGATAATTTATGTTTTTTTTTTCTCCACTCTGGCTTCTTGGCTGTGGCTATTGCGGAAACTTCAGGTTTTTGTGACTCTTGTGACTCTTGTGACTCTTGTGACTCTTGTGACTCTTGTCTTCTCGGCTTCCTGGCTCCTGGGCTGTTGCCTTTGGCTTTGTGGGCTTTTGGCTTTGTGGCCTTTTGGCTTTGGTTTCCTGACAATATGCTGCAACTCTTGTGCAGACAACCCGTAAAACATCAATTTGAAAGAATAAAAGGAAAATAATAATCTTAAGAGAAACAAGATCCAATATGAAACAACGAAAAGAAAAGCAGGAATGTTAGCCCGAAGTGCTGCAAATACCAATAGGATTGCGGCAAAAGGCTGCAACTACTGAAGTAACTACTGTTCCGATCAGAGATTCAACATTCAATATGCTGCAAGCACTGTGCAAACAACTCCGAAGCATTATATAGAAAGGGAAAATGCCAAGAGAGACAAGATCAAACTCACATGCCAAAAACAGAACATATTATATATATGGTCACGCCCCCCCATGATCTACCTTCTATATATATATACATATATATATGACATATAATGACATATATTTGTGTTCTTATTAGGCTCCAATCCCACCCTCTTGGTCCATTTTTGCGCTTGCCTAAGAAAGTCGCAACATGTTTTCTCCAGGCTTAAACCGAAAGCAAACCCTAAACCAACCCTGAATAAACCGCGAAGCCTCCTTAAATACACCCCAACTAAACCAACCCTGACTAAACAACCCCTGAACAAAAACCTAAACCAGCCCTGAATAAATCCTAAACCAACCTAGAGATCCTGAACCACCCCTAAATGAACCTTAAACCAACCCTTAATGACACCTAAATAAAGAAATCCTAAAGCAGCCCTCAATAAATCCTAAACCAAACAAAACCTAAATAGATCCTTAACCAACCCTAAATAAACGCTATATAAACAAATCCTGAAGCAATCCCAAATAAACCTTCAAGTGCCGAAACCCGAAACTTTGGGCGAATGTTTGTGCTGGGGTGCTAGCAACATGTAGCAAATACCGATTGCAAATTTATGCGCCAACAGTTACAAACACGATGAAAATATGAGATTTCATTTTAAATGATGCAAATAATCTTGTGCATGCAAATTTTTCCTGAGAGATCCAAGGTTCAAAATGTTATGCAAACTGCAGATTCTAGCTCCAAGCATCTGCAAATGGGGTAAATGAGAGAGTTTGGCTTAATCATGCGCAAATAGTCCCGTGCAAAGTAGAGATTCTAGCTGATTCTAGCTCAAAACTGCTGCAAGCACGCTGCAGAAGAATCAAGGTCCCCTTTTGGGTGCAAATACCGTCCAAATTAGCGATTAAAAAACTCCAAAACTTCAGCTGGAGGATGGAAAACTGCCCCAGACTGAAACACACTCTGTGGGACACATTAAAAAAACAGCCTCGTTGAAGGCACAACTAGCAGCAGTTAGCAGCTTTATATGGCTATGGATCAACTTTCAGCATAGAGTCTCTAAAAATCCCCGAAATCTGCGATTTTTCACCTTTTTGTTTTCCGCAGAAAATTTTCCGACGGTGACTTCCTGATTCAGCCAAGGTCAAGATGGTGGACAAGGTGCGCCGTGGGGCGTTCAGTCATGGGGCTACCCCAATTTATGGTGAAAAATTCACGGATCCGAAAATCACATGGAACTGGGGGTACCCCCATGATTTGGAAAACCTCCATTTCCCAGAAAGGAGTGGTGTTTTTGGGTACACATATATATATATAACCAGTTTAACATAAAGAGGATATTCAAAGCAAAGTTTCGGACAAAGCTTGAATGTTTTCATTTTCTTCAAGGTTGGTTTTTCAGGACTGCAGGCGTTTGGGACTATGACGTTTCTTTCAAAAAGGGATTTGGCCAACGAAGATCTGGCCAAGATGGTCGCGTGTAGGTAGAAACACCCGTTGAAGCGATCAAGAAGGAAGCTGAGATGCTGCAACTTATGGCCTGGCGCCCCAGAAATCCAGAAATCTGAAACCCCGTGAAAAGATGCGCCGGCACGTTTTTCGGATCCGTGGTTTATAATTCATATATAAGCCGACTCGAATCCTACATATATAGAAATATTCCATTAATCTAACTAGGAAGTTTCACCCATTTGCAAAGTAGGGCCCGCACCCCCCAGTAGATGGACATTTTGAGGATTTACTCTCTGGTAATTTGACGTAGCGAACTGGAAATCACCATTTTCCAACAGGCAAATCATCATGTTCATCATCAAAGTAAATGGGCCATGGCTTCCATAGGTGAAATCGCCAGAGAGTAACATTTCGTGTTTTGTGGATGTGTCCGATGTGTCCCTAGGCATCCGCTGAAAAAGGGTCTACTCTTTGCAGAAATCCCATCGTTTTCGACGTGTGAATTCAACATTTGGTTTTTTGAACATTGAGATGCGACAACAGATTTTTTGAGCCACGGGGAAACATCAGTGATTTTCTCCCCTCGCCAGCACCAGCAGGATGTGCATCCCACAAATGGTGAATGGTGAGCAGAATCCAATCACCAGGCCAAAGGCTAGCCAGTTCCAAGTTGATTAAAAAAATTATCCAACATCATCCAACATCATCCAACATCATTCCGCATCATCCAACATCATCCAACATCATCCAACATCATTCAACATCATCCAACTATATCCAACTATATCCAACTATATCCAACTATATCCAACTATATACATGAATTGTCATGACATATCCATAAGACCTACTAGTTGGCCAGATGATGTTTGCCAATGTTTGCCAGCTAGGCACCGTACCAAGGATCATCCCAATATCGTCAAGTCGCACGGTGTGTACTACGAAAGGTGCCCTTTTTTCAAAAGCGGCGACTTCTTGGGAGGATGCCACTGGAGCCACTGGACTGGTGAAAGTGGGAAACTTTCGACGACTTGGAAAGCCTGGGCTTTTCCACAGTAATTTTCCACAGATTAATAGGCTTAAAGAAATCTACTATAGGGTTTCCCCTGCTGGGTTTTTCCGTCTGACATTTTCTCTTCTGAATCCAATGAGTTGCACCTGGACTGTAAATTGTTCAGGTGCTTCGTGTGTATCGTCATGGACAAGTTGGATGGTGGTGACCTGGTAGAGGGCTTGCAACGACATCTGAAGGTGCCCCCCATGCGGGGAAGAAATGGCTTGGGCATTGGCCGCAGATGGAAGAAATGGGTGGAGAAAAATGAGAAAAAGTGAAGACCTACAGGTTTTGGCATCATTTCTAGGAGGTTTCCTATGGTTTCCTGGGCAAAGAACAATTCCCGGAGGCAATGCTTTCATGTTTGCTGATCAGGAGGAGCTATGAATAATGCCACTTCTCATTCCCAGCATTGGGGGAAGATTTTCAGGATCCACCTATATTTCCATACTTGCTGGGAAGAAACATGTTTTCCTGCAAAACTGCCCAGCAACAACAACCCATTGGTGACCCAGATGATGCAGTATATAAGCAAAAAATTAGCAATGGCACAAGAGAGGAAACATGACTAACATCATGGACACTTGATGCCCTGTGTGAAGCTTGATGCCCCCATTTTAACCGCGTGGGGCTTGAAGACAAATGCACCAGAAATTGCGGAGCGTGGATGTGCACCCCAGGAATCGTGTCTAATCACCAGTCTTTTGCCATACTTCCGAACTGGGTAATCTAAGCATTATGATATATTCACCAAACATTATGATATTATCCCATAATTGAGTATCATAAGTATTATAATATCATTTATGTATCATAATTGATCCCATAATATCAAAGGTATTCGCTTCATATATTCACCACTTTATGAAGTGAACTAAATGATCGGCCGCGATCAGCCGCAAGACCCTTTTCCTTCCGACCGCAAGAAAAAGATGCGCACAAAGAGCCACTGCGAATTGGAATTGGGGAACAAAAACATCCACTGATCCACTGGTGAAGAACATCAATTTATGAAATTGCTATAAATTTAGGCCATATCAGGTATATCCTATTTTTTCATAGGTCCAACATTTTCAGAGAAATCAACATGTATCCAACATGACATTCTTCCGCACAGGAGCGTGGCCAAATCAATTGTCATGATGTCGTGCACGTAGCGTGCGCACCTGGCGTCGCGATGCGTCGCGTGGATCTGGGGTGGAGAGTCACGTGGAATCAAAATCCCTATTGGTTGAGTTTTGGCAGGGATTTTCACCATGAAAAGGTGGGCATTGAAAAAGTGGATGTAACTGATAAATGATGGTTGGTCCATTATTCTATGGTTTTTTTTGCTGTTATACTAGTTACTATCCAATAAATAAATCAAAATATACATATATATATATACATACTGTATCCTAGTTTATGCTAGTCACAACCAGTTTTTGTTTTTTTAATCGAAAAAAACAATTTTTGGGGCAAAAAGCAGCAAAATCGAAAACCCGGCCCATGAAGCTAGATATTTCACGTAGGAAAGCCTGGGAGCCATTCCAGGATCACAGCCACATAACCACAGAGCTAGTATTTACACCCATTCCGATTCTTCACGATCTGCTGAACTCTAATTCTTATCAGCATTATTGTTGGTACATGGACGTCCCCTAGAATTTTGAGGACACCATTGCTGTCCGAATTTCACCTGGTGCAAGTTCTGGATGATGTTAGGCACCTCCACACGAGATAGCTGTGGTTATGGATACTCCCTTACATATATGTCTATGTATATATATATATATACATACATACATATATACATACATATATACTATATATATACATATGTACCATACCTATATACATATTCTGGAAGAATCCGCGGACCTAAAATCCCAACGAATCGTTTTTTCACTGGATCTTGCAGGTATCAGATGGCGAGCTCAATTCACTACTTGCACAATAGGCGCAAGGGACGGCGCGTGAGTGGGGCCACAGGAAAGCCAAGGATGCTTGGAACTACGATATAAAATATATACTCTATATATATATATATATCATATTATGTATATTTATATACATGGTGTATATATATATAGTATATATATATATAGATACATATGTATATATATAGATACATATGTATATATATATATAGATACATATGTATATATATATATGGCATATATAGTATATGTATATATATATATGTTTTTTGTTGTACACATCTGTATTTCATTTTTTGTCATTTGGTCACATTGTGGTGCTTAATCCAATGAGAATCATATTCTGATCATCCACTTGTGCGTTTTTTGGTGGTATCTAGGGCTAGTCGTCTGTGCGAACTCGATTTCTACACGAGATTACCCGGCTGGGCCACAGCATCTGGAAGAGGTGGGGTGAGGTGAGTGTTTTCATCAGATGTCAGGTTCACATGTTTCATTGGATGTTCCCAGTGGGTATGGGTCAAAACAAAAAACCCTGGGTACCACAGATGGCTTAGTCTATTTTTAGTGTGAACCATCCAATTATTGGGGTATCCAATTTTGACCCATACCCATGATGATTGGTTCGTATCTGAGTTGGTGCTAGTCTGATTTGTTGCTTCATCCGCACTTTGATCGGCACATTTCAGATGCCATTTGCGAGGATCTGTTGTCTCTATTGGCTCTCTCTTCCCCACCGTAGAATTACATCGGTCCTTTGCGCAGCATATTTCCTTACAAACACCAGTCAGACTTGGGGAGCAAACCACATTATCCTGACATTTGAAACAAATCATGCTTATTGTAACCCTAAAAAATCAGTTACAAGACTTAGCGAGTTGGAGAGTGACCGATTTCGACATTTTCCTCAAGTTGAAATTCAGAACATCGTAACAAAAACACAGTTTGCGTCGACTGATGAACAAGCCGCAAGCCTTGATGAACAAGAGTCGGTTCACCTGAAAAAAGAGTCTCCAAAAATCACAACTTTCTCATCAAGTGCACGTCTTTCTTTTGGATCTTCCAGAAAACCAACCAATCGAAACATATTTTTGGTGCTTTTCCAAGAAGAAAATCATGGTGGTACCAGCCCCGTTCACGTCTCCGTTCACGTCTCCAGGAATGTGGTACACAGAGACGTGAAGGGAGACAACTATTTGATGGATCGTAAGGACGGCGCTCCCATCAATCCTGGGAAAAAAGGGAGGGAATTCCCATGCGCGATGGCACCACTGGGCATCATGGCTTATTTTTTCCAATGGGCTGGATGACTATAAACATCTATAAACCATCTATAAACCAAGTTTTGATGGCAGTTTTGATGCCAATTGGTGACACAAACAATTTATTTCTTTTGCTGAGAAGATCAATTGAAGGTCGCGTTCCTGGATCAGTTGGATGAGCGGAAAATACCAATGGGATGTTCATCAAGATGCCCCCCAGGATTCGATGCATGAACCCCAAATAGGCTAAGGCTTAGCTCAGTTTGGGAAGCAACTTGCAAGTTTCTAACATCTAAGAATCTAATCTCTCATATCTGTATCTATACATCGGTACTAATATGAATGTATATATATATATAATATACATGTATGAGAGGTGACCCCCATCAGGATTGCATTTCAACTATGGTTCTGTGCACCATCTGCGAGTCCCTTGAAATTTTCAAACTACTCAATTCATCAGCCATTCTTGGCCCAGGATTGCACGCAAACTTCAGGCATTTGTGTGTATAGCAACCCCAAGTCATAGATAGAACAGTGGGAAACCTGGAAATATGATGCAGATATCATCGAACTAACATCCTGGAAACACTGTTTTGGCAACCTTTTATGTGATGTAACCTGCAATGCTCTTTTTTTAAATGGCCCAATGGCCGCAGGAAATCCCCGATGATTGGTACGTGACAATAGGTGTGAGGGCTTAAAAAAAACCTACGATAAGCTACGGGATCTTGTCAGCGTGAGGATCACTGTGTAGTCCCCCCACAGTGATATATTTAGTGATACAATGAACATATTTGGTATGTATATATATATGATATATATATATGATATATATATATATGATATATATATATGATATATATATATATATATATATATGCACATGTATCTTTGGTATAAAAAACATTGTGATATATCCGTGATACTATCCTCATATCCGCCTTTAGCGACCTCCCATGTCAGAACATGACGGATAAGAACTGCAAGATTGTGCTCACCGACTTTGGAACTGTCGCTTGGAGAATTGACATATTTTTTTTTGCACAACTTGATGGGTTTGGGAGTTGCACATGTCTTTGCAACTATTTTTCCAAGATTTTCTTTTTGCGGATGTACATAGCAAAAAATGGTGGTTCATAGTAGGGTTCCTTCCCCCTAAAAAAACATAGATCCCCAAAAACGTAGACCCCAACGAATCACCCACTTTGCAGGAAGGTAGTCTTCCCGCATCCTATCTGGCAGGGTCCATGTTACTTGGGGGATGTCTATATATTTAACATTATTTAACCACAAGGAATCCAACCCTAAGAAGGTTTGTGATTGCCTTTCCTCACAGTACCAGTACCATGATCATATGCTCAAAAACACATCCGAATTCTTCAGAAATCCGTCCGGCCGTCCGGGTCCCCCAAACGAACATAGGCACTCTGAAGTTCCACGAGGAAAGTCGTATTCCAGTCCCCTACATACGGCAGTATTAGTTTCTTGGGCGGCTGGTAACCAGGTTGGTAGTCGCCAAACAATTGTAAATTCTTAAGAGTTGGTTGGAGAAGCCCCTATTGGCAGTCAAAATCATTCATATGTCACAGTTTTGATGGTTCACCATGCATTTCTTTGGCCAATTTCTCCATGTTTTCCGCTGGTGATATGCCCATTTTTTTGCTGGGGTGACCTTTTTTCTGTTTTTGGCGTTCCTTGAGTTGGGTCAACTTTACTTGTCTGATCCCACAATCCCTCTTTCTGAACACTTCAAAAGCGCAACGTTGGGCCTGCGGGATTCGAAGAAAACATCATCCCACCAAAAATGGGTAGTTTTCGAAGTCATGGGGGTACCCCAAGTGAGCGAGCATTGGATGGTTTATGGCACCTTTTTGGATTTTCTCCATCTATTTTTATGGATGAGAAATATGAGAACTAACTGGAGGTACCCCCGCCCTGACTACACCTCCATTTTTTTTCCCCCTGCGATAAATTTTTCCGCGAGGCCTGCAATGCGAATCCCTCTGATCGCATGTCCTCCGGAGCTCCTCGGACGAAAAAAAAGTTCGTCATTTGCGAGCCAGGGATCCAGTCGCGGTTGGTAAGTTCTAAATTATACACACATGTTAATAGTGGTACTTAATTATTTCATATGTTGGTATAATTATACACACTTATTTCATACATGTTATGGTCATGTTACACAAGTTGAAATAAGGGTAAATAAGGATAATAGGGTACATAGCCATGAGTTAGCAACGGAATTTAAGCCGTTGCGACGGGTTGAGATTGGAACTGGAGACCATCCAAGGCTATCCAATGGGGTCTGGATGGTTTATGGCACCATGGGATGTCTCTAAAATGGATGAGAACTGGGGGTACCCCCATTTCAATTTAGGTGTTGACCATACTTTGACGCAAAAAACTGTCTGACTACCCCTTGCTTGTTGATTGATGCTGGATGCCAAAGGGATTTCTTTCCACTCGTTTGGAACACCGCATTGAATAATGACACCGCCAAAAATGTGGGCTGGAAAGTTCATCATCATCATTCAAAGGTTCAAAGGTGACTAAGGGCTGTTTTCAGCAACTTGATCGCCCCACATAGAAAATGAAGTGGCAAAAACACGGGTGATGGTCATTTCCGGATGGGGTTGCACTCGTGGAATTGGAATTGGAACTGAGTTGCTTCATCAGTTCGGTTGCCAGTTCGATTGCCAGTGGGTCTGCCACCCGAATTGAGATATAAAACGTTGTAAAACTGAGAAAACAGCCCAATGCACATTGTTACCATAGTAATGCAGATAGTCATCCACCTGTTTAATTGGAATATTTTCCTAGGGCACTGTTTGAATGAGTGGTACAACTGGTACAATTCCGGACCAAGTCTGGGACCGCATGGAATGCCAGGTTGGTACCAAGATTTTTTGGTCCCCGGAGTTTTTCGACCGTGACTATGGGCAGAAGGCGCATTAACTCGCGATGAGGAAAAACATAGGGTGGCGATCATGGGAATTTTATATATCTTCGGTGGGAATATGTGGGAATATATTATATATGAATTTCTATGACATCATCAATATATATATATATTATATAAATATTCCCACTGAAGATTCATTTCATCAATATCAGATATTCCCCAGATATTCCCAGTGATATTCTCATTCTCTGCTTAATCCACGGGGGAACTTTTTCCAGTACTCACGCTTTGATCATGGGAAAGTCCGTCACTGGAGGTGAGACCAACCGGATCACTGTAGGAATCATGATATATATATATATATAATATACAGGTGTGTATATATATATATATACATATCTATCTGGTTTACAATCATATACGATCATATATATATATTATATATTTATAAGTTATAAGTTTGATATTATGAAACAATCCGATGATATACTGATTTCATTGACCCACATGATCAAGCATTTTCTTGAAAAAAACTACATTGTTTGTGGTCAATTCGTCAACGCCTTCTCCAATCGGGATAAGTTGCTCCGGGGCCAGGTAGATGTCTGGGCGATGGGTGTCATTATGTACGGCTTGGTGAGCGGTTGCGGTCTCAGAAAAGAGCGGTGACCACGACTATCCATGGGGGACCTTGGGGTATCCAACTTTGATATCTACATGATTATCTACTTAGGGAAGATACCTGTCACAGCATGGGCTGTTTTGGAGTTCTTTTTTGGTTTCCCAAAAGGTGTCCGTTTGGTTGTTGCCAGGTCCACCTTCTCATTACGTTGTCTCTGGTTGTCTCACTTCTTGTCTTCTTTCTTGTCAGCCTTCTTTCATGCCTTGCTCTGAACCGGGGAATTTCACACTGTTACACCATGTTTCCGGACGAAGAAGACTTGAAATGTTGGTAGATTGGTACAAAAATTGTACTAGCCTTCAATCATTTGGGCCTATTGTACCCTAGAATTAGTATGACTGTCAAGGTGATAGGCTGTCAAAGAGAATGAATTCTCGGGTCAGTAAGTCTTGTTTGCAAGTTCTACAAGCGTGGTATTGCGCTTATCATCAGGTTGAAACCCTTGTTCAGAGCCTGTTTGTCCCGAAAGTCTTGAGTATATGAGCGTTGTACATCCTCAGTTTCTTCGTTAGGTCACTCTACACCGGGATAAAAGCTGGTTTCCTGCAAACAAAATATAGATAAAGGCAATGATATAGAACAATTCAAAGAATCATATTGAAAGATGGTTTCCTTCTATAATTTTGCAATTTCAAGGGAACCTTTACCGTTCAACATCTTTCAACCGATCCTTTGTTTAGATTTCTTGTTGACGTCCTCGTTGTGACCCAGGCCGTTTCCCCTTTAGAGATGAGAATGATGTGAGGAGCGTGGCTTTGGGCGCGGAGAAATCTTTTCTTGGAGGATTGAATGCCATATTTTTGGAAGGTCCCACTGATTACTAATTGCTACACTTTGTTCTGTAAAGGCAGAAGCCATTTCAGAACTCATTTCAGACAGTTTTTTAAATCCTTCAAATGGAAACATGAGATGTTGTTCTTTTCTGAGCTCACTAAGTTACATGTTTGCAAGTAACATGTTAACCCAACATCATTTGCACAAACTGAATTTTCTGCTATGTTGTCGTACAATTTGGGTATTGTTGCCCAAAAAAGATGTGACTTAAAGTCACCAAACGTTGCCAGTGGTGCCACGGTGCCATGCTGCCATTCCTGTTTCCAGCGAACATACAGAAGTACATGTCGACATGTAGCTACATGACATATGCATTGCAAAAATTAGCCATACTTACCATCTGGTTATTTGTTACATAGCCATGGAAAGATCCACCATTTTATAGCTAGGTAAACCATCTATTTCGATTAGGGCCCTCTATATACCATGGCGAACTGTTAGTCATAACCAGAGGGTAATTCCTTCATATATTTTTATACACAGAACTACCAAACCAAGCATGACCCCCAGTGATGTAGCTGGCCAGGAACAAAGAAGTTCGGATCCCCAAGCGGGTGCATCCCGTCTGCGAGGCGAGCCTGTTCAATTGTTTAACCCATAGGATCCATGTATGGTATATATGCTAACATAAAGGGGGTATATTGATAGTATCCATGTTACCATATATGGCATACATGGATCCTATGGGTACGATTAAGCAAAGAAATCGCGTCATTGTTCAGCGTTTAAAAATGCATTCGCAACCAGCTGCCCAGCTGCCAGGAATACATTCGCAAGATGCTTGAGAAGAGTGAGAAGAGCCGAATGAGCTCCAAAGAGGCAAAGTTGGGACGTCGCGGATCTAGCCAGTTTCAGGTAACTGAAGATGCCAATCTTTTGAAAGTCATGGAACCAACCCTTCGGCAAACAAAAAACCTCGCAGTGGGAAATCCACCAAAAAAATGGAGGTTTGGGAAAATCATTGAGCTCAGGGATTTCTACCATGAACATGATTCCCAGAGGATAAGTCAATGACCGTTTCGATGAAGCGATGCCATGATGTTTCGAGCTGGTCGCTATGGTCGCTCTATGCCGCGATGCCATGTTTGCAGATTTCTCGTCACAGGTCATGTCCCATCCTTGGATCGATGGCAAGTTCGGAAAGTGCCTCGGCAAGCGATCAATGTTGGATGGGTGTTTCCCAGTCGGGCTGGTGGTGGCGACCAGGAATCCAAGCGCATAGTCCCAAGTCTCAACTTCAAGCAGCAACCATTTGGGGGGTTCCATAGTCATGGTGGTACCCCAAGCTCGCTGAATGGTTTATTTCCTTTTTGGAATTTCTCCATCGATAAATGGATGTCTTTCTAGGGGTACCCCCATTTTAGGACACCTCCATTTGAATTTTAACCTTTCGTTTCAGAGGACGTCCGAAAAGATCGAAAAGTCGTCGCTGGAGCTACGTCCCTTTGGCCAATGGTTTGATCGAAACACCAGCCATGGCTGATTGGTCTTGTTTAGCCTCATGTGAAACCCTGCATATAGGATATAATATACATATATAAATATATCTATACCTGTATATACCTGTATATAAATGTATGTGTATATATATATGTATATATATATGTATGTGTATGTATATATATGTATATATATATATGATATATATATATACACAGATACCTTTCAAATCTTCCATGGCCATGGCTCCTGCAGGGTTGCCGGAAATGAGAACCCGGCGACTGTAGAGCTGGCTCCTCAGTCACAGACGCCACTGGAGCAGGGACGCCATTGGAGCCATGCTTTGTGGTGGATAATGGGGAACTAAAGCGATGACTGACCTTATGAATAGTTATATATTAATAGTTATATGAATACCATGAATACCATAGTTATATGCCATGACCTTATATGGGAACTAGATAACTATGCTATTCATATGTATTCGTGGGGTTTTCTAGTCGTGGGGCCCCCAAGTTCGCTGGATGGTTTATAATGGACCAATCTAACATGGATGATTTCGGGGTACATACCCCGATTTTCCCTATTTTAGGAAACCTCCAAATGCCCAAGACACCAAAGACATTGATATCCTAGGCATTCCTGGAAGGCTCAATCAGCAGCGTTTGGTCTAAATAATCAGCAACTTTTGGGCTTGAAAATACATCAGATCAAGTTTCTGACACCCCAAAATGCTGAGTTGGCTTCTTTTGGTAAAGGTGACTGTACATAAACTGAAAGATCTTTCATAGCCATATTGACTCCAATGGTTTTTCAGCCATGCTCGTCAAGCGATGGATGTCAAGCCACTGGTTGATTGTTTTCGTGCCGACAACGTGATCATCTGTGGTACCAAAATACTTATTCGACTTGGCCCCCGTACTGAGTACAGTACCCCAATCAGGGGTTGATTTTCATCTTTGGTTGACAGTACCCTCTGGAAAATAAGAAACCTTGACAAAAGCCCCAGCCCATGTCCATTGAATTCCATTCATCCTTTTCCTATGGAACATAGAGATTCTCTATTTCTCATCATATTGTCATGTTTGCAATGTTTGCTTACCAGAGGCTACAGGCGGCTATGGGTCTGTTGGGTCTGTTGGGTCTGTTGGGTGTCCGAAATATCCCCGTGCTGAGGGACGGAGACAAGGATGCGGATGGCATGATGGAGGTGTTGATGGCATGATGATCCTGGGTACTGGTGAATTCATAGGCCTTATATATGGTAGGTACATCCATTTTAGGATCCTGAAATTCCCATTGATGAATGGTCTGGTGAGTTTTTCTGAGGTATTCATCGAAGGGGAATGCATTCGCCTTGATAACGGTGGTTTGCAAATGCGGTTACATAAAGAGAACACATGAACCCGAAAAAATCATGGGGATATCCAAGAGCTGTGAAGGTCGCTCAACCTCTAGTAAATGATAGCTCAAACCCCAGTGGATATGATGTGACATCAGCGACCATTTCTGCTACAGAAATGTTGATTTTCGCCAGCAACTGATGGTGATAACCCAGTAGACCTGGTAAATCTCGGCAAGAAATAAGTCCCGAGAAAGATGAGATGTCACCAGGACTTGGGGAAAATCGATCAGTAATCAGTCAGACTAAGCTCTTGTGATTTGTGGTTTGTAAGCTGAACTTCTCAGGTTTGGTTTCGAAATGATCCACCTGGTTGAGGGTTGGACTGACATGCCAGTTGGGAGTGAAACATATAGACACTATTATAGAAATTATGGGATTCAGCCACCTAAAGTTTGCACCACACAAATGAGTCACTAGAGTCATAGAACCAGCAAATGAGGATTATGACCGTCAGAATTTTTGGGGACTGGCTGGTAGACATGGCTAGTTTCCCCATTTATGGGATGTCGTAACCTTCACCTGGAGTTTCATCCAACTGTCGGAGCGTTTCGGACGTGTTGGTTACTCAGAAATTCCCTTCAAATGGGGAGCTTTTCGGAGCTATGACTTTCCCAACCAACTGACTAATGTGTTTTTAGGGGCGTTGTTTTTCATCGACCAAAGATCCTTCTCTGGAAGGCATTGTGGTAAACGTGGTAAACGTCCAAGGATTGTAATTTCCAAAATGGTTGACATGGTCACCATCTTAATTTCCAGAGCATTTTGAAAAGTCTTCCCATCCCCATATTAAACATCTGTTAAGCACCACTCAGAAACCATGGTGGCCATGGTGGATGTTTTTTGGGATGAAACTGATCATGAACACGCCAGGCTGGCGTCAACGATGGCATCAAAGAGCGACGCCAGGAGCATCTTTTGACGGCGACGGCTCGGGCTGAAGGGCTATTGCTCGGTGATGGCTTGGAACGGTTGGAATGGTTGGAACGGTTGGAAGGGTTGGAAAACAAGGAGATTTCATGAAATTGCACTGATCGTTCAGAACGGTTCATCCAATTCCAAGTGGAATCAACTGATCAACTTATCAACCTTGAAATTTGATGAAGCAATGAACCAATGACACTCCAGCCAGGAGTTGATTCAGCGCATGAACCGTGAAGCGGAGAGTCGCAAAGGGATTGCTACAAAGCCGGGCTGCCAAGTGGGGGCTTGGAGTGAATGGCTCCTCAGAAGTTGATGATTTTTCTGAATGCCTCATTTTTCTCCACTGAAATTGAGAGACAAGATGGGGTCAATCAGGGTAAATCGTTGTTTTTGGGCAAAGCTAAGTTGATTTCTCCCTTGCGAAAACTCATTTCAGAACATATAGCTGGTTTTCGATTTTCAACTCAAGATTTTCAGCGGGTAAAGCCTGGATCGTGAAAAATCATGTTGCCATGAACAGGATGAACAGGGGTATTTACTGCTCAACTGACAAAAACAACAGCAGACCAAAGAAGATTGCAGCAAGGAATGGCCTCTGAAAGACTTTGTGATTTTTCAAGGATTTTCACCAACATAAACAGGTAATTAATATTTTGTGAGTTCTCAGTGTGCTTCCTCCTATTGACAGCGAAGTTTCAAAGGTTTGGATGGTGCTCAGCCATTGAATTTGGCTTGTTCCGCCTTCCAAGTTTTTGGATGACTTTTGTGGGTCAAACGTGGTACTTGGAACATCTTGAAACCATTCACCCTCCCAGCGATGCTGTTGGGTTCTCTCTGGGTCTGGCAGTAGTGCATCGTTTGTTTAGTAAAGTTTAGCCTAATCAATGTGCACATTTAAAATTCATGTGAGTAATTCAATGATTCAGAACGGTATCCTTATCCAGAACATGACAGAACTAGTGGCGTTACTTCGGTGGATGTCCTTTTTGTCATTTCAGGAAACAACTCCAAAACCACAAGCACAAGACGTTCGAAGTGGCGGACAAGATCGTTAGCTGCCCTGGAAACGAGCCAATGAAAACTGCTAGTCCTTCCTGGGGATGGGCCAATGAATTTCCAGGGGCTGTAAGGTTTTATAATGACGTAGGTTTCTGGTGATATTGTGACATATCAGTTACAATCATCAATGTAAGGAGAAACACAATGATTCTATGATTCTATGATATTGTATGTATATACATATATGTAGATATGTAGATGTAAGGAATAAGGAATAAGGAATGCATCAGTTTTTTTGAAACCCACAATTCTGATGGTTTCTTGTTGGTTCACGGCGAAGGTGAACCGCGAACTGGGAGATGGTGGGGGGTTATCAGTTGAATGGCTACCAAACCATGGTGATTTCTCCCCCATAAGTGATATGGGACCCCTCAAAAAGGCGATGGACTCAGGACAATCCACCAATTTCTAGATGGTTTTCCCAGCTATAAACACCATTGATAGAGGATTTCTCAGCAAGTCATGTTTGACACCGGCTGGTACCCAGAAAAAGAGCGGGAGCCAAGGTGCAAGGCGGAAAAGCTTCCTACGAATGGACCAATGAAGACAAGGCGAGGGATGGGCAGTGTTTTTTGTTTCCTCTTTCAGGAGAACTTTAGAGATGTCTATATTATAATATGTCAAAGGGAACCCGGCGCTAGGTGCATGTATGATATGAACACTGCACTTCATAACGGACGCCCATTGTGGCTCAAGCGCCCGCTGAGAGGAAAACAACCGCGTGATGCTCGCAATGCTTCG